>ENA-UOXV01006089-UOXV01006089.1-marine-metagenome-genome-assembly--contig:-NODE-6089-length-12855-cov-5.718203_pt1 | contig 12855 bp, 12 predicted proteins | sample MGYA00238165_ERZ766961 | MGnify/ENA primary metagenome ERZ766961 (study PRJEB28924, sample SAMN03173240) | marine metagenome | biome: Marine; feature: Water; material: Subsurface seawater | place: North... | reverse complement strand
CCGTACTAATCGGACACGCCGCGTCCCTCACCCCGTACTAACCGGACACGTCTCGGCGCGGGCGCGCGGCGCGATCGAGGAGGCCATCGCCGAGGCGGGAGGACCTTTGAGCCACTTGAAGCGCGTGCTTTCTGCACTTCTCGCTGCTCTTCTTGACGCGTTCGGCCGGCGGGAGCACCGACCTGCTCCGCGAACACGGCAGATTCGCGCGCTGCGCAACCAACATCAACCTTTTACAGCACACCAGCGCAATTTGCTCTCGCACGACGATCCCGTTCTGCTTGCGGACAGCAGCAACGGGAAGCTTGCGAACCGCCTCGAGAGTGCCAGCCGCGCTTTTCACCATGCTGTGTACACGTCCGTTGCAGGCTGGGGTTCTCGTCAGAAAAGGATGCACGACTGTCTGGCGGCGCTCTCGTAAGTGGTAGTAATCTTTTCTGCACAGAGCCCCGGACGCGTTACTTGTCTGCCCGGCGCGCCAGCGGTCACCTCAATGTTACGCGTTGCAATAGCCGCGCTCACATCACCTCGATGCGTTCGCAGCGCCCTACAGATTCTGCCTTCTCACCTTGTGCCAAAGTCAGGCTGTGGATCTGTAAGTACAAAACCACGAGTCCTGTACAGACGAAGGCCTTGAAAGACCTGTGATCACCTTCAAAGCATAAACTGAAGAAGGCACTGAAAAACAGAACACCAAACATCCGTCACAGTTTCGTTGGTGTTGCAGAGCAACGCACCAAAATCGTTACAAAATGAGAATCACTTTACAAAACGATTAACGTACGGAGAACGATCGAGGTCCCGCGCTCAGAAGCTGCACCCGGACCGCGAACCGCGGGCTAGTAATTGAGGCCCAAGGTTTTCTTGATGGTCGTCAAGCAGGCGCCACAGGTTACTCCCATGCAGGTTACCGCCCACTCTCTGTCAACGCCCCCTGGTCACGAGGGGAAGCAGCTGTCACCTGGCTAGCGTCCCCGAGATTCCTGACTTGCATGCGGGCTGACCTGTATGCCGCTGCTGGGGAATGTTGTCAAGCAAGACACACATCAATGCGTTAAATTTGGCTTGATTCATGCGACCTGACTCGGGCTCGTTTCAGGGAAGGGAGTTGTCGGAGTCAGACGGAGGCCCTGAAGAAGAGTATCAGGCGAAGCTGGCGAAGCCCAGGCCGACAGGGCAGTTTTTCAAAGAGTCGCTACAGCTCGGGCTCGGGCGGAATTACTCGGCAGGTGCAATGTTGCCAGTGTCGCCATCCTCTCCACACCGTCTGTCCACCAAGAATTCTGCTGTTCCCACCACCGCCCCGGGACGCACCGAGACAGTCGACAACTCGTTCCTTCCCGCTGCTTCCTCCCGCCGTCTTACTCCCGCCGACGCACGCACGGTACCGAAAACCACCATGCGCCAGCACTGTGTCGGCGCTAGGACGAGGGGTCAGCTCCGACTCAGTGCCAAGCTTGGCCGGGAGGCTTTCAATGCTGACGGTGGCACTGTGTGGGCTGCAGGGGTCTGTGATGATTTGGGGAGACGGGTGGGCCAGGCAGGACAATTCGAGCTCGCTGGCAACGACGATCAAGCCAGCAGTACCTGTTGAGGCGGCTTTCGCCTCCCCGGTGCTCGACAGCGGGTTTGAGGGTCGCAAGCTCCTGTCGCTGTTTGGTGGCTTCGGCAACGTGCTGGCGCTCACTCAGGAGGGCACGATCATGCAAGCGGGGAACGTGCAGCTTCCGGCAGAGGAGGTTGAGGTTGCGGTGGGTCCGCTCCGGCAGGTTGCGTGCGGGTACCGGCACGCGCTGTACCTCGACGAGGCAGGGCTGCTGCTGGCGGCGGGCGCTAACACCTTCGGACAGCTCGGCTTCCCAGGCGAGGGAACGGCACCGGCGCTCCCGCGGCAGATCCCGGCGTTCTGCCAGCGGCCCGTGGCGGCGATCGCGTGCGGAGAGAACCACTCGCTCGCGCTGTCCGACTCGGGGGAGGTGTACGCGTGGGGTCGCGGCGCGGAGGGCCAGCTGGGCGCCGGGCAGGAAAAGGGCACGTGCCCGTTCCCGCGCTTCGTGAAGCGCCTGCACGGGCACTTCTGCGAGGCCATCGCGGCCGGTTGGAACTGCTCCGCGGCCATCGCCTCCGACGGCGCCCTCTTCATGTGGGGCGACAACTCTATGGGGCAGCTCGGCGCGGGGGGCCTCAGCGGGCGCCAGGGCGAGCCGACACGCGTGGAGTTTCCGCAGCAGGGCGACGAGGGCGGAGAGGCGCTGCTCGCGGTGGGCGTCGCGAGCGGGTGGGGTCACACCCTCGCCGTCACCCAGTACGGCGACGTCTTCTCGTGGGGCTTCGGCTCGCGCGGCCAGCTCGGCCACGGCGACCGCGCCTCGTCCCGCGTGCCCGCGCGGGTCCATGCCCTCGAGGGCCACACGGCGCAAAGCGTGGTGTGTGGAGACATGGTGTCTGCGGCGATCACGGCTAACGGCGAGGTGTGGGTATGGGGTAGCGGGAGCCACAACCGCCTCGGCCTCGGAGACTCGGAGGACCGCTGCGCGCCCGTGCGGTGCCCGCTTCCCGACAAGGTGGTGATGCAGCTCGCAATCTCTACCGACCGCATACTGGCGTTTGCGCCAGCGCGGCTGTCGGCCCTCACGCCCGACTGTGGGCCGCTGGGGGGCGGGACGCGCGTGGAGGTGCGCGGCGACGGGCTGGTTCCCGCCGCGCGCATCAAGGTGCAGATGGACTTCGGCCCAGTCGAGGGCCTCGGAGCAGCAGCCCTGCGCATGGCCGCCGGGCGCGCGCGCAGCGAGGGTGCCTCCTCGCTCCGCAGCTCCTCTCGCGCCAGCGACGACGACTGGAGCGCTGTTGCAGAGACGCGCGCGGTGCGCGGCGCGTTCGACCCCGCGCGCAAGGCAGTTCTGTTCGACTCCCTTCCCGTCCACCGCCCTCTCCGTGAGGCCCCGCGCCCCCCCCTGCCCCGCGCCCGTGCCCGCGCCCGCGCCCGCGCCCGCGCGCGTGCGTGCGGCCGAGGCGACGCTACTGATTCGGGCCGGGCCGGCAGCGTGCACTGTGCAAGTGTCCTTGGACGACGGGGAATCCTACACGGGCGGGTTCCCCGCCGCCCTTGGCTTCTCCTACTACCCCGACCCTGAGCTGAGCGCGGTCGCCCCCGAGGTGCGGCCTGCGGCGGGCCAGGTGCCGTTGCAGGTCCGCGGCACAGCGCCGCTCGCGCTCTCCGGCCCGCTCTGCCGCGTCCGCTTCTCCCGGGAGGGCGCGCCGGGCAGCGAGCCCCCGGTTCACACCAAGGGCGTGTGGAACCCGGACGCCGAGTGCCTCGACTGTCTTTCGCCTGAGCTGCCCCAAGGCTGGTACGAGGTCGCAGTCAGCCTGAATGGGCAGCAGTACGCGCCGGGCGCAGTCCGTGTTCTCTACTACCTCCCGCCGTCGGTCGCCGCCGCTGTCCCCAACTGCGTCCCAGCGGCAAAACCCTCGGGCACAGCGGAGGCGTCACGCCTTTCCCTACGGATTGGCAACTTGAATACGGCGCTCAAATTCCGCGCGCGGTGCGGAAACCCCTGTGCGCCCTCTTGCACTCAAAATTTTCAGTTCTAAAACAACATTTTCATCCTGCCTATCCGACCCACCGCCTGCCCAAGCGCGCTTGTAGCTGAAAGCGTCCGTCGTGGCGTGGTTGGCAGAGGCGCCGGGTTCGGGGCCGAGGGAGTGGAGCTCGAGTCTGGGACGCTGTCGCTGGAGAGCGGGACGGTCGAGGTCCTCTTGCCACCGGGCGGCGCTGCAGGAGTTGCGACCCTCGACGCAACAGTGGCGGGGAGCGGCGAATGGTTCTGCGACCTCGCGACACTGACCGTGTTCGGTGAGCTGCAGCCGGCCCTGACGCTCAGTATGGCGAGCAAGGCTGGCGGGGCGACGCTGTCTATCTCGGACGCAGGCGGCGCGCTCTTCTCGTCAAACGCCCTGGCTGTCAAGGTGGGCGAGGTCGTGGTGAAAGGCCGGCTGCGCAAGGAGACGCCTCCCGCCCCAGAGGAGGGCGCGGAGGAGGGCAGCGAGCCCCCTGCACCAGCCCTTTTCGTCGACTTCGAGGTGCCGCCGTTCGACGAGAGCCGCATGCCTCTGGAGGCGGCCCCTCCGGCGCCCAGCCCTGAGGAAGGCGAGGAAGCGCCGCCGCCGCCGCCGCCACCCGGCGTCCTGCTCTCCTTTGCGCCGGACGGTCGCACCTGGTCGCCACCGCTCCCTTGCATTCGCTTGGCACGCACGTGCCTCACACCCACCGCCTTCTGCCAGGTTCCCGGCTGGCCAGCTCCGTTTCTTCGATCCACCAACTGTCGCAGAGCTGAATCCAACGCAGAGTCAAGACGAATGCGCTCCGACAGAGATCACGGTGAGGCGAACCGGCCCGGACCACAGATCGGGCTCATCATGACCCGCGCGTGTTTCCTCTGGGTGTGCAGATCGTGGGCGAGAACTTCCCGGAATCAGAGACCATTTTTGTCAAGTTCACGCACTCGAGCGGCGTGGTAAGACACCGCCTGACCAGCTCGGAGCTCTGAATCACGCTAAGCCTGGTGTTGTTGCGTACCGCAGACCAAGGTGGTAAGTGGAGCTCTCGGGGAGACCGGTATAACTGCGACTTCGCCTGAGGGTCTTTCTCCAGGTCTTGCCCTTGCTCCCGTGCTGCAAAAAGATGAAGACACTGAACTTTCCAATCGCAGGCAAGGTAACGGTATCAGTGGCCTTCGATGGCGAGAAGGGTGCCTTCACTGCATGCCCGAGTCCCTTCGAGTGTGTCTAGGTGCCGTCGCGGTGCCGGTCGGCGGGGTCGGCGGGCCGGGGTCGGCGCGCCGAAGTGTGCAAAGTGAATCCTCTTTGTCTACTCCCGTCGCATGGGGGGATGGGACCGCTCCCTTCTCCTGCATCGCTTATCGCTTGCCTCTTCAGCCTCGAAGCTTCCTGCCTTGTCTGCTTCTCCAGCCTGGCAGATGTGCCAGCATCTGCTGCGTGTGATTCCCGCCCGCGCGGCTGCCACTTTGGTCTACCGCCGCTCGTTTGTAGCTCCTCTCGCGGGCTGACTGCCGAGATTACAACAGAGGCGAACCCCTCGTGCCCACCAGCCTCCAATTACCATTTCGCTCAGGTGACGAAAGAGCGACTTCAATCGCTCATGCACCTTTCGATTGCTGATGCGGCAGCGAGGTAAGATCGCAATACCCAGTCTGGGTATTGCGCTTTACTGAATCGACGGACAAGGACGATATCAACTTGTAAAACCTTTTATAAAATCAAAAGTGCAGAATATGGACTTTTGATTTTCAGCCAACTTCCGAAAGGGCAAGGGTTGTGCTAGGAGCAGGGCTGTTCCGCCACTCGCCATGGCGCAGCGCTCGTACGGCGCTATCGCAAGTGACGGCTACGTTGAGCCTCGTCAGCGCAGCATGTCTTTCAGGCTGGCGGCAGGTGGCTTGATGGTTGCGGCGCTTGGACTTGTAGCTGTGGCTCTTGTTGGCCATGCTCCCGCTGAGCACGAAGTTGATCTGATGGGGACGTGGACTAAGCCAAGCGGTATCGGCATCGATAAGGTGCAGACCATAATATCGCTGTATTCTTTTCTGTTCCCCTGCACGTGCCGGGGAACGTTTTTTGTGCTACAAATACCAACCCAGCGCCTGAGACCGCTACACACCGAACCGTAGAGCAGACTGCTCAGCCCGTCAACAGTGGCAGCCACCTGTGCCAACGAGACGCCCCCCTTATGCGAGAGTTCGGCAAAATGTGCACAGAGTAATTCTGCCACCTTCTCTGTCTCGCAGGAGCCCTACTCGGCGCCGGCGAATCTGTGGCTGTACTGGGGATCCACAACCAACCACCGTTTCACTGGCTCGGGGGAGCATGTGCGTCACCTTTTCAAGATGGTGAGCCCCGAAACTGTTGCATAACCGTACCAGGATGATGTCGCGGAACACTGCCGCAAGCGCATGCAGCGCTACGGGGGAAGTGGGGCTCATTTGTGTGCTTGGGACGCTTGGCAGGGTACTATTGCGGGTGGGGAGTACCGTGACCCGAAGTTTGTTCACTCGCTCACAGGCGGCATGTTCAACAAGCTTTCTCAATTGTAGAGTCCCTTCCATCACATAGATCTGGATGCTCGACGCATCCAAATTTCTTGCTTGTGCAGCGTTCCTCTACCCAGGGTAGACGCGCTTGGTTCACTGCTTTCAAGTCTTGCCTCCCCGCGCCCTGAAAAGCGAGCGAAAACATCTGGCAGATGCTGCAACACGATCCTCTTCCCGCCACTTGAATGGGACTTCCCTGTGTACAACGCAAACAAGATCGTGGGCCAGAACCTGCGAGCATTTGTTGCCAACGGCAACTCGCTTGTCATGACGGGGGGAATCATGACCCTCGAGTTCATCAATCGCTACTTCTTTTACAACCTCGAGCAGGCTGACGGCAACTACGACGCGGGGCCCTTCCTCCGCTTGCCCAACTACCAGGGACTCACGCAGAAGCAGCATGATATCATGGAGCCTGCCCCGCGCACGCTTCCCCAGATCGGGATCGAGGTGACAGCTGTCAAAAAAGACTCTCTCCCGTCCGGGTCCTCGATCCTGTACACGTCGCCGTACAACACACCGGCGTTTGCCATCAAGTTCTGTATGGCTGAGAATCCGATGAACGACCCTGCCGCCCCGTTGCCGCCTACCAAGGTTCTGCCTCGCGACTGTCCGGCGTCAGCCAAGGCTGGGCGTCCATGCTCGTGTGGTTTCATCTGCTACCTGGGCTATGACTGGCGCGACGCTTACCCGAGCCGGTACGACAAGTCGTTGCAAGCCATGGTGGACGCTTGCGCGCAGACACCGCCAGAGAACCAGGATCCTGCCCTGCTCGCCTTTCTGAACGCGGCGCCCAAGAATGCACCTCCGCTCGCAGCGGCGGCGCCGGCCTCCTCGGCCGCCGCACCGGCAGCGGCACCAGCAGCGGCGCCAGCTCCGATGGCAGATTCCACTGCTGCGGCCAAGACTGGCCCCACCGTTGAAGAGGCCGCGGCGCCCCCCGTGGCGGCCGGGACTGGTTCAGTCGTCAACGTCAACGTCAACGTCAATCCGTCGGGGGGCGCCGTTCACTTCGGTTCACAGTTCGCCAAGGATCAAAATCAGGATCAAGAGAGTGCAACTGCGACCACCTCGGCAAAGGTACAGGTGCGAAGTGACGGGACGGTGTCTGCTCAAAAGATGCAGCAGATTGGGGGTGGGATTCTGGCCGACATGCCTCTCCCGGATGATGAGGCTAACAGCAAGGGCTGCGGACCGCTGTGCAAGCTTCAGCGCTTGGTAGGGTCACTTGAGGAGTGAACTTGCTCCAGAAGTGATTGCGTCGCGAGGTATTTGTGTGATGGCGCGGTTTTTGTGAGTAAAACTGCGACAACAGATGTGAGACCAGGCACGGAGCTGATCAACACCCACGCCATCAACGCCCTAGGCATGGCTTGCTCGCTTGTGACCTGATGATCTAGCGACAGAGTTTGGAATCGTGTTACACTCGACTGCCACGCGCCCATCGCCAACATGGAACGAGTACTGCGAGGAAGGGATAGCACAACCTGAGCATCTGGGTCAAGAAACGCTGCAGCTCGAATCTCGCCGCTCTGTACGCCCGCTCTGTATTGAACCGCTGTTGTCCCGCGTTTTCTAAAGGAGGTAGATCTCTTCCTTCGAGCACTCCTTGGTGGCCAAGAAGAAGAACAAATGCTCGATTCAAGAGGCAGAGGTGGCAACAGTAACGGTGTTCAGGAGAACTAGTCAAGGATGACCGCCTGCTGGCGGGCAATCCACGACTTTTCCGCGCAGTAGAAGAGCACAATTACTGAAGCGACCTGTACCACAATCTTCATATGTCAGTCAAGAAACCGAGGCCAGCGACGGCGCAAATGAGACCGATGCAGAAGGGCCCCACCATAACAAGAAAGGATGTAACGAAGATTGTTGGCGAAGTCGAGCCGTAGACTGCCTGCTGACGTCGCAACGCGGCAAGACGAATTTGATGGCGATGGGACAGACTATCGACCGCACTTCCAGGAAATTCCTCTTCAGCCTCTTCTTCCGATCCTTGCGTTACCAGCGGCGGGCCAACCTGCCCCAGCACCACATTCAGCGCCTCGCCAGTCTCGCAATCCCGCTTCGAGACCGGCATGTGCTGCGGCCAGGGGAGCTTACCTCCTCATTTCCCCCCAGCCCGGCAGCTGCACCAATGATTGAAGCGATTGAGGGCATAGCTGGTGGCTTGGGCTGCTGATATGCCGGAGGCTGTGAGTAAGGTGCCGGCGCTGCGGCTGGGTACTGGTACTGCTCCTGCAACGCGCGCAATTGTCAAAGAAAACCACAATCAGTCGAGAGAGAGAGATCGGTATGCAGCAAACTGCGACGCGTCGCCTAACAGAGGACAATGTCCTGCCTCCAGGTCCTGCGCTGCCCGCGACTGGACGATCGACGAGCCCAACCCTAGCCCTCCACGACCGCCGAAAAGAATCTGGGCTAGCAGTCACGCACCTGCAATGCCTCAAGCACTTGACCAGGCTCTGCATAGATGTGATCGCTCGTGCGCAATGCTCCCTCGTTCCGCGCCAGCACGTTTCCGCCTGCTCTTGGAACAGCCGAGAGCGCCAGCGCCAGGCCAGCGACGACAACCCCACGAAGCGATACAGACCAAAGGACCCTACCCGGGTGCACGGCGCATTCAGAAGATACCGTCGGTGATCGATTGGCACGGCGAGACGCGGGGATGTCGAACTCTGGAGCAGACACCATGGCTGCGAGGAACGTACAGCGCCACGCCCAAGGCGGTGAAAATAGGACCAAGCAGGAACCTATCCACTTTTGAAAAGTCTACAGCGAAAGTTCACAACGTTGCGGAACGAAAACCGCGGGAAAACCGCGGTTTCCCCCCGGGAACTTTGCACAGGCAACATCCCTCGACACGAGGTGCGCACCGTTCCATGCGCAATAGAACAGGCAGCACCGCACGGACAACTGGTTCTTCGCACGATCTTACTTCGCGCGTGGCTGATAGGGCTGCGTGTTCCAGGACAGGCGCGGACCGCTCACAGGGTTAGGCGGAGGAGACGCTGCTGGAAACCGAGGCACAATTCTTTCGCTGATAAAGAACGCCGGTTCTCAGATGCTCGCTTTCGTCTCTCCTCCTTCCTCTCCACAGGTATTCCTAGCTAGTAGTCCGGGGTCCTCACCGATTCTTGTCAGTGGCATGCGCAGAGCTCATGCAACTCGCTGTAGGGCACTGAATCGCGCTGCCCAGTCGCTGCCACGTCGCCTGCAAGAGCGAACTGGGCGAAGCAAGAGCTAGAAATTGTTGGCTGAATTTGGCTTGCGCGTGATTGCCAGCACGGAAAGCGGGTGCGTGGCGATCCTCCTCCTGGCATGGGTGCCCAGCACGATTCCGCGGACTGCGAAGCCATCGCAGGGCTAATGAACGACAGCAGTCACAAAAAAGCGAAAACGTGTTCAGGCAGCGACTTTTCGACACACAATAGCGCGAGTCATGGCGTTGAAGACAGTCGCGTTGCTGGTGACACAAACCCGGACGTGGAGTATGGGCCGCTCGAAATCAAGGTTGGATGCCAGGTGACAGTTTATGACGAAAAAGACAGCAAGTTCCACCAGTCAAAGATTCTTGCCCTGAAAGAGAAGGAGGACCTAGCCCAAGTCCATTTTCTCGGCTGGGACTCAAAGTACGCACTCCCAGACCCCGGCAAGTGAATGGGTGGACGATTCACGTGCTAATACAGGTGGCAAGTCGCCGACGGCTGCTGCCGTGCGAAAAGATTTCTGATGTGCTGCTGCCGTGTTGCAGGTACGACTGCTGGATTTCCATTCACAAGTTGCGGCGTCCGGAATTTCCGCGTGCCATTCCTCCTCCACCCGCGCCAACGGCCATCGCCGTCAAGAATTGCACATCGTCTGGTGCTGCCCGCAATGACCAGCAGCGGCGCCTTGCACCGCGTGATCTGCGGAGTGCATCGCGCATCTGGTGTGGTCGTGAGGACTGTGGCGGTGCTTGACATCGAGGGCCGGGTGTGGCAGAGGCGGTGGTGGAGGTGTGCATTTCGGAGCACAGTCCTGCCGTCAAAGCATACATCTTCCAGTATGCGCGCCCAATTCAAACACCGCCCATCCCATCGCGCTTTAGGAGTTTGCTGTGATTCGCCCTAGTCACGTTAGTTTTCGCAGTTGCCAGCCGGATTCTAATAATCGTTTCACGACTGCAGGCTGGACGATGAGCCTCCATCACGTGCGTGCAAGTTTGACAAGGGATCGGAGCCAACGGCGAACACCCCTTTTTTGTTCACCGTCAAGAGCCTCGTTCCTGGAGTGCCTTACATCGTCAAGGTAGCACTGATTGGTGAGGGCCGCAAGGGGCGGCCGGCGAAGCCTGGGGAGTGGTCGCAGGAGCTAGCGGTACTGCTCGAGGAGGAAGAAGAGGCAGAGGAGCTGACGGGAAAGCGCGCTGCTGCGGCCAAGGCGCAAGCTGCAAGCGCCAAGCAGCTCGGGCGCAAGTCGGAGTCTGACTCCGTGGCGCCGCGGCGCGAGGCAGACCCGTTGCTCTACCATCAAGCATACTGTTCCTACTGCTTTGGGGGCGAACGAGAGGGCGAGTCGCTGCTCCTCGCCTGCGCAGGGGGCTGCAAGCGGCGCTTCCATGCCGCGTGTGTTGGTGTAGATGAGGGCGAAGCCGAAACTGAGTGGTCGTGCGCGACATGCTGCAAGGGCAAGCGCACTTGTGAGGTGTGTCAGACACCCTCAGACGCAGGAACGATGGTCTCGTGTGCGCTGCCTTCTTGCCGCCGGTCGTATCATGCCAAGTGCCTGGAGGCGTTTGCAGAGAAACACTTTGGTAAGCACGAGGAGGCCAGTTTTGAGATGCATGATGGTGTGGTCCGCTCCTGTCCGCGACATCGCTGTGTGGCTTGCGCCGATAAGGAGGGAAATGACAAGGCATCCCGTTTCCACGGCTGTGTCCGCTGCCCTGCCAATTACCACCGGCGCTGCCTCAACTCCTTCGGAATTCTCGAGGCGAGCGACGAGATGGTGGCTTCGGGCAAGAGCAGCCGGAAGCAAAGCGGCTACTTCGTCTGTACGGACAAAGACGACCACCGCGCGGCGGTTTCGCGTTTTGAGGAAAGGAAGTCTGAGTACGCACTGCAGAGCAAGTCCTTTCTACCTGCCATGCTCAAGGCCATTCACGCACGCGGCGAGAGGCCTTGCGCGCCATTTTTCGAGCATCTCTGGGAAGCTGGCGCGCGTGTGCTGCCGAGTGACTTTCGCCTCCCCGTTCGCTATGCCGAAGCGCGCAATTACCAGGGAAACAAACCCGCGCCATTCAAACTGCTCAAGACGAACATGTATCGGGTACCCAAGCCAAGATTGGCCAAGGAGGACATTTCTATCTGTGCCTGTGGTGAGAGTCGCAGCTCTGCCTCTAAAGCGCCCAGCGTGGCAAGCGTGTGGCCCTACCGGCACGAAAGCTGACGGCAGGCGGGCGATACGGCAGGCAAGGAGAAACACGAGGAGTGCGCTTCAATCCCTGTGTCGCTGTCTGACAGGTTGCCTGTGGGGTGCGGAGACCACTGCGAGAACCGACTCACGCTGACCGAGTGCTTGGCGTCAGTCTGTCCGCTTGGCGATCGCTGTGGCAACCAGCGTTTGCAGAAGCGCCTGTACCCTCGTCTCGAGCTCTTCAAGACCTCGTCGCGGGGCTTCGGACTCAGGGCTCTCGAAGACATTCCGAAAGACGCGCTGGTGCAGGAGTACATCGGAGAGGTGATGGGGGCAGACGAGTTTCTGGAGCGCACCAAGAACTACGGCCAAAACACGCCCGTCTACTTTTTCAACCTGGACGCGGACCTCGTGATCGACGCGTCGGACAAGGGCTCGATGGCGCGCTTCATCAACCACTCGTGCGGGCCCAACTGCCGCACCGAGAAGTGGGCGGTGGGCGGGGAGACGCGCATTGGCATCATGGCGGACCAGATGATTCCGAAGGGAACCGAGGTGACGTACAACTACCAGTTCGAGTCGTTTGGCGAGACGCGGCACGTGTGCCTGTGCGGCGCGAACAACTGCTCGGGGTTCCTGGGGGTGCGCCCCAAGAACGAAAAGGACGCCGCGGATGCCAAGAAGAAGAAGAAGAAGAAGGGCGGGCACGCAGGCGCCGCGCCTGCAGCGCCCCTCGCGGACGTGGGGCCTGCGCGGGACCCGCGCCTGCTACGCTGGGTGCGCGGGAGCGACGAGGGCGGCGCGCTGTGCGAGGGCATGCTGCTGAAGACGGAGGGCGAGTACGGCCTGGTGGCGGGCGCCGCGGGCGCCGCGGCGGAAGCGTTCGGGGAATGGTTGCCCCTCGCGGGGCTGAACCTCGCGGAACTGCCGGACGAGGGCGACACGTCGCCCGCGGCGTGCCACGAGGGCGCCGCGGCGTCGACCCTGGGGGCGGCGACGCAGGCGCGGGACTCGGGCGGGAGCAAGACGCAGCGCGTGCAGCGCGTGACGGACGACAAGATCGAGGCGCTGCGCGCGGATCGCACGGTGCAGGTGCTGCAGATCCGGCCGCCCGACGGCGCGCTGCCGGCGGAGGTGCTGGGCAAGCTGTGCGCGGCTCTGGCAGGACATCCCTCGCTGCAGGCGCTGGATCTGCAGGGCGTCAACGTCGGCGCCGGCGCAGGGGCGCTCGCGGCGCTGGTGGACTTGAGCCGCGGCGGGCGGGTGCGCGACCTCGACTTGCCCCCCGCCCCCCCCGCCCCTCCTACTGTTCCCCCTACCGTGTGTCCTACGGGAGCCTGATGTTCGAGTG
>ENA-UOXV01006085-UOXV01006085.1-marine-metagenome-genome-assembly--contig:-NODE-6085-length-12861-cov-5.092222_pt1 | contig 12861 bp, 6 predicted proteins | sample MGYA00238165_ERZ766961 | MGnify/ENA primary metagenome ERZ766961 (study PRJEB28924, sample SAMN03173240) | marine metagenome | biome: Marine; feature: Water; material: Subsurface seawater | place: North... | reverse complement strand
CATCCAGCCGCCGCCGCCGACGTTCACCAACGAGCGGCGCGTGGCCTGCCTCCCCGTCCCACCCGTCCCACCCGTCCTCTTTTCGCGCGATCGCTCCATCGGAGACCGGTGCGTTTTCGCTACCGTCCCCGCCGACGCGCGCGCGTCCCGGTCCGTTCCCGCCGACGCCACCGCGCGCGACGGACCACGCGCACGACAACACGGTCAGTATGACGACAGCGGCGACGCCGACCAGACGCCGCCGCGTCCGCCCGCCCCCCATCCGCGCGCATGGGAGCAATGCCGCGTTCAATGCCAAAAGTGCCAAAACGCCTCGAAAAATGCGCTCGCCTATGCGATTCAGTCTGACGGTGAACAAACACCCAAGTAAGCAGGTGCCACTGGGGCACGTCCTGATAGGATCAACGGAAATGGGGGCTCCAGATCTGCGATAGGGTTACGCGACCGTCTCAGGCGCAGGGAGGTGATAAGGTTCCAAACTGAAGGAGAGGGCCGCATTCGGATCGAGGTTTGGTGTCATTGGCTGAACCCAAGAAATTGCACCCGACAGCCAATCAAAGAAAAGCAAAGTATGAATTGTGGACGTAGGAGAGGGCTTGCTTTGGTGAAATTTCGATGTTAATTCGCCAACCGAGGTGATGCGCCCCCCGTCGGGCCGAACGGCGTGTACTTTTTGGGTTTATAGACCGGCCCCGTGTGTGAACCGTGACTCGGCAGGGGTGAAATAGCTGTAGGAGTAGGGCCCCGACCCGGTTTTGAATGAAGCAGCGGACTCCGTCCGCGGCAGTACCGCACACGCGACGACCGCGCGCATCCCTCGTGTAAGGTCGCGAAGAAGCGACGACAGACGTTGTCGTCCGCCGTTGGCATCGCATCGGTGAGTCATGACCCACACGTCGCCCCGCGGCCGCCGTCGGATTGCCCGATTGGCCGGCAAATTTATTTCTTTTCCCAGAAGAGGCTCGGGGGGGATGATTGGGCGGCTTCAACGGGCAAGCGCGTCGGGATCGAGGGGCGACGATTTCGTTCGCGCCGATCGTCGGGAACGCCGAGCGGCGATGACATCCGGCCCCGCATCGCGTGGAATCGCGCGATCGGGCCGCGTCGCGCCCCCGCCCACGCACCGCGTGAGGGTCCGTCGTCTCGAGGGATGAGTCGAACACGGGGGAGGGTAATTTCCGCCCTTTGGCGGGACCCCCGTCCCCCGACGGTTCCCCACGACGGATGTCCCGTTCCCCGCGGATCGACCCGAGGGTTAAACCCGTTTACCAGCCGTGGCATCCTCCGAAACGCCCGCTAGAGTCGCGTCTCGCGCATCCACCGACGTTCATCCACTGACCCCGTCTTTCTATCCATCATTCATTCATCCCTTTAGGTGAATTCGATCTGCGGCTCTCGACTCCTACGTGAAGTGAAGTGAACTCACGGACCCGCGCGAAAGAGACTCGATAAAACAAAAGACGTCAGCATGCAGCAAGGACAGGGCCAGGGCGGCCAGGGCGGTCCCCCCGGCGGCCACGTGCAGGCACCCGCGGGCATGTCCATGATCTACGGGCAGCCCTACGGTCAGCAGTTTTCGCAAGCCGCGCCCCACCCCGGCGACCCCAACGCGCAGCAGCAGTGGCAGCAGCAGGCGAGGGCGGCGCAGCTGCAGCAGGCGCAGATCCAGGCGTACCACATGCAGTCGCATCACGTCAACCAGCAGCACCAGCAGCAGCTCCGCATGTTCTGGCAGCAGCAGATGCAGGAGATTGAGAGCGGCGGCGACTTCAAGAACCACCAGCTCCCGCTGGCGAGGATCAAGAAGATCATGAAGTCCGACGAGGACGTCCGGATGATATCGTCGGAGGCGCCGGTGCTGTTCGCCAAGGCGTGCGAGATGTTCATCCTGGAGCTCACACTCCGTTCGTGGATCCACAGCGAGGAGAACAAGAGACGGACGCTCCAGCGCAACGACATCGCCGCCGCCATCACCAAGACGGACATCTTCGACTTTCTCGTCGACATCGTCCCGCGTGATGACTTCAAGGAGGACGGCATGAACGTTCCACGGGCGCCCCCCGCGGCCGTGGCGCTGGGTGCACCCGGCGGAGGTGACGGCCAGGGCGGCGCGGGCCAAGCGGGGGCGGTGCCGGCTGTGCCGTACAACCCGGGGATGTATTACATGCAGCCGCCGCCGGGGACCATGGCGGGCGGGCAGTGGCCGCCGCAGATGTCGCAGGACCCGTACCAGAACCAGATGCCTCCCAAGCAATGATTCGTGAGTATGAACCACTTGAGATGAATCACGGATAGTACAAAACACACGAACGGGAGGACGGCATTGCCCTAATACGTCGATAGCGGATTTGGAAAACAACATTTTAGCACTTCTACACTCAGAGCTTGTCCATCGCCTCCACCAGCACCCCCGAGCCCTCGCTGTCGGCTAGGGATTCATCCTTTGGAGCCGGCGAGTCCGCGCGAACGGAATCACCGTCGCTCTCCGACGCGTCCGCGCCCCCACTCTTCCCGGGCGATGAGTCCCCTCGGCCCCCGCCCCTTCCTCCCGTTTTCCAATCTTTCCTGTTCTTGATCCACTCAGCCTTCTTCTCCTTCTCCTTCTCCTTCCGCTCCCGTTCCTTCTCGCCCTCCTCGCCCTGGATCTCCTCGATGTCCCCGGCGATGAGATCCGCCGCCATGTCCAGCATCTCATCCGTGATCTTAAACCCCATCGCCTCCATCTCGTCCCTGCTAGGATCATCGATGGGGAAAAAGTCGCCATCCTCCACCTCGATCCCTCGCGCCTTCATCTCCTGCCGCGCCCTGAACGACGCCTCCGCCATCGCCAGCCTCCACCCGCACATGCGAAAGTACGTGCGCCAGAACCGCGACTCCGGCCACAGCGTCTTGTCCTCGCCCTCTTTGTCCAGCAGGCGGTGCGACGGGTCCCGCGTGAGCGCGAATCGCAGCGTGGCGAGTTCGGGTACGACCGCCATGCACGCCTCGGTGTGGTCCCGTTGAAACTCATCCATCGTCCACGTCTCGTCCATCCCTACATCGTCGTCCTCGACGGGGTAATCCAGGAAGGATCGTTCGGTGAGGTCTCGAACGAAGCACTCGAAGTCGACGTTGACGCCGTAGAGTTCGGTGTCGACGTCCGCGGTGGTGTCGATTCGGGCGCGTCGCTCGGCTTCCTCCTTCTTGAGCAGGATGAGCCGCTCGCCGCGGTTAGCCTCCGTGATGGTGTTGGCGCGAAGTTCCGCGAACGTGAAGCTCGCGTCGCTCTGCAGCATGGCGAACTGCTGCGATACGTAAGAGGCTGTCTCGGACGAGGCGATCTCGGCGGTGGTTTCCTCCACCGCCTTGGCCGCCGCGACCGCCGTCTCCTCAGCCTTCGCCGCGATGTCCGCGGCGGTCTCCTGCACCGCGGTCCACAACTTGCCGAGGTCCATGGTGGTCGCGTGAGATCGTGTACGCGTGAATCCTACGCTCCTCCCACAGGGGCTCCCCCGACGCAATGAAGAGGGTGGATCTTCTGGAGGTGACCACGAAAGCGCGAACCCGACCGTGTCGAACCTCGGGCGCGTGGAAAACACGTGCCGCCGCGGTTCGTGAACCCAGAAAATGCCGTCGATGTTTCATTTCCACTTTTTGCAGACTGTTCACGCGTTGACATTTCGAAACGTCGGTCCTGCTACTCATGATTGGTCACGGTCGAAATAGAGGCTGAGATAACTCTTGGTCAGTTCGAGGCTTTGCAACGGTCCGTGGCCCCTTGGTTCGACCGCGGCGGGTGACTGTTCGGCACACTGCGAGCTCCGCACACGTCGGTTCACGCCCGAACCCACGCCATGGCCGCCGCCATGACCGTCACCAGGTGCGCGCGCGATACGCACACCCCCCGGCACGGCGCGGGCGCCCCGCCCCAAGCCGGCCCCACCCTAAAATTTCTTTTTATCCAGTGCGGCCTTGTGACAGATCGCGGAAGGGGCGGGTCCCTCCGGCGCCCCTCTTCGCGCGTCCCATCCGTGAACCCCGTCCACTGACCGCTCGACAACCCTTCATCGATCAACCGCAGGGTTATCACCCTCGCCTCCGCCAAGCCCGCGGGTACGGCTCGCCGCGCCGCGCGCGCTGCTCGCGGCGCCTCCATCGCCCTTCGCAGCGTCCCCGAGGAAATCTCCCCCAACGCCTCCGTCTCGCTGTCCTGCTCCATCGACGACCCCGCGTCATGCTCCCTCGCGGACCTCGAGATGATGTACATCGACTCGCTCTGGAACTACTACAACGGCGGCGACTTCACCCTCACCGACGAGCAGTACGATCGCCTGCGGGACGAGCTCAACTGGCAAGGATCGGGCTTCCCGACCCTCCGCAGGTACGAGGTGCAGTTCGTGGAGGCTGCCATCTCGTACGCGCGCGGCGAAGCCAAGGTCACCGACCAGGAGTACGAAGAGCTCAAGCGCAAGGTACGGGCCGCCGGCAAGCGCGACGACGTCACCGCGCTCCTCCTCTACACCAAAGGACAGCAGCTCCTCGAGCCCGCGCAGTTTGAGCAGCTCCGAGACGAAATGGCCAAGCTCTCCATCGACGTCGGACTCCGAGGCGCCACGTGCACCCTCTCCAACACATCCACCGACCTCATCGCGGACTCTGGCACGGTGACCAAGATGTACACCGCGCTCGCCATCGTGCCCTCGCTCATCGGCATCGTCCCGTACCTCGGAGCGTCCATCTTCGGCGTGGACGTGCCCCCAGCCGCGGGGCTCGGGTTTGCCGCTACCATCGCGCTCGGTCTCACCTCCATGATTGTCAACTACACCAACCTGCAGAACGCGACCGTCGTGACTGGCCAGTGCCCTTGCTGCGAGGAGCCCATCAAGCAGTTCTTCGGCGGCGAGGAGCCCGCGACGAGCATGGACTACAAGTGCCCGGTGTGCGGCACCCAGTCCAAGCTGGACCGCGTCGAGATGAAGATCAAAGAGTCGGGTGGATTATCGGCGAATTAATTAAACTTTACGCGGCGTCTAGTGACGAGTAAGGGTGAACAAAGGGTTGTGAGAGCCTTATGATGAATATTTGTTTCCGGGTGACGGCGGTGCCCGGTGGTTTGTTTCTCCGGAAGGGAGGGGTTGAGCGGGCGGGCGGGGTGCCCGCGTGTGCTTAGAAGGGTTTAGAGTTGCTAATTAATAAAACTGAGCCCAGCGTCGAAAAGAATCGTTTGTTCACTTCTCCTCGCCGGCGGGGGCCTCCTGTACCGGCGTGAGGCTCCCTTTCACCCCCGCACCGCCTCGGCTCTTTTCCGCAGCCTCCTCCCGTAGCGCCCTCGCCTCCCGGATGGCGCCGCGTAAAGTCTCGTGCAGTCCCCGCGCCCTGACGGGCAGGTGCTCCAACCTGGAGTGAAGCCTCGCTTCCTCCTCCGGCGCCAGCCCGGGTGACCCGTCCACCCTGCGCAGGAACGCGACGGGGTTCGACGGCGACATAGAGTGCGGCGACTTGAGCGAGGAGCTCAGCGGCGAGGCGAGGAGCCCCAGCTTCTTCGGGGACATCTTCGGCGTTCCGAGTCCCTTCCGGGGCGATCGCGTCCGGGCCGCCTCGCGCTCAATCTCTTCGGCCCACTCCTGCAGCGCCTCAGCCGCGGCGATGATGCCGCGCTCGCCAACCTCCGCCGCCGCGCGCCATGACGCAGCCTCGCCCGTCGCCGCCGTCGCCGCAGCCTCCGCGCTTCGTGTCTCCATCTCCTTGGCGGCTCCGATGTTCGCGGCGCGTCGCTCTGACAACGTCGCGCGGTCCCGCGCCCGATCCAACTCCTCCTCCATCGCCTTCCGTTCGGCGCTTTCGACGCTCGCCGCGCGTTCGAACTCCTCCGCGCGCTGCTCCGCCTGGATGCACCGCTCGCGCAGCGCTTCGGCGGCGTCACCGAGTTCGGCGTTCTTGTGCTCGACGCCCGCGGCGGCGGCGGCGGCGTCCTCCGCGGCGGCCGCCAAATCGTCGCAGGTCCCGGCGAGCTCGTCCAGCCGCTGTCGCTGCGACCTGATCACGGCGATGCGCCACGTGGACATGCACTTGTGTAACGTCGCGAGCTTACGCGCGTTGCGAAGCGCGGGGGATGACGCGGCGAGTACCGCGTCGGCGTAGTCCCCGAGGTTCTTCTTGTGCGTTAATCGCTCAGCCTCGATTCGAGCCGCGTTTTCTTCCTCCTCGATTTGCTTCCTCGCCTCGTCCTCCGCGCGTTCAAATTCAGCCCTCGCGTCCGCTTCCTCCCGCGTCAGCCGTTGGACCTTGTGAACCGTCGCGTTGGCGCGCCACTGACGCAGCGCTCTGCGACGGTTAAGGCACGAACCAACCGCGCTGACCAACGCGCCGAGCCGCCACGCCCTCAACGCCGCCACCGCATTCTTCCTGTACCACCTCGCCAGGATCAAACGCGCACGTACCTGCGTCTTCGCCCGCACGGACCAGGTCATCAACGCGTACGCACCAGCCCTGCGGAAGCACGTGAGACGCAAGGCACGGCCGTGTTTGGCCACCTTGGCGTGTTCGAGCCAACGGCGGAGGCGACGCTTGGCGGCGTACGCGGAAAACATCGCGTCGGCGTTGACCCTCCGTTCCTCAGTCAACAGGTGCGCCGTGAGGGACCCGCGTACGTCATCGAGCTCAGCCCGGGTCGCGGCGAGCGTCCTGTCCAAAGCCGCGGCGTGTTCGGAGCTCTGGCCAGCCTTGCGGCGGAGAACTTCTTCGGACCTGTTTCGATTTTCATCCGCGAGGCGTCGCTCTGTAATTCGTTCCCCTCGTTCGCGTTCGAGCGTCTCCGCCAGTGACCTGGCGAGTTCCTTCGCCTCCTGTAACTCGTTCGTGACCCGCGCCAAAACACCCGCGTGCTCGCGTGCCGATCGCTCGGCGCGCCGCTCCGACTTTTCCGTGCACTGCTCCGCGTCCTCGCACCGCCGTCGAAGCTCGTCGTTGATGGACAAAATCTCGTGCTCGGCGCCGAGCTGCGACTCGAGCGCCTCTCGCAACGCGTCAACCTCGTTCGACAGCATCTCGTACACTTTCGCTCTATCACTGTCATCGGATGGATGATACGTACGTGATGAACGGGTCGTTTTTGATGAAGCGCGTTCCCGTTCCCCGTGTGACCGGGCGGGTGAGACGGACCGAGAGACCCGGCGGGACGGCCCGGCTCTATTAGGCCCGGACGGCACTCCCGCCCTCGCCGCCGCTCTCATGGCGTCTTCGCCCACGCGCTTCGCGGCGGCGCGCCTCCGCCTGGCCTCCTCGCTCGCGGTTCCCGGCCCGTGTCCCCACGGAAGCTTGGTGGAGTATCCACCGCCGCGGGAAGGCATCGTATCGGTCACGTTGACGCGGGGGGGCGCGTGAGTCGACGCGTTCCCGTCGCGGTCGATGCGGACGTCAAAGCCGCGTGCCCAATCGTGAGGCGCGTACGTCGCGTCGTCTTCATCGTCTGTGTCCTCACGTGTGTCATGACGTTCCCTCGGTGGGTTCCCTACCCGCGGCACGGGTTCCCTCGGCGCACGGGATCTCGGCGTGGGCGGGCGGACGATACCGTCGGCGTCCGTCTCGTCATCCGCCTCGTCCGACTCCGCGTTCACCTTCGTCCCGGACCCGAACCGCGACTCAGCCCGGAGAACCTTCCCGAACCTCACCTGGTCCCTCACCACACCGTCGTCGATGATGTCAGCCACCGCAGCCTCCCTATCCGACCGCATCTCCGCCTCCCTCGCGCGCGCAGCCTCGAACCCCCACCGCAACGCCGCTCCGAACGGGTCGTCGTCGCCGCCGCGCCGAAGTTCGCGTCGAGCCGCTCTCGCGTCGTCCAAAAAGGCCAAAAGCGCGGCGGTGTCCCTCTGCTCCCGTCGCATCACGGCCGCGTAGGACGACTCCCACACGGCAGGCTCGTCAGCTGAGGTCTCACCGGGTGCCGAGGCTGCCCGGAGCGTTCGCCTGGCCTCGGGCGCCTCCGACGCGGCGGCGCCCCGCAGACGCTTGGCCAGACCCGCGAGCTCACCCGCAGTCATCGTCCGCTCCGGCGCGCACAGTCGCAGGAACAACCTCGGGTCCAGCGCGTCCGTCTCCTCGCCGCGGCCGGGTAACGACGACGGTTCCACCGGACCGGTCGGCGCGTACACGACGGATCGGAGCTCTTCGTGCACCTTGGCGAGTCGGTACGCTCGACGCAGCTTATCCGCGGTGGTGGCCGCGTTCATGAGCATCTCCAGGTGCCCCACGTCCTTCCGCACCAGCCTCGGCGCGCGCTCACTCTCCCGCGGCGTCACGCCGATGCCGTCCAATGACTTGAGCCTCGGCATGCGCGCGATGACGTGCGCGCGGTAAAAGGGCAGTCGAGCCACCGGGCACAGCTCCAAGGAGAGCGCCTCGAGATGGGGGCACCCGCGGGCCAAGGCGTCTAGTTGCGGGATATCGTCCACCGGGTTATCCCCCGCGCTCAGCAAACGCAGCTCGGCGAACTGCGCCAGACCGGTGAGGTGTCGCACGTTGTTGTGGGACATGTACAGTCGCTGCGCGGGGCGATGCGCCGGGGGCACTTGGTCGATGGTACTGAGTCTCTTGTCCACGACGCTGATGCGCATCTTGCCCGGGTCGAAGCACGTGGGGTTGTCGCGGAGGATGGCGCTGAGGCGGACGGGCTTGGCGAGAGCGGCGCGGACGGCGGCGTCGCGCTCGCGGTTGGACGACGCGCCGGGGCGTTTAGTGGTAGTAGCGCCCGACGCGGCTTCGAGATGCGTGTGGTGGTTGGAGGAGACGGCGCCTCGCGGTGCGCTCGTCGCGCGCCTTCGCACGGGCGACGCCGCCGGTGGAACGCCGCGCGGACGGCGGTCATCACCCCGACGGACTAATCGCTCCGGCGACGCCGCCCTGCGCCCCGAGGGACCCGGCGCATCGCCCCCTCCGCGCGTGCCCCCCGAAGCATCTCGCCGGTCGGCATCATTCTCGCCAGATTCCGCCCCGACGCGCACGGTGGCCCACCTGACGTGCCTCCCGCCGTCGCCCGAGCTCTCCGACCGCCGCTGATGCATGGAAGCGTACCCGCCGGGGACATCGACGTCCTCCGACATGCGGGGCACCGACGCCTTCCCGACTCTAGCGCCTGTTCGGTATGGGCGGGCAACGGACAAATTCCTTGGAAAACGCTCTGGCGTGAGAGTGCAGCGCGCGTCAGCGGGCCCAGATAGATTTCACGATGTGGCCTCTTCCGAGGCCACACGAGAGGGCGCCTCGCGGGTCCGTGCATGCTGAGCGGTGCCCGGGCGAGGGCGAGGGGGATACGAGCGGCGGTGATGTCGTTCACAGCGTCCGCTCCGGGCCTCATCGGTCGAGGGACTCACTCCCACCGGGCCTCACCCCACCTTCAAACACCGAAGCCTTTCTCATCGTCCCTTCATCGGCCGACGGTTGGCGCCAACCATCGTCGGTACCTCCGACGTCGCTCCGACGACGCACCGTCCACGAGGCTCGTATCACGCGGGTTCCAGGGATGGGAAGGAGGCCGCGGCAGGCCGATCATCGTCCGAGCCGCGCCCGTCGAGCAGAAGCCCCCGTCGGAGGAGGCTCCAGCGCGCGACGACGACGCAGCTGTGATGTCGCGCGGGAAAAAACCTTCACCCAAGACGCGAGCCGATCCCGCCGCCGACGCCGCATCCACCGCGGCCGCTACACGCGTGGACATCCTCGCGGACGACGCGCTGGGCCCCGATCACGCGCGATGCCGCCGCTGGGTCGTCTTCTCCGACCTCCACCTCAACCGCAAGACGTCCGAGGTCTGCGTCGACGTCCTACGGGCGGTCCATCGAGAAGCATTGGCGCGCGACGCCGGCATACTCTTCCTCGGGGACTTCTGGCACGCACGCGGCGCCATCCCGGTCGAGCCCCTCATCGAGGCACTGGACGCCGTGAGGGAGTGGACGGTACCGTGCGTCATGATCCCCGGGAACCACGATCAGGTCACGGCGGGTGGAGAGATACACGCGCTCACACCGCTTGCAGCCGCCAACCCGGCTCGAGTGAAGATCTTATCGAGGCCCACGGTGTGGAGAAACGCGCTGTGGCTGCCGTACAGGCGCGACGGCGGCGTGATCAAGAGCGCGGTGGCCAAAGCCAAGTCGGAGATCGTGTCCAGTGGGGGCGGTACGCTGAGCGCCATATTCTGCCACGCCGACGTCATCGGCGCATCCATGAACGAAACTTTCCAGGCCAGAGACGGCCTGGACCCCTCCACGTTCGAGGTGGTGTCCAATGAGGTATCCAACAGCGAGGTATCCAACGATAAGATACCGGTGTACACGGGCCACTACCACAAGCCGCACACTGTGCCCGGCACACGGATCACGTACGTGGGCAGCCCGTACCAGGTATCCCGAGCCGAAGCTGGCCAACGCAAGGCGCTCGTGGTGCTGGACGCTCTGAATGGATGGGGCGGGTGCGTCGAGGCTAACCCAGACGCGCCCGACGACACACACGACCCGGTCACGGACATACCGCAGAAATCGCTCTTACCCTTGAACCTCGGCCCGAGGCACTTCACGGTCAAGGGCGAGGACGGGACGGTACCGGTGGACGCGAGAGCCGGCGACGTGGTTCGATGGACCTTGCCCCTGAGCTCATCCGACGGCAACACCAAGGATGCCAAGGAAACTAAAGTGTCCTCGACGCCCGGGATCGAGGCGGCGCGTGATATGGGGCTCATCGTCGAGGTGGCGTACGAGACGTGCGCCGCGCCTCCCCGGATCCCCGAAGCTGAGTCGTTGGGACCCGCGGGTCTTTACGCCGCGTACGCCAAAGCCGTTGACCTACCTCCGGAGGTGATCGAGGTCGGTAAGTCCGTTCTGGAAGAAGTGGCCGCGAACGTGGCTGCTGCTGACGTGGACGGGACCAGTGTGAGGTCCTTGGGCGGGGGAACCGCCCCGCCCGTGTCGCTGTCGATGCACGGCGTCGAGGTTGAGGGATACGGTAAGTGTATTCTTATTTCCGTATGTGCAATTTGATTGACGTCGTGTTTTGTTCACAGGCGCCTTCACCGATGCCGTGTTTTACCCGCTTCACGACCGCGGCGTGTGCGCCGTGGTGGGAGATAACAAGGACGACAGGTGCGCGGATAGCAACGGCGCCGGTAAGACGACGCTCGTGATGGCGCCGATGTGGGCGCTCACCGGTACCTCCGACCTGCGCGTGGAAGGCGGCGCGGGAAAGGCTTTGACCAAGACTGACGTCGTGAACGATTTCAGTAAGTCCGCTCGGGTCAAACTGGAGGGAACCGCGGACGGCGTTCCGTTCTGGGTGGAGCGCAGGGTGAGCCGGAGCAAACTGCTGAGCTTACGGTACGGCGTAGGGGACGAGGAGAGGACCATGGCGGACTCGAGGCTCACGCAGGCGGCGATGGAACGGGACCTGGGCGCGAGCGTAGCTGCCCGGATCGCGTTTCACGGACAGCACACCGTCGGGCAACTCCTGGATGCCAACGACGCCACCCTGAAAGCCGCGCTGGGCGAGCTCGTCGACGCGGACACGTGGGCGGAGGCCAAGGCGTTGAGCAGGAAGCGGGTGAGCGAGGCGAGGAAACACGCGGCGGCGCTCGGAGCGGACGCGTCGGCTCGGTCCGACTACGTCAGAAGAACCGAATCCCGGCTCGCACTCGCGCGGAATGCGGCGAATGACTGGGCCGCCGAGGTTGAGCGAAACATCGCGCGGCTCGAGGACGACGAGCGAAGGGCGGCGAGTTCGCTCGGGCTCGCGCTCGGTCAGTGCGCGGTGTCGTCCGACGCGCTGAGAGCCGCGAGCGCTCGATGGGACGCCGAGGAGGCGGCGGCGTCAGCCGCCGCGGACGCCGCCATGTTTCCCGCGGGGGGCGATGACACAATGGACCGGGGTGGGGCCAACGTGTTCGAGGTGGACGAGGCGGCCATCGCCATGAAGGCGGCGTCGCTGGAGGAGGATGCCGAGCGCGCGCGTGAGTACGCGCGGGAGCTTCAAGGGAAGGAGGCTGCGGCTCGAGCGCTCGCGGCGCAGGCGCACCAGGCTGTGGGTAAGTTCGCGGGCGCGTCCCGCACGGGTTTAGGGTCCACCGGGTCCACGCCCGGGCACGTACACACCGAGGACGAGGGCGGCGTCGGGGTGTGCACCACGTGCTTACAGCCCATAGACCCTAGGCACCACACCGACACCCTCGACCAGCTCAAAAAAGACGCGGAGGCGACCCGGGTTGAACACGTCGAGGCGGCCGCCGCGCTGCGAGCCGCCGAGGCTGAGGTGGCCGCGGTGGACCGCCGCCGCCGCGAGGACGCCGCCGCCGCGAACAGGGCCCGCGCGGACGCCAGAACGAACGCGGCTGCCGCCCAGCAGCGCGTCAGGGATGCGCAGGCGCGGCTCAGGGCTGTCCGCGAGGGCAGGGTGAACGCTCACGTCGTTGCCGCCGCGCTGGCGAGGGCCGACGCCGTGCTCGCGTCGAGCCCCGTGCCGCCCCACCGCGGTGACCAAACACCGCGTATTCCCACCGCGGGACCCGCGCTCGTGTCGCTCGTGGAGTCGGCGACGTCCGAGGCTGAGCGCCTGTTCCGTAACCTCAACGAACGCGTTCAGGACCGAGCCTCCGCCTCCGCCGCCGCCGCCGCCAATCCCCACGAACGCGAAGTCGCCTCCCTCGAATCCCAGGTGGAGTCCGAGAGCGCCGAGGTCAAGGCGAGGCAGGCGGAGGTGGCCAAGGCGGAGGGCGCGCTGGCCACGGTGCAGCGCGCGGACTCGGCTTTCGGAACGAGGGGGATCCAGAGCTACCTCTTTGAAGGCGCGCTGGGTGAACTCAGCGCCAGGGTGGGTAACTACATGGACGCGCTCACCGGCGGGGCG
>ENA-UOXV01006076-UOXV01006076.1-marine-metagenome-genome-assembly--contig:-NODE-6076-length-12874-cov-5.722131_pt1 | contig 12874 bp, 14 predicted proteins | sample MGYA00238165_ERZ766961 | MGnify/ENA primary metagenome ERZ766961 (study PRJEB28924, sample SAMN03173240) | marine metagenome | biome: Marine; feature: Water; material: Subsurface seawater | place: North... | reverse complement strand
CACTTTTTCTTCTTGGCGCCCTGCTTGTCCTTGCGCCCCCCGCTCTTGTCCTTCTTCTGCGCGCCCGCCTTCTTGGCGCGCTTCTTGGCGCGCTCGTCGTCGTCGGCGCCGAACCCGACCGTCCCGAGCCCCTTGTTGGCCGCCTTACCCACGTCGAGGTGCGCTGCGTCCATGGACACGATCCGCGATAGCACGTCCAGGTTCCGCGCCTTCTCGTTCCCGCTGCACCCGCCCGCGCCGTTGGCCCCGGCCGCGCCGTCGGCGCGCGGCGGGGGGCAGGGGGTGAGGCGGGGAAGGGGAGGACACGCACCCCCCCGCGGCGTCCGCGTCCAGCTTGCGCTTGACCTTGCCCTTCTTCTCACCCTTGGCCTTGGCGTCGAACTTGCCGACGCTGCCCGTGCTCTTCGCCGCGATTGCCAGCGCAGCCTGCCGCGTGCCACGCGCCCTCAGCGCCCGCTCCGCCGCGCAGCACACACCGCTCCGTGCTGCTGCGCGCACCCCTGGCGCTTGCGCAGCGCACCTTGCTCTGGGCCTTGATCTCGAGGTTGGTTGGGTTGCCGCTCGCCGGCAGGTGCGCTTTCCCCGACGCCGCTGCAATCTCGTCCACCTGCCCCCACGTCCCGCGTCAGGCTCCCGCCCTTGAATGCTCTGAGAGGCTTGCCACGGCGCGGCGCGCCGCGCCGCGCCGCACGCTCTCCAGCGCCCTCTCTGCCGGCGGCCCGGGGGCGCGCCCGGGAAGCGTCTGTCTTACAGGCACAATCCGGCTGTCTTATAGGACTGGACTGGTTCGATGGGGATGAGAGAGGGGTGCTTACGTTGCGGCGCTCGCGGCTCTTCTGCTTCTCGAGGCGCTGCTTGCGCTCCTGCTCCTTCTTGTCGAAAGGATCCACCTGCAGACACGAGGATATGGTCATGCCAACCATCCTCCTGATCCCGGCAAGCCGATGGAATCACCATTCTATCCATCCTGTCAAGCTGGCCCAGTGCACAGAAGAGAGCACATGCGACCGGCCGCGCGCGGCGTCCCCCCGAGCGCGCTGCGTGCGGGCAGAGCGGCGCGGGTGCGGGCGGAGGCGCCGCGCGCACGCACCGAGCCGTCGTCCCTCGGGCCCGCCTCGACGATCGGCGGGCCCGAGTCGTCGGGGTTCTCCCGCCGCTTGTACCCCCAGCGCGGCGCCCACTCGCCAGTGCGCTCGTCCATCACCATCCGCTCCTTCTTCTTGTTCTGGATGCCCTTCTCCTTGGCGAATCTGCCGCGGGTGCCCAGACGCGCCGTCAGCGTGTGCGCGGACAAATACATCGGTGCATAGGAGGCTCCGGGGTCGAGGGCTAAGGAGGAATCCGGTCCTCCCAGGAGTCCGGTCCTCCGAGGTTCCCGAGCAAGGTCGAGCAGCGGGGCAGGCAGAGCCTACAACCCCCGGTCGGCGCAGCAGCAGGCGTCTCAAGGGCTGGGGCACACTTCTCCCAGCGCGTGAGCGGCTTGGGCGCCGGCACAGGTTTTTCACGCGGGAGCACCTGGCGAGGTGCAGCGTCAACCCCAACATTCACAGCTGACAGAGTGCTACCGCTCAGGACCTCGCCCCCTCGCCCGTTTGCCGCAGGCGCAGGGTCACGGGGCGGCCGAGAGCGCACCGTAGTGGGTGCCGGGAGATCAGCAAGCCGCCCCATCTCAGCAGGCTTCGTGGGGAGGGCGAAGAGGCGGTTCAAGACAAACTGGACGCTCGCGCGCGCGCGCTCCTCCATCGTCTTGGGGTTGCTCATGTCGAACTTGTCCACGGGCGTGGTGTTGAACGCCGCCAGTCTGCCGTGAGAGGCGCCGCTGTCACAACACTAGTATGGGTTGTGATCGACCACTAGCACTTGCGTTTGAAGCTCAGGGATCGGCGAAACTGTGCCGCCCTGCCTGGTCTGCAACACACAGCCCCGGGCACAGACCTGCCGAGGTCGTAAGACATATAGTCCTCCTTCTGTTCCGCATCTGATCCCGCGCCCTCACGCTCTGCTCGCTTCTTCAGCAGGGATAGCGCCGAGACCTTTCCGACCTCTACCGTGGGCGGCTGGTCCTTCGTGGCCGCGACCATCCCCTCCGTTTTGCGAAGCTCGAGTTCACACGTGAAGTTCACAAGTTCACAAAGTTGACAACTTGCTCGCAAATCGCAAAAGGCAATTTTGTTGTCGGTGAAGAGCCAGAATCATCCCAAGTCACCTCGCCGGCGTGGCGGTGTGAGGCGGCGAGGCGACCAAGCGGCACGATGCGCGCCTTCCTTGGCCTACTGGCCCTTGGGTTGGTCAGTGGGAAAATCCTTCTGCATGACGACCATGGGATCCCCTCAGCGAGCACCAAGGTGCAGACGAGCGGCGGGATGCAGGCAGCGCAGTCGCTGGACAGCCACTTCTGGGCGCCCAAGGACCTTGAGACATACGGAAACCACAAAGGGCGCTACTTCCAGCCCGCCGCGAGCTCAACGTTCGATCTCATCAAGCTGAATAACGTGAATGTCACGTTCCTGGACAACACGAACTTGAGGGGGTACGACGGCGCTGATATGGCGACGCTCGGCAAGTACAGTGTGAAGACGCGCATGGGCATGATCGAGCATTGCAACTCGCGAAACTTCGACGATGTTGATGGTATCCTTGGCTTCGGTTGGGCGGACCAACCGCGAAGCGCGGCACTCCTCAAGACTCTCACCCAGCCGGCGCGCCCGGGCTGGCAAATCGAGACGCAGCCGTTCGCGGGCAACGGAGCGCCCATGCCGCGCACCTTTGCTTTCACCGCGGACAACCTCATGGGTGAACTGCATTTGGGAGGAGTGGACCCGGCGATGCTTTCATCCAACATGGTGATGATGCCAATGGTGGGTGAGAACGTGTACGGGATCGGGATCCATTCGATCACGTACGGTGGGGTCGAGCTCCTGCACTTCCACCAGGATCTACCCAAGAAGGAATTCGTCGGCGAGTTCGATTCAGGGACCACCTGCCTGCTTCTTCCGAATACGGACGTCAAGGGGAATTTCACGACCTCTCCATTCGGCATTCTGTCTCGTGAGCAGGCCAAGGGTGAGCAGCACCCTCTGATCTACAAGACCCGCGACCTGAACGGTATTGAGCGCGAGTACTCGATGTCCTTCACGGAATGCGTGGAGCCGACGGATGAGACGATGATTCTGGGCGATCCTTTCTTCCGCAAGTGGGTTGTGATGCACGATCTTGAGGACCTGAACAACAAGAAGATGGGTCTCGCCCTGAAGAATCCGTCCTACAGTCTCGGATCGACGACGGATCGCTCGATTCTCACACCCAACCATGCGCCACAGCAGATGGCATTCACTGCCAATGGTCGCCCGGCTGTGCAGAAGATCCACGCGACTCGCAAGCTTCGCGACGCGGGTTTCACCTCCCAGTTTCACCAGGCGCGCCACCAGATGCTTGCGACATCCTCGCTCGGCGAGGCGCACCCTTCGCAGCTCTCGGCGTCATTCGTCGATAAAATTGCAGTCAAGTCGCAGCACATGGTGACCTACAATATCCAGCTTGCAGTCGGGACTCCTCCTCAGCCTCTCGACGTCATTTTTGATACCGGGTCTTTCATGCTGGCCGTTTTCGCGGACCCGCCACCGCCGGGAGCAACGCCACTCCTCAAAAGCGTCGACAAGAGGGACAAGCCTGCTGGGAAAAACGCCAAGAAGGCGGGAACTCGGGTGCACCCACGACGCGGGCGTAAGGGCGTCGCCGCACGTGAGCTCGGTCATCCGTCGGAGTTGTTGCAAGTCTCTGCGGATGACAGCTGGGGGGCGCAGTGGGGCCACCGCGCCGGTTCCGGAAAAGGTGCGCTGCTCGTTGGAACGGCTGCGTGCGGGATGGCGTTAGTTGCCACACTTGCGGCATTCGTTGCCCGGCGGCGTCGGCGCAGCGCATTGCCGTTGGAGGTGGAGGCGCAGTCCTACGGCGCCTGCTGACCGCTGGATGATGAAGTGTAGTGTGCGAAGTTTGTGAGAGGGAGCCGTATTCATGAATTCATAGAGTTCTGCTCGTGCGTAGCATGCACCATGCGGAGAGTGTGCGGAAACTGGTGGGTGTGGGGAGCTGGAGTGTCCGGCGCACGTGTATACGAGCGCGCGTGTGCAGCGGCCTGCCCTCGGGCCTTCTCAGCGCAACCGCCAGCCCTGGTCTACGCGAAACTGCCGCGATGAAGTTCGGCACGCACAGCCCTACTCACCCATCGCAATCAGAAGAGAAAAGTGTCTGTTCTCGCGTCATGGGTTCTCGCGTGAATCAAGTCAACCCACTGTAATATACATGGCAAGTCTCAAGCCTTACAAGCTCTCAACACGTCCGCCTCCGTCCGAATATGCACACTTCAATTGCGTTTTCTCCCACCTAGGCATGCGGTCCGATGCGCTGACGCTTGACCTCAATAAACCCACTGGTAGAACTGGGCCGCAGGTGGAACTGGGCCACAGGAGGTGCCGTCGAGGCCTCGCAAGGCTGACAACCAACAGCTGCGGACGCAAAATCGAAGAAGAGAGCGCGCCGCACACGGGCATGACCACCGTCGGTGTCGTCGACAAGGCACGTTCGTACTCGAGAAGGCCTTACGACGCGCGGCGGAACAAGCGATTCGATGATCTTGTTGGTCAAAGGGGTAGCAGCGGCGGGCTCTAGTTCAGGTGTCTTGAGGCCCGCCCGCAAACGGGACTCATCACTGGCCGAGGCTATTGCTGGCGCGATGTGGCACCGAAAGACATCTGTGGTGAGATGCTGCAGTACACTTGAGCCTTTCGGCCCCTGTCCAAGTGCGAGAAGGAGAAAGACGTCTTGCATCTGCAGACCCCCGAACTCCGCGCCCGGAGCGCTGATCTCCTCCATATTCAGTGACGGCATCACGCGAGGAAGGTCTTGAGCGGTGCTTACAGGTTGATGTGAAGGGGCGGACGTCCTGTCCGGATCTTGTTCTGTTGTTTGTTGATGTTGACCCGAGGTGGCCTGATTCAGACCGGCTGTGCGTGTCATTGTCAAGGTGCTCGGCGCCGACGTGTCGCTTCGTGTGTGGCGCGCAAACGTAGACCCTTAACCAAGCCCGGGTTAGGCCGCTTCGTTCCGCCTGCGTACAGCTCTGCTGGCGACAGCAAAGTACCCTGCAACTCTACAGGCGTAGATCCAGGAGTCTCGCCTTGCTGACAGGACTGCAAATGCTGTGCAGCGCTGCGGTAGTGCAACTCAGATAGTCCGCGGGGCAACGCCGAACTGAATCGACGCGTTTCCGGGGGCTGGCGGATCCCAGACCAGCGCGCGCGTTCGGCAACCCAACCCGTAGCCGCGATCAGGTCCCCTCTAAAGGAAAGATTTCGGCGAGATCTCTTGCCAGAGATCTTGCCAACACGGACGTGAAGAAAGATATCTATCTGTCTACGAATCTGTTGATTACCTGAAAATCAGGGAGGGGGGGTGGACGCGACCGATATACCGACCTTTACTACGGGATTTGATGCGGCCTTAGAGGCCTAATTACGACCTCGAGAAAGTTGGCGGAAACGTCATCGTTGCACCAACCACGCATCACATTCCCGCGAAAATGATCTTTTCGTCGACCGAAAATGATCGACCGAAAATGATTCCCCCTGATATCCCCCCCTAAGACCCTCACCCCCAATACACCCCCAACCTCCGATACTCAACGTTTTTCAGTCAACCCTACACAGCACTCCCTGTAGACCCCCCCCTCTGCTGCCGTAGAGGGGGGCAAAGTCGAGCGTAAGCCGACTGGGTGGGCCTAGGGAGGCATGAGTGACCACAAAATGACCTCAGGTGAGGTTGAGGACGACGGCCGGTTGGCCGTGGCCTCAGAAGAAATGACGGGAACGGCTAGTGAGGCGGGAACGGAAGGCAACACTCAGCACGGCGGCCCGCCAACTAAGAGGAGCCGCTCGGGATTCAACAGTCAGGCCCACACTCTGGTTGGCAAAGTCGAAGAGAGGAGCCGCTCGGGATTCAACAGGCAGGCCCACACTCTGGCTGGCAAAGTCGCAGCCTTGCACAAGTGGAAAGAGGAAGAGGGAAACCCAACATTCGGGCGCAAGGAACTGCTCGTGTGGTACGAGAAAACGTACCATCTACCATTGCCAAAAAATACGTTCAGGACTTGGTGTAAGCAGCGTGCAGATATACGCTTGGCCGCCTCGTCGATTCCGCCGGATGACCAGGAGCATGTGAGGCGTATGATGGGGGATGGGAAGTTGCGAACGTTGAACAATGCACTCTTCCACTGGTTCGAGAGTCAAACATCGAAGGTCAATTTGACTGGTCCCCTCATCAAGCATGCCGCGAGGGAAATCTTCGGTGAGTTCTCTGAGGCTGAGCAAGAGGAGATAAAGAGGAATACCTCCTTCAACTTCTCGGACAAATGGCTCGCTGCATGGAAGAGGAAGTACCAGATTGCGCAGCGGAAGTCTGATGGCGGAGAAGCGGGAAGTGCGCCTGTCGAGGCCAGGATCAACATGCCAAAATTGCTGGCGGGCGTCGACCCCAGACGAATTTTCAATGTAGACGAGTCGGCTTTGCTTTGGAAGCAAAAGTCGCGCTACCGCCTCGGGACGCCTGATATTGCGCACATGATGGGAACGAAGCAGGACTACGCGAAAGATCGCCTCACGGTAAATTTTGCTGTGAACGCAACGGGCGACGTCAAAAGCACACTCCAGGTCTCCCGGCCCCTGCTCTAAACTGTTTTTCGCTCTGCGATATGTACCTGTTTGTCAGTAAACGGATATTTCTATCAGGTTATTGGCAAGCACAAGAACCCACATTGCTTCCTGCCCAAGAACAACGGAGGTCGCCGTTGGGTGCCAGAAATGCACGGAGTCTTATATCACGTGAATGATTCATCTTGGCAGAACCGGGCCACATTCACAGATTTCCTCACGAAGTTGAATCACAAGCTGGCCGATGTTTTTAAGGAAACTTTTCTCTTTGTCAATCCCGACGATGACTCAGAGGAGTACACGCTTTATGCTATTGTCACCATGGACAATGTCCCCTCGCACGTACCTGTTAGCGTGAAGACATTTCGAATGGGGGGGTTCAGCTGCTTCATCTTCAAGAAACTTCTCTGTGTCTGTCTCCCGCCCAACACAACCTCCGTCGTGCAGCCGATGGATCAGGGTATCATTGCGTACTTCAAAAGAAAGTGGAGAGAGATGTTGATGTCGTGGCAGCTCAGAGTGTTGAACGCTCCGGGATCGAGGACAGGAGAAATGCCTTCCCCTAACGTCCGGGAGGTAATGGAGTGGGCGAAGGTGTGTTGGGACCTTGTCCCAGAAGAGGTTGTGCGCAACTGCTGGTCTCACTCAGGGATTCTCCCTGTGTTGATCGAGCAGCAGTTTAGGGAGGACAAGACCAGGTTCATCAAGGGAGATGCGGCCACACGACAGAGCATCGCTGCACTCGCCGAAGTTTTCAAGACCATGTCGACCAAGTGTCTAGAATCTCCTGACGAGCATATCCAGGCTCACGCGGAACTCTACACTGAAGCGAAAATGGACTACGTTGACGATCAGGCATTGCCGCCAGTGCGGCAGGAGGTCCGCCAGAACGACTACGCAGCCTGTGTGAGGCTGGCACGAGAGGAGCAGAAGCCGACTCCGGAGAAGGGAACAGAAGAACAGCTGGACGATTCGAAGGGCGACGACTCAGACTCCGACGTGGTTGTGACTGGGGAGAGCACTGCGGATGGCGCAGGGTCTGGCACTAAGAGGCGGGTCAAAGTGCTTGTTGAACGATCAGTTGACCTTGTATAGAGAGCCCCTAGTGCAGGCACCAAACACCCCGTTCTTGGCGCCTGGAGGCGGTGTTTCATGAAGCAAATATCGGGCGCATTCCTGCTGCACATCGCCACTGCTTTCACCACCCAAGAGCGCTCCAGAAGCCCAGTTTTCCACTACATACCCTTGCAGCACCCTCACCCTTAATACATTCCCTGGCCCTGCCCTTTAGGGGGGTCTATCAAGGGTGCCCTTACTGTAGATGCTTCTCAGTTCAGACTAGCGACAAGCGGCAGCGAGGCCCAACTATCAGCTCCCACTCTGTCAGTGAGTTACTTGATGATATTTGGCAGCACAGAAAGTCTGAAAAAAACATCGTTACGTTGCGTGCTGGTTTTTCTCTCTGAGTCGAGCCATTACTGCATGGCCTGCCGCGCCCTGCTAGCTTGATCTTCTTCGCTCTCCGATGTGTGACTCCGATCGAGTGCGTTTGAGGGAGCGCAAAACCTGGCTGCTGAACAAACGTTACTGTATTCCAGAACACAATTACAAAAAAGTCAGATGCATACAAGTAGATAATGCCAATCGTCATCACGTAACCACAGTGTGTCAAGAGCGAGTGTCTCTGGGGAAACACTTGGTGAGTGCATCAGAGAAATTATCGTGGGAAAGGCAGTGAATGAGACGGTCGGCGCCAGAGGTATCAGCACTAACAAGAGGCTGGGAGACCACAAGCGTGTGCTTGTATTGAGTCACAAGAGAGATGGATAAACCCACGCGCCAAGTGAAGAGGCACACATGGGACCACTTCCACGAATGTGGAGACGGTTCGCATGAAGCTCATGATCTAATGTGGAGCTCATATGACTTAGCAGCGCTGATATATCAGATGCTTCTCAGAATCATTCGCCCTCAGTCTTAGCCTTCTTGGCGCTGGGCGAAGATGGCTCGCCCGCGGGCACACAAGGCTCATCGATCTGCGCGCGGCAGCTTCGGGTCAAGTTCACACGTCTGCCCACTTCTTAGTCGGCCGCTGACAGCACCTTAACCCACGGCATCGCGAGATAGGGCGCCCCCCCCCCAGGTCCTACCTTGCCAAAGACCGCCTCTTGTCGCGCCAGCCGCTCCTCTCGTGTCAGGCCGCTGTTGCTCCATCACATCCCCACACGCGCGTCACAGGGTGCGTGGAGGAGCAGCGCGCATGGGTGCATCGGGCGATCGCCATTCCGACAGCAGCACCGCCTTCTCTGCAATTCACCCCGAGGTTGGCGGACGAGACTCTAGGGATGGAGGCCGGGACCTCCACTCTCGGGCCTTCGTTTTCAAGCTCGGGCGGTTCTTCTCCGCTTCTTTGTACTGCACCCGCAGCGAGACCCTCGCGCGTCAGGGCCCTGCGTCTCCGAGGCTCATTGCACAGGGGCAGCGGGCCGTGGGACTGGTGACTTGGCTCAGAACGGCCTCCAGCTCTTCCTTCCAGCTCCCGAAACCAAGGGCCTCGATCGCCTGCCACGCGGGGGACGGTCGCGCGTCAGCTCCGCTCCGCTCTGGCGCGGGGCCCTGGAGGTGCCGCGCGCGACGTCCGGCTCCGCCCCCGATCATTGATGCCATGAAACCCTGAAACCGTGCGACCTCGGCCCAAGGCCGGCCGCGCGAGCTGGTTGCTGGCCAGAAGACGAGCCTGGAGGATGTGGTCGGGCCCTATCGTGCACTTGTTCTGCTGCATTGAGATCTGGTTCGCCTCGTCGGAGATCATGCGCACAAACTCCGAGCAGCATTCTCCAATCAGTGTACTGTGCCACAGGGTGGTGGAGGAGATCAGCCCTGCAGTGGTGTGAGGCGGGGCTGCGCACAGCAATTCGCCGGCGGCTGTGCCCAGCGATCGCTCCAGGAGACAGCTGTTTCCAGCGACTCGTCGCGGCAATAACCCCTTCTACTGCTACCAGCGCAGCCCTTGAAAGCAACCATGCAGTTGCAACATGCACTCACCCAGTTTCCGCAGAGCAGCGCAAGCCCTTGGGCAGAGCCTGCTTGATCGTTCGCAGAACCGTGGCTGCCATGTGTGTACATCCGTTCAGTCTGCCGTATTTGACCCGGGGTGTCGGCACCAATACGGCAACGGCTTACCTCGCGGAAGGGAAGCTTCCGACTGGTCCCGCACGGCGCCGGTATCGGCATCTGCCCGGCCAGGACCCCTTCCCTGAGTAAACCAGCCACTAGGTGTTGCTTGGGCAGGCCGCGAGCTGGACCATGGTTCCCCCGCACGGAGACACAGAACCGGCAAAAAGCTCACGCGAGCGATTGTGGCAAGAAAGTGGTCATTAGGCTGCACCAGAGTCGTCGTCGCTCATCGCCCCTCCCTGCGCCACCCCGGTGGAACAGCTGTGCCCTCTCCACTGAAAACCAAGCGAACAGTTGACATTTCGCAGCACATGTTGATTCCGAAGGCGGGCCCACGTCGCCAACGCCACGGTCCTAATCGCGAGAGAGGGGAGAAGGCTCTCGACCCGTGGGAGCGCCGAGACAGCGAGGCGAGGAACGGCCTCAGGTTGGCAAGAACCATGGATGATGATGTGGGGTGGAGCGCCAATCGATCGCCGCCAGCAGGTGCTTTCCGTAGCCTTGTGCTCTTCTCCCCCGAGCCATCGAGTGCTGCGGCGCGCCAGCCGGCGCCAGCGCAGTCCTGACACGCACTATGCTGCCCACCATTCGGCGAGGGCAAAGCGGATTTGACCTCGGTATACGTGCACCTCTGCCTCGCAACATATTGATTTGGACTCCTCGGTACTCACCTGGCAGGAACTCGGGCTAGCCGCTCCCGAGAAGAAACTGGCTCGGGGGAGGAGAGCCGAAGGGCCCTGGCTGCGGGCTCACCGCAGCGCAGCGGTCGAGCGGGCATGCATTCTAGGGAGTATGGGGATGGTGCGATCGAAAGGTTCACCGGGCGAGGTGCTCTCGAGGCGCCGGAAGAGGGAATGCACATAGAGGGCCGGGCTGATGAAGAGGCGAGCCCAGGCAAGATGACAGGGGAGGAGTACTCGCAGGATGAGGACTACGGGATGGACGAGGATATCGAGGATTCGGGAGGGAACGCAGAACGCGGACTGAGATTGCGACCCGATGCACAGCCATCAGTGCAGCACGGAACACCATGGGAGGACGGCGCGCCCGGTGCGCGCAGCGGCGGCCGTGCGCCGTTAGCGGCCTCTCTTCAGCTGCACGACCCCTCGTCTCTCCCGGTGTGGAGTGCGAGCGAGGGCGCGGTCGAGGACGTGCCCTCGGAGGAGGGCGGCGAGGCGGGCTGGGCCGACTTTGCCTCAGCGCTCACGAGCCCCCCTGGCTCCCGCAGCAACATCCCCCGCTCCCCGCTCCCCGCGCCCGCCGCTGGCGCCGCGCAGACGCGGGGAAACCTTCACGCCGGACGCGGCGGGACCGAGCTGCCTGGGGACGCCGGACGCGGGGGGGCGCAAGCGCTGCATGAGGAGGGAGGCAGGCCCGCCTGGACCGACGCGGGCGGGCCGCCGCTGCAACCGCCTTTGGTGGACCACAGCCAGCAGCAGCAGCAGCAGCAGCAGCAGCAGCAGCAGCAGCAGCAGTACCGGCAGCACCGGCACCACCAGCAGCAGTTGCAGCAGCAGCAGGAAGAGCACTTGCGGCAGCCAACCGGCGCGCAGGGGCCTCTTGCAAACGGCGGCGCCGCCGGGCCGCGCCAGCCCGCCGCGCCCGGAGCAGCGCCTGCCCGCGCTGCACCCGACGAGCCTGCCAGCCGCGGGCCTGCCACGGGACACGGCCTCGGCAGCCCCGACTTGGTGAGTCCCCCCCCCCCTCCCCCACTCGCATGTGTGTGAGAACTTGCACTCAAAGGCACCCAGACCGGAGACGCCCTAAACCCTAAACCCTAAACCCTCCCCACGTCTTGCACGACACCGCACCCTCCCTCCGGCCCCGTTCGTCCCCGCCCTCGCTCCCCACAGCGCCCGACCGTCTCGGCGCCGGGCGGGCCGCAGGCGGGAATCGACAGCGAGCTGGAGCGGCTGCTGTGGCAGGCACGCCCACTAAATCTTTTTATTTTTGTCACGTGCCTACATACGCACACACGGCCGCCCCGCGCCTGCGCCCCCGCGCCTGCTCCATACCCCCCCGCCGCCCCGGCCGCGGCCTCTCCTGCCCCGCCCCCCCCGCTGACTGCGCGGCGGCGCCCCCGCCGCGACGGCGTTTGAGCCATTTTTGAACTGCGCGGCGGCGCCCCCAGCGCAACTTGCCGTTGGACGTCGGATTCCGCGCCGCGAAAGGTGCGCGCCGCGCCCCGCCCCGCGCGTCCGTGTCGCGCCCTGACCCGCGCGCATGCAGAGGATCTGACGCCTGGGCCTGCGCGAGACTTGTCCGGTTAGTACGGGGGGAGGGACGAGAGGTGTCCGCTTAGTACGGGGGAAAGGACGAGACGTGTCCAGTTAGTACAGGGGAAGGGTGGGGGGGCCTGAGCGGCAACCGCGACCCGGCCTGACGTCCGTGCCCCGCGCCGCGCTTGCCGCAGGCCGCAAGCTGCTAGCGTCGTCCTTCCCCCTCCCTCCCGTACAAAGTGGACACGTCTCGTCCATCCCTCTGTACTAATTGGACACGTCTCGCTTGCCGCAGGCCGCAAGCTGCTAGCGTCGTCGGGCATCCTCCACGACCTCGCCCTCCTCCGCAGCCTCCACGCGCCCGGTGCCGCCCGCCGCCCGCCGCCCTGCCGGAAAAACACGGGCCCGCCTCCGGTTGTGGACGGGCGGGCGAGCCGCGCGCCCGCCGCCGCCGCCTCCTCGCGGGCGCTGAGCCGGCGCGCGCGCGCGCAGCCCGCCCGCGCTCGGCCGCGTCGCACAGCCTCGGCCGCGCAGCGGCCTCGCCCCTCTTCTCGGCGCGCTTCGCAGACGAGACGGCCACGCGGCGGGCGGAGCGCAACGCCTCGCTTGCCAACTCTCTCCGATACGCCCCCGAGGAGAGGCTCGGCGGCTCCCGCGCGCTCTACCGCGCCGGCGCCGCGCCAAGCCGGTACGCGCCCACGCGCCCGCGCCCGCACTCGCGCCCGCACTCGCGCCCGCGCCCGCACTCCCAATGGCTCCAAGAGCCAAGAGCCC
>ENA-UOXV01006074-UOXV01006074.1-marine-metagenome-genome-assembly--contig:-NODE-6074-length-12878-cov-5.783514_pt1 | contig 12878 bp, 13 predicted proteins | sample MGYA00238165_ERZ766961 | MGnify/ENA primary metagenome ERZ766961 (study PRJEB28924, sample SAMN03173240) | marine metagenome | biome: Marine; feature: Water; material: Subsurface seawater | place: North... | reverse complement strand
AAAATTCAAGAATTCTTATTATGGGTTTAACTTTTAAAGAAAATTGCCCTGATTTGCGTAATTCCGGCATATCAAGAGTAGTCAAAAATTTAGAAAAAAAAAATTGTATAATTGATTTATATGATCCGCTGGTAACGCAAAAAGAAATAAAAAAAGAATATGGCAAAAAATCAATAACAAAATTAATTAATAAAAAATACGATGGCATAATTATAGCCGTTGCCCATAGGTGCTTTAAAAAAATAGATATTAAAGCTATAATTAAATTATGCAAAAAAAATAAAGTGATTTTTGATTTAAAATCAATTTTTAACAAAAAATATACTGACCTTACATTATAGGACAAAAATGAAATATTAATGCAAAACATTTAATGATAAAAAAAAAAATTCTTATAGTAGCTCATCCAGATGATGAAGTTTTATTCTTTAGTTCAATTTTAAAAGATGTTGATAAGATTATAGTCTGCTTTGGACCATCAAATGATGAGATTGTATCTGAAGGTAGAAAATTATTGCAAAAATATTATCCTTTACAAAATATAGAGTGGCTTAATTTAAAGGAGTCCAATGTTCTTCTTACTTCTAACTGGAACAATCCATGTATTACGAAAGAAGGAGTTGAAGTAAATAAGAGTAAAAAGCAATATATAAAAAACTTTAAAGAACTATGTATGATATTAAAGAAAAAAATTGAACCATATGAAATTATATATACCCATAACCCATGGGGCGAATATGGACATGAGGAACATGTAAGCATATTTAATGTTGTCCTAAGTCTGTTTCCTCAAAATAATAAAAAACTATTTGTTTCTTGTTATGTGAGTGATCTTTCAAAAAAATTATTTTTAAAACGAAAATATCTTTTAGACAACAATTTAGAAATAGGTGTAGTACCACAAAAATTTTGTGATGATTTAAAAAATTTATATTCAAAATACAATTGTTGGACTTGGAAATCTACTTATAAATGGCCAAAATCAGAAATTTTTAGTAGTATTAAAATTAGTCAATCCTCAAGTTTAAAAGGCGAAAAAATTTTTACTGTTGATCCACCGATTTTGATGTTTTCATATAGTTTTAGTCCAAAATTATTCATAAAATTTTTACCAAAAAAAATTAAAACTATTATCAAAATAATTTTAAGCAAAGTTAAAACTTAAATGTGCAAAAAAATAAAGAATGGTTTCAACTTAGTTTATAATCAAAAATTATTAAAAAAAGTCATTAAGTTTTTAGAGGAGGGATATAAGTGGGATTCAAATACTAGTATTAACTTATATCAATATTTAAAAAGACAAAAATTTAATATACCAAAGGCAGCGGTATATGTTCATAATGGGAATATAGCTATTGGTATTTTGCTTTTTCATCAGGGATGGAGCAAATTAGAAAAAAAAAATATCATTAATTTTTCTTCGTGGTATGCTGATACTAGTTTTAGGGGTATAGAAGCTTTAATATTTGCCAAAAATCTTACATCTTCATTGAACAGATATTTAATTACAAATTACACAGCTAATCCTTCTGTGTGTAAAATATTAAAAGTATTAAAATATAGTGATATGAGTGTTAAAAAGGAAATTATTGGATTATCTAAGATGTTTCCATTTGTAAATCTAGGGTCTTTTTTAAATTTTGTAACTTTTAAAATTAAATTAAAAAAACCTAAAAATATTAAAAATAAAAAATATAAAAATAAGACCATTGATTTATTTTATAAAATTCATAAGGTTAAAAAATTTGGGATTGTCTTTTCAGATCTATCAATTTATTCTTCCAATTATAACTTTAAAGTTTCACTATTTTGGTTATTAATAATGATAGTGAGGTTTAAAGTTGTGAGAGTTAATTTTTTTTCTAAAAATGATAATAAACCATCCTCAAACGTTTGGTTAATTAAGAATTCAAATCAAGAGAATTATATTTTACCGACTGGCTCAGAACTTTTGATTTAATAGAAAAATATCAATTATAAGATATTGAATTTATAAATATAATGAGATATAGACCTCTTATAAAATTTAATAAATTTCTAAAAAATTATGAATTTAAGTAAAAAAGAATTACAAACTATTTTAATTAAAATTAATCCTAAAATAAAATCTCATTTAAATAAAAAAAAAATTCATTTAACCAATGATACGTTGTTAGATTCGTTGATGATTATTAGATTAATTCACGAAATAGAGGAAAAAACGAAAAAAAAAATTAAAATTAATCAAATTAATAGAAATAGCTTTTCTAATCTTGATAATATTTTAAAATTTCTAAAAAAATAACTAATTAACAATTTGATCTAGTATCATTTTTTTTAAAATTAAAAGAATCAATTTTTAAAACTTATAGAAATATCTTTATTTGAAGTAGTAACATTTTTTATTCTATATGATGGTATTTCAATAATACTACTTTGAGATTTTTTGTTAAGAAATTTTTTTTGTAACTCGTTATAATATTTTGCTGCTGGTTCATTTTTAGAACCTTTTGAGAATTTAATAATCAAACTCTTGTATTTGATATTTTTTGATAAAATTTTTAAAGGATAAAAAATAAAATAATCCTCTAATTTTCTACCTAAAGCTCTACAGCTTATACATATTTCATCTAAGTATATAATATGATTTTTTATAGAAAAAAAAATTACTCCTATATTACCACTATCTGAAAATTTATCTTTCAAAGAAATTGTAAAGACAAATTTGTTTTGATCTTTTATGTATTCTTTAATTTGATTTTTGCTAAATCTTTTATATGTAAATATAAATTGATTTACCTTGTTTGTTAAAGAAAATATTCTATCAAATTCATTATCATTATTTAATCTATATTGAATTTTCATTTTCAACATTGCCAAGTGATTTTTAGTATTAGCATTTTTTAAAATCTTCTCTCTTTTCAATGATGCTTTAAGATCAATTATTCTTTTAATATTAATTTTCTTGGAATTTATATTAAAATAATCATCTATATTTGGATAATATCTTAAACAATTTACAAAAGACTCCGAATTGTGTGACCAAAAAACATTGATATCTGGAATTCTTTTCTTAACTTCCAGTACCTCATTAATATTGTTGTCTATAAATAATATATTGCTAAAACTGATCTTTAATATTTTTTGAATTTCCATAATATTTTCAGATTTTAGTTCCCAGTTAGCTATTATCGGAAAAAAAAGTTTTCTTTTTAATTTCCTCTTTTTGAAAATTTCTTTTAAATCATCATTATTATTTTTGCTGCATATTGATAACAGTGTTCCATTTTTTTGTAATTTTGAATAAATTTTTTCAGCTTTTTTTTGATTTTTGTCTAAATAAATTTTATTTATTCCGTCTTCACCAATTACACCAGTGTAAAGAGTGTCATCTAAATCAAAGATTATAGACTTTATTTTCTGATTATATAAAGATGGAAATACCTTTAAGCCAATTAATTTAGATTGAAGATTTTGCCCAAATAAAGAAGTTTTGGTGCCAAAAAAATTTGATCTTTCTAAATCCCAAATGTTGTTATAATTTCTTAATAATTCATCTAGAATATCTAAAAAAATAACTTTTTCATTTTGAAAAATCTTTTTATAATTTTTGTTTATATGGATAATTTTAGAAAATTTAGTTTTTGGAATTAATATAGGTTTTATAAGAACATAATCACAAAATAAACTTAACTCATCAGCTTTTGATTTAATCCAATTGAAAAAGTTTATATTTATTTTGTACTCTGTGTAATCTAGCCAAATCACACATATATCAAATTTTTTGTTTGTTAGAGGAAGGTTATTGTCATATCCGGAAAAAAAAAATTTAAAATTTAATTTTGATAAATATGAATAGTTATTAATTTTTTCACATAAAGTTTCTACTTGTTCATTTCTTAAAAAAAAGACTTTTTTAAGTTTAGTATCTTTAAATGTGCTAGGAAAATCTAAAAATTTATTTACCGCATCGTTGATAAGCTTAATTTTTTTTATCATTTAATTAATCTGTTAAAACAATTTATAGGTTTAAAATATTTTATCAAATAAATTTGGATATTTATTTAAGTATTGAAAAAAATTCTCTGGAGTTGGATTTAAAAGTGAAATTGATTGTTTTGAGTTTATGGCTGGAAATCTTAAAGATTTATAATTAATATTATGCTTCTTGCATGACTTTTTTAATAAATTCTCTGCTAATAGCTTGACTTTTGAATAATCTGATTCTTTATCTTCATCGATAAATTTTGTAGAGGGATAAAATATACTAATAATTTTAGTTTTGTTGTCTTTTATAATTTTTAGTGGAATAGTGAGAAATATTTTTTTGTATTGAATCATTGTTTTATTATTAATCTTTTTTTCAAAATAAATTTTTGTAGTAGGAAAATAAAATATTTTAATTGGTCCATATTTATTAATAAGATAATTTAATTTTTTTAAATCTTTTAAAACATCTACTTTATAAAATATGCTATCCTTTAATTTTGATTTAATTTTATTTTGATTAAAAGTTACTATTTTTAAAATTTTTTTATTAATTTTAAATAAATTAAAAACATCGTTTCCAATACCACTACTACCACCAATAATTAAAATATCTTCTTTAAACATTTTAATTTTCCGTTTTAAATCTTTTTTTATAATAAATATATTTTTTTTAACAAAAGGTCTTTCTAAAGTTTCAAATTCAATTTTAAAATTTTTAAATAAAAGAATATTCTTAATTAAAGGAAGTCCTTTATTAAGTTTGTAAGAATTTATGACTAATTGTTCATCATTTTTATAAAAATCTTTATTAAAATTTATATTTATTGAGCGTATCAAAGAATTTTTGCCAGGATATTTGTTTCCCACATAATTAGATATATATGAAAGAAGGGAATAAATTAGATCGTATCTATTTTTTAAAAAAGTTAATTTTTTTTTAAAATAATAGTTTTTTTTTTTATCTATTTTTAAAAAATAAGAGTTATTTTTGCTGCTAACTGAAATATAAATTCTTTTTTTTTTGTCTTGAATCACATAAAATTTATTATTCTTTTTTTTAATATAGGCATTTTTATTGTATTTAATAAAGTCAACAAAATCAGCAGATATATTAAATTTTTTTTTACCTAAAATTATTTTTTTAAGTTCTTTTTTTTTTAAAATTTTTGATAAAACAAGTGTTCCATGACAAATTTTTTCACCAAACATTGAATTGTAGCCAGTTAAGTCATCTATGTGAATTTTATTTTTATCTCCAGAGATCTTTGAATAATTAATTCCTTCTTTTTCTGTAATTTTAAACATCATAAGTATTTAATAAATTAAATTAGCAAATATAAATATACAAAAAATAATTTTTTAAAATTTTTTTGTAAACTAATTTTCAACATTATTTTATTAAAAATCTTTATTTATATAAACATATTGATAAACTTATTTTATCAATAATAAAGATTTAAAAATTATTTTTACATGTTATTTTTAAATGTTATTTTTAATGATACTTAAAATTTATAAATAATTTAACTATATCAGGTAATGGTCCTAGTCTTAAAAAAGATTTATCTAAAATTAAAAAAAATTCTAACCTTCTAGTTGTAAATATTTTTTTTTCAAAAAAAAATTTAAGAATTCTTAAACCAAATTTTTTATGCTGTATAGATTCTATGTTTATTAGTGATTATAGTAGATTGAGTCCTAGTATAAAAAAATCAGTTCAAGATACTTTTAATCAGTTAAATAAAGTTGATTGGAATATTGTTGTTTTTATTCCAAAAAAAATAAAAAAAATTTTTCAATCAAGAGTCCAAAATAACAAAGTTAGAATCGTTACAATTCCATCATTATCTTTTGATTTTGAGTCTTCTTATTATCTAGAATTGTTAGCTATTTTAAAAATGCCACCTCCCAAAATTAATGTTTGTGTAACCTCAACTTATATTGGAATAATTTGTGGATCAAAAAACATTCGATTACTAGGAGTTGATAATGATAATATTCATTCATTTAAAACTGATCAAATTACAAATGAAACTTATACTGATTATATCCATTTTTCAAAATCTAGAAAAGATATAAAAATATTAAAAAATAAATTCAATGATAGAAAACCAACCTCAATGTATATCAAATTAAAACGAGAAGCATCAGTTTTTAAATGGTATGCTTATATTTCAATAATAAGTAAAAATTTAGATATAATTATAAAAAATAAAAGCTCATATTCTTTAATTGACTCGTTTAAAAGATAATATGTTATATGATTAAACTTTAAAAATATTATTTTAATTTAAATATTCTCAAACTATTAGATTAATATTAATTATATGTTATTAAAATTGTTAATAGAAAATATTAAATATTGTAACTATGTTAAAAAAAATAAAGTGATTTTTGATTTAAAATCAATTTTTAACAAAAAATATACTGACCTTACATTATAGGACAAAAATGACTTCTAATTACCAATTTACTTATTCTAAAAAAAAAGAATTAATTTCATTATTTTCTGAATTACCCTTTCTTATTTTTTGTATTTTTTTTTATTTTCCAGTAGTTCTAAAATTTCGATATGATTTGAAAAAAATTTTTGATAAAAAAAAAAAAATTTTGGTACTAGGAAATGGACCAAGTTTAAAAAAAGATTTAAAAAAAATTAATGTAAATAACCAATTATTTGTATTAAATAATTTTCCTTCACAAAAAAATTTTTTTAAATTAAAACCAAAATTTATTTGCTGGATTGATTCCATGTATTCTTCAAACAAAAAAAAACTAAGTAATGAACTTAGATTATCAATTTCTAAAACTTTTTACAGTTTAAATAAGGCGAATTGGAAAATATTTATTTTTGTTACTAAAAATTTAGAAAAAAAGATTAATTCTAAATTGTTAAACAAAAATATTAAGCTCATCCGTATACCTAAAATATTTTATGATTTTGAATCATCAATTTGTTTAAATGTTTTAAGTTTTTTTTATATTCCACCACCAAATATAAATGTTTTAATTACCGCAACATACATTTCAATTTTATCTGGTATAAAAAAAATAGATTTATTTGGAGCAGATATGAATCTTTTTCATTCAATTCAAGTGGATCAAAGAAATAATCAGGTTTACTCATATTATACTCATTTTTATAAAAATAAAAAAAAAAAATTTACTGATAAATTTAAAAACCGAAGACCAAAATCAATATATGTAAATTTTATTAGACAAGCCTCAGGTTTTAAATGGTTTGCATATTTATCAATCTTAGCAAGAAATTTAAAAATTTCACTTAAAAATAAAAGTTCTTACTCAATGATTGATGCTATTGAACGTTAATTATTAGATTTGATTTTTATAATATCAAAAATTGTTGATTTTACATTGATTAACACTAAAAATTAACACAAATTATGTTTTTAAATTTTAAAAATAGATAAAAATTGTAGGATTATTCAAACTTTGTTAAAGTTAAAATTAAAAAATTACTTAATAAAAATTTTAGTTACCTTAAAAATAATTAGAATTAAAGTAATTAAATTTAATAAAAACTTTTGTCTTACAAATCTAGATAATAGTAGTTTTAATGTTATAGAAGGCTACCCTACAAACAATCTTATTAATTGGTTTGGGCAAAAATTAGATAAAAACACAGACCCCTTTTTAAATATATTATATTCTAGTGGCTCTATCACAAAAAAAGAATTTGTTAATTCATTTAAAAAGAATGCAAAAATTATGTTTAATGAAAAACAAAAAGTTGAAGATATTTTAAAAAGTGCAAAGTCACTAAAATCATACATGTATCCCTGGTGGTGCACCACTTTTCCTTGGGAAGATATTCCTATTAATGACAATTTATCTTTGTATTTGAAAGATTTTATTAATAATAGAAAAAAACTTAAAAAAATTTATTATCAAAATAATCATTTAAGTAAAATAGCCTTAGCAAATAAAATTTTTAATCATGATCTTTCTTGGGAGTTTCATGCGTTAAAATTTCAAAAACTATATAAAAACATATCTAAATATGGTTTTAATAAAGACTCACCAATCAATGTTATTATGTTTATTTACAAAAATAACTATCGCATTGGACTATCAAGCGACGGAAATCATAGAATAAGGATATCAAAAATGTTAAGAATTAAAACTATTCCATTGAAAATTTCTAGATTTATATATTTTGATGATATTAAAAAATGGGGAAATGTAAAAAATAGCAATTATTCTTATAGCGATGCAAAAAAAATTTTTTTTGATTATTATAATTACTCAAATAAAAATATCTTTTGTAACTTATCAAGGAGAACTAAAAAATAAAATAACAAATAGTCTATTTATTTTTAATAAATTATTGTTTGGAATTGTTTAATCGTTATTATAATCTAATAATATTTGATCAGTTTTTATTTTGTCTTTTTTAGAATATACTAAAATATCATAATAGAAAATTGTACGAGTAGATTTTGAAAAATTTTGTTTTTTGATATAATCTAACAGCTCATAAACATTTTTTAAATTATCAATGCAACACATGTGATTTCCATAGTTATCAAAAAAAGAAAAATGATCATACTTTTTCTCAAACAAATCGCCTATGACTGCCTTAAAGTTATTTAATTGACTCATATTTTCGTAGAAACACTCAAAATAAATATATGGATTATTATTTAACAATGAATTGGCTGATTTAATTACATCCCAATCGTATCCATCAACATCACTTTTTATAAGAGATAATTTATTTTGTGAAATATTTAATTCATTAAATATATTTTCAAGACTGTCACTTCTAGCTGATCCTGATCCAGGAATTGATCTTTTTGAACCATTTGTCCCGTTTACTAGAGAAATATAGTCACTATCTAGCCCAACATATTTTTTTAATGTTGTTACTTTTAATTTAGTTTTTTTATTTTTTACCATTTCACAATTATGAACTAAGTCTGAATAAAAGTTGTCGTCTGGTTCTATGCAGATATACTGAAGACGATCATTTGAATTAACCATTTTAAGGAGAGTATCTCCAACGTTAGCCCCAACATCAACTACAATAGAATCATTTTCTAAATATTTTACCAAATGAGATAAGAATCGGTCATAATTTGGAAAATTTTTTTCGTAGTTAGGTAACAAGTGATTATAATCAATTTTGATCGTTGTACCATTTATTTGATAATTTCTTTTAAAACCTATTTTGGTAAGTAAATTGCGTTTGAACCAATAAATTTTTTTAAATGCTAAAGTTAAAGTTTTATACATTCATATTTATTAATTTATATTTATTTTAAAAGTTTGATATATGATTACATTATTTTATACATGACGATTATTTTAAGCAAGTTTTTAATTTTATTAAAAAAAATTTTTTTGAAATTAGGTATTAATTTACATTTTTCTTCTGATGGTGAAGATATTATTATTAATAAGTGGCTTAGTGGAATTAAGAAAGGATTTTATTTAGATATTGGCTCTCATAAGCCTCTATACGGATCAAATACATTTGATTTATATCTAAATGGTTGGAGTGGAATATGCATAGATCCAAATCCGAGTCTAAAATTAAAATACTCTTTATTTAGATCTTTAGATTTATTTATAAATTCTGCAATAGTTTTAAAAAAAAAGAGAAGAAATAATTTATTCTATTATTATAAAAACAATACAGATTTAAATACCTTTTCAAAAAAAAGAGTTGCTATTCAGCATAAATTATATGACAGATATCCAACAAAAAGAATTAAAATTGACCAATTAACTATTGAAGATTTAATAAAATTAATAGCTAATAAAGAATTACATTTTTTAAATATTGACATTGAAGGATTAGAGGAAGGAATTATTAAATCTCTAATAAATAAAAATATTTTACCATGGTGTATAGCTATTGAAGAATTAGGTCAAACTTGTGAAAATATATCTCGTGGTAAGATTAAAAAATTCATGAATAAAAAGGGTTATTTTTTAGCTTCTAGAACATTTTTAACATCAATTTACATAAGAAAAAAAATTCTTAAAAAACTACCCTCTAAATATGTTAGAGAGATGCATTTAAAATAAAAAATTAATGAAAGTTATTCATTTAAGTAATTCTAATGGTGGTGCTGGCACAGCAGCTTTAAGAATTCACAAATCTTTAGTTAATATTTCTATAAACTCTGAACTATGGACAAATATTTCTAATTCTAATGAAAAAAAAATAAAATCTCCAAAAGGAAATTTTAAAAAAATAATAGCTTTTTTAAGGCGTTATGCAAGACTACCATTCATAAAATTACTAAATACCAAAAATCCAGTTTTACATTCACCAGCTGTTCTGCCATCTAATTGGGTTAAAAAAATAAATGAAAGTGACGCAGACTTAGTAAATTTACATTGGGTACAACACGAAATGTTATCTATATCGGATATTTCGAAAATTACAAAACCATTGATTTGGACTCTTCATGATATGTGGGCTTTTTGTGGTGCTGAGCATATTTCTCTAGATGATCGATGGATCAACGGATATCTTCAAAACAATCGTCCTTTACATGAAAGTGGTTTTGATATTAATAGATGGACTTGGCTGAGAAAACTTAATTACTGGAAAAAACCAATTCATATTGTAACACCAAGCGTATGGTTATCAGAATGTGTAAAAAAAAGTAAATTAATGCATAATTGGCCAACCATAACAATACCTAACGCAATAGACACTAAATTTTGGAAATCTCTAAACAAAAAAGAGGCAAGACATTTTTTTAATCTACGCAAAGATCATTTTATTTTAGCATTTGGATCTTCTAATGCTAATCAAGAGTTGCATAAAGGTTTTGATCTACTTCTAGAAGCTTTACAAAAAATTCAACGAGAAAATTTAATGAAAATACAGTTGATCATTTTTGGACAGAAGAGGCCCCAAAAAAAAATATCTTTGGACATCCCAGTTCATAATGTTGGATATCTTAATGATGTAAACTTGAAAAAATTATATAACGCAGCGAACGCTGTAGTGGTTCCATCAAGAACGGAGTCTTTTGGTCAAATTGCATGTGAAGCAAGTGCATGTGAAACTCCAGTAGTATCTTTTGATACAGGTGGATTGAGAGATATCATAAAACATCATACTACTGGTTATTTAGCAAAAGGATTTAATACAGATGATTTGTCTCATGGTATAAAGTGGGTTTTAGAAAATGCTGAAATTAAAAAATTAGGCTATAATGGAAGAAGACACATTGTAAATAATTTTGATTGTAACTTAGTTGCAAAAAAATATGCAGAAATTTATAATAAAGTTATCAAGTACTAAATTTATAATGAAGATATTTTTTAATTAATTATTATGATCAATGTAATAATTCCTGTACACAATAGAATAAACTATACACTGCAGTGCATAAAATCCCTTAAGAAACAGGATTGTGTAACTAATCTAAAGATTTTTTTGATAGATGATGGATCAACAGACAATACGAAGGAAATTGTTAGTAAGAAATTTCCAGATGTAAAAATCGTGAAAGGTAATGGCTCACTATTTTGGGGAGGAGCAGTAAATTATGGTATCAAAAAAGTTTTGAGATTATCAAAAAAAAATGATTGGATTTTATTAGTAAATAATGATGTTGAATTTAAATCAAATGCTATATCAGAATTGGTTAAATATTCAAAAATTTTAAAAAGAAAAGCTGTTATTGGTTCTCTATCGGTATCCTATGAAGATAAAAAAACAATAATAAAATCTGGTACTATAGTAAAAAATTGGTTTTTTAATATAACACTACATAAATTTCTAGGTTTAGATTTAAAAAACTTAAAAAAAGAAAAACCTGCTAATGTTGATTTTCTTACTGGTAGATGTCTTCTTCATCCAGTTGAAATATTTAAGATAGTTAAAAATTATGATTCAAAAAAATTTCCTCATTATGGTGCTGATGATGAGTTTTCAATGCGTGTTAAACAATTTGGTTATTTTACAAAACTTTGTCCAACAAGTATTGTTTATTTAAAAAAAAATCATATCTTTAAAAAAAATGAAAATTTTTTTCAAAGATTTTATGAGGCTTTTTTCGATATAAAATCATCAACCAATATAGTAAATAAGTTTAATTTAACATTAAAAGTAGTGCCAAGTTATGCAAAGATTACTTTTTTTATTGTTGGTGTGATAAAATCTTTATACATTTTTTTAAAAAATGATAAAAAAAAATAATTTTTTAACTAACTCAATTATCTATATATTTATAATTTCATTTATTTTTTCATTTTTACATGGTCAAGGTTTTTATGGTTATGGCAATGATTACTATGCAATATATCATGAAAATAATTTAAATTTTGGTGGTATGTTTAATCGATTAGGTTGGATAATTTCTACATTTACATTAAACAATATTCATTTAGGAGTACATATGACATCCTTTATTTTATCATTAAGTTTTGGATATTTATTAAGATCAATATTTAAAACAAAAAATATTTATGATTTATTATATTTTTTATTAATAATGATAATTGGAATTCATACTTGGCCAATTATAATGTCTACATCAAATGGAATGAGGCAAGGTTTATGTATGTCAATGATATTTTTGACAATCGCATACAATTTTGAAAAAAATTTTTTTCTTTCTTTTGCGTTTCTTTTTTTGGCTCTTTTTATGCACAAAAGTGGTCCTTATATTGTGATGATATATCTTTTTTCATTTTTTGCTAAGTACTACGCGGACAAGCTTTTTAATTTTAAGAATATTTTTTATGCTTTTAGCACCATAACAATCTTTATTATCTCTTTGTTAATATTAATTTTTTTTGAAGACGGTGAAAGACAAAGTAGGATTATATTTAAAGATTATAGATATCATTTTGCAATAATAGGAATTTAATATTCAATAGGCTTCTGGTATTTTGGGAAAATTTTGCAAAAAGATATT
>ENA-UOXV01006070-UOXV01006070.1-marine-metagenome-genome-assembly--contig:-NODE-6070-length-12888-cov-6.995870_pt1 | contig 12888 bp, 4 predicted proteins | sample MGYA00238165_ERZ766961 | MGnify/ENA primary metagenome ERZ766961 (study PRJEB28924, sample SAMN03173240) | marine metagenome | biome: Marine; feature: Water; material: Subsurface seawater | place: North... | reverse complement strand
GGTGATGCTCTGCGAGGTGATGGCGTGATGCCGCGCTACGAGGCGTAGCCCCCCCCCGAAATGTGGATTCCAGATCTCAATATCGAAGTCACCTGGAAGTTCGCCAGCGCGAACCGGATTGCGGATACCTTGCAGTGAAAAGCTGATGATACTATCAGGGTTCACCCGGCCCGGATGTTGCACATACTGAAGCTTGGCAGTCGTGTTGAACTTGGTTCCATCGATGTCGCAATCTTCGGGCTGCACTAGCGAGCCGGGCAGCAGCCCATCGATGGGCTCACGGATGTCGCACGCGTGCCCGTGTGTCGCGTTGAGCGTTGATGGCACCACGAACGTTCCCTGCAGAATGCGCGAAGTCCGTGTGAGGACAAGAAAACTCGGTGAGTAATGGGAAGTGGCCGAAGTACAATCCGACCCCACCGGGCACAACGCCGAATCAAATGAGTCAGCGCAGTAATCTCCCCGTTCGTCTGAACATGTGTATGGCGCTGCAAAATACGCCGAGACATTGCCAACACTGGCGGTGCGAGTTTCGATCACAAAGTCTCCACCACCAATGTACGAATTCTCGGTCAGTTTAACGGTTACATTGTTCGTCACTTCAAAGCCCCCACTTGGTCGGTCGGCAGCAACTCCAGGAGGCAACCGGATGTGCAGCTCTGAGTCAGATTCGAGAGGAAGCCCGAGCGAGAAGGAGACATCAACAGCAACAATTCGCGCTGCCGAGGTGTCCATCTGTCCAAGCTCGACATTCTCAAGCAGAAGTGGCACGATTACAGCTTGGTACATGATGGATTCTCGCGGCGAGCCCGATTCAATCGAAGTCGTTTTCACGACCAGCGGCGGCGGTACATTGAGGTCTGGCGGGTAGCCAAGTGCATAGAATGGGTTGCGGAGCTTCTCCAGTCGCAAGCCGTTCAGTGTTGAGTGTGAGCGCAGCGCCCTGATCTGCACTGCAGGGCGGTCGGCCGCGGAGAAGACCGTTGGAGGGTTTGTGGCGGGCGCAGAAGCAGGTGCTGTGAACAGAGAATCCACCACGAATCCGCTACCGACAAGCGTCAAGTTCTCAAGGTCAAATCCTGGCGGGAAGTACACACGGACAGAGTCACCTTCCTCAATAGGCACAGCGAGCTGAAGACCAGGGAAGGAGAGTGTTGAAATGGCCCCAGTCTGCTTGGGCGACAAGCGGAGCGTATCGCCGTCAGGGTACACTACGTTTTCCTGTAAAATATATCGGTGAAGTGCTCCATTGTAGCAGTAATAAGGCTCGATGGCTGGTGAGTCGTCCAGTATCGAATCCTCGAAGGAGGAACGGAGCCGGTATGTCCCGAGCAAGCCTGATGTCGGGCGGTGCGTAAAGCCAGAGGAACCCTTTCCGATACCAAAAACGTCCACGATCTGGTCGTGTCGTACCGCGAAAGGGAACGACATTTCGAGTGTGATCATGTCAGGGTCTGCGGGCAGCGCGCCCGTTCGGACGCCGACCGTGACAGTTACATTAGCTGCTTGGCATGACGCATCCTTCGACGCTCGGTCTGCGTCTGTAGGGCAAATTGACACAGTGCCGATCATGTTTTCGGCCGTGGTGGAGTGAGTCGCTGCTGGTAATTCGAATACCAGCGTCGAATTCGCAGGCATGGCACTGGTAGCGCGGAACGACACCACCTCGAGATAGCCGTTGCCACCAGCGTTGGTATCTGAGAACTGAAAGGCGGGGCCAGCAACATTGCAGCCTGTCTCGATGCTGCGCGCATCCCAGCTAGACGCGACATTCCAGACGGGTGCCGACTGGAACGGGGGCGTTGTAAACGTGATCCCGTCCGCAACACCGGTGTCTGCCGCGCGACCATCTTCTGACGCGGTAGTAATCACAAAGGCACCCGACGTGGTGGATGTCACGTTTCCTGGGAGAAGCCCGATTGTCCGCGGAATTGAAAATCCGTTGACCTGAAGCACGACCGACGTGTCTGCTGGAACCGTGAAACCGTCTCCATCTCGGGCAATTTCGAGGGTGACATTCGAAAAGTTTGCCATTTGAGGCGAGTCACGAGTGACATTGACGATTGTCAGTCCGCCAGTGCACCCTGAAATACATTCCGCTGAAGATACGCAGTGTACAAGTGTCTCACCAGTGCATCCAGCATCGTTAGAAACATCGAATTCACCAGGAAACTTAACAAAGATTCGGCCGTTATTTGGAATCGGGTTCGCAACAACAAACGTAAACTGGGCATTGTTGTCTTCCTGTGTGTCAAGTGAAAGGCCGGCTCTGAAGTAGCTGAAGCGAGGCTCAACCGAAACGGTTCCAATAGTATTACGGACTGTATTGTCGATTGCCGGCGCTTGATCAATGCTGCGTCCTTCTTGATCCAGCGATGTTACCAGCACTGGGGTGTTCGGTGCCGCAGCTTGAGGTGCTCGGATAGTGCCGACCAACCCGAACGAGAAAACCGAACCAGCAGCCACCGCTTCGCCAAAGAATGTGCTGACATTGATCACGCCGCCAGCATTCGAGGTCATGAAAGCAAGCGGTCTGTCCACCCCGTCAATCTGAACGTTGGTGATGTTGCTGATGCCCGCTGTCGAACCGTAGCCACCGTACCCGAGGGGGAACTCGACCATGATCGAGCCGCCGTCAGGAATTTCATGAGCTACAACAAACGAAATGGAAACTTCCGCAGCGGCTCCTGCAGTTTGTGGAACCAACGCAACAGAGCCGCTTGTCGGCGCAGGGTCCAGCACAGGGCCGACTGCACCGACAGTGCTGTCGATCACGTCATCGGATGCCAGAAGCGTCTTCACAGTTACAGTCGTAGGCCCCCCTCGGTTTCTTGAGACGAGTTTGTTGAGTTTAATGGCAACCCGCGAACCCGCGGGAACAACCGAAGGACTTGAGGTATAATCTCTCTGCAATGAGCAGTTCGACATCAGCCCACTGCCCTCGTCGCAATCAAGCGCAAGACACTCTGACGTGGATCGTGAGGAGTGGCAGTCCACAACAATCTTGTACGACCAAGTTTTGTCACCCGCGCGCTCTACAAGGAGCCCGCCCGTTACCGAAGTCAAAGTCAAGCCACCAGTCAGCAACATGGTGTGTTCGGTGTCGCCACTCGTCACCGCAATCTCGCCGTCACGCGTCGTCTCTTCAGTTGCTTCCGCGGTCGTGGCAGCCAGTGTTCCCGAGAACCCAGATAATGAGATGAAGATCTTGCCGTCAGCAGGTAAGTCGCCTGACGTCGTGAATGCAATGATCGCTGTAATATCCTCGGCTGATGCAGTCGACGGCGTGGCCAACATCACGGGATTCACGATCGGTGCTGCAATCACCGTGAGCGATGCGAAAGTCTTGGTCATGACCTCCGACGACAGGTCCAAAACCTTGGGGAATACATTGAAGGTTACTGAAGTCGTTTCAGTGGCGTACACGGGATTCTGGACCCCGTCGACTTGGATGAGTACCAGGCTTCCAGTCAAAATATCGGTGTTGAGTGTGAGCGTGGCGTTGAAAGCATCGTCAGTCTGCGGGTAGGTCATGTTCGTCCCGTTCCGAAATTCCTCAAAAATTACATCACCCGCGGCCGAGATCAGCCGCACAGCTGTTGCCCCCGTGAGATTCAGTGCGTTGTTTTTTGTCCCGGGCGGGGGCTGCACGACAAACGAGATCACTGCACCGTCAGTGATGTCTGTAGAGAGGATGAACAGCACCTCCAAGGTGCTTGTGTCCCCCGAGGTAGGTGGCGAGAGAGAGCCGACAGTATGAGGAGCGTTGATGCTCGAAATCAGGGTCAGAGCTCCTACTGATGCAGCTGAAAGAGCCTTACGCTGGAACGACAGCGTGTCGACGCTCGATCGTACGTTCAGCGTGAAATCGCCCGAATACTGCGATAGCTGCAGAATGGGGTTCCGAACTCCCTTCAGTTGCAGACTGAAAGTTGAACCAGCGGGACGCGCAGATGCAGCGGTGAAGCTTAGGCCGGCGACATCCTCATACACTTTGACCTCAGGCAGTCCAAAATTCGATGCGTTGTTACCACCGAGAACGAGGCCCGTGACGAATGGCACCGAGAAGGACGAACGCAAGTCCGCCCCGCAGTCAGGTGCCGGGCACTGCACAATTCCTACTGGAAATCGAAGTTCCACGATGTCCCCTGCAGCCATATCCCGACAGGTACTGAAAGACATGGTCAAATCGTCATGGCTGAAACCACCCTCGCCGGCGACGAGGGTGGCAAGACTGATTGAGACATCAGCCAATTCGCAGGGAGACACAGTGTCGGGTGACGGGATAATGGATGCGTCGACCTCCACACGGCCGGCAGTAAGATTGAGCGACGCGATTCGGATATCGCCGACAGGCCTTTCAGAGGCAGAGGCAAAGGCTCCACGGATCTCAATTTGAACCGGTGTGCCCTCCGGTACAGCGCGGCCATCCGGGGTCTGCAGAAGTGACCAGGTGCGCCGCTCAATAGTGATTACACTCTCGTCAATCGAAGCTGTCGCGTCCGGGAAGTACTCATTTTGGCCAGGTGCGAGAGGGTAGAACTCGATCTCGAGGTCTGCAGGGTCATCGGGCAGCACAATGCCCTCGCCGAAGGTGACCTCGAAGATGCCAGCTGGGAAGTCAACTGCCTGCCGCAGTGTGAACTCAAGCTTGATCTTGACTTGGCTTCCAACAAGCGGTGGAGCGACGCCCGTCGCAACGTCTACGATTGTTGCTGCGGGTGCCGCGGCCGGCAGTATCCCGAGGAACTCGGCTGTTGAGAGCGGGGGGTTAACGATCGCTCGGTCGATCTCACGAATCTCGCCATCTACCGACAGGCGCCGTGTTGAGATCTCGAAATCTCCGCTAGGTCCGGCAGTGCCCTTGCGGGAGGTGATTTCGCCAACGGTGAACTCGATGGCCCCGGTCGTGTCACCGCTTGCCTCCTGGAAAACTGTGATGTTTCCATCGCCTACCACAAGACTGTTGACGTTGAAGGTGGCCGACGCAAAGGAATCCGCCGTTCCAACCCGATCAAAGGTGAAACCCGGCGGAAAGAGAACCTCGATCCATCCGTCGGCCGGGAGAGGGTTCTGTAAGGTGAAGCGCAAGGTCATCTGACCCGCTGTGGCTGGTCGGGGAGATGATAGTTCGATCTCGGCGCCACTCATCGTTCCGGGAAGAATCGCTGGGATTGGCAGCGCGATGCCGTTCACGCCCCGTGAATTTGGCAGCAATGTTGTCAGAGACTGGTTGCCGATGATTCCGCTGTAGGGCGGATTCCGGACATCGTCGAGCTCAAATGAGATCGAGGCACCCGCCGGGATTTCCATCACCGCGTCGGTAATGTTGTCCGACCAGTAGCCATCCGCAAAAAGACACGTGCAATTGGACGTGATGTTGCCCGCAATTCCAAAGCCGTCGCAGCGCCCAGTCATGCCCAGGATTGGTGAGGATTGGTTCCCAGTACACGGGGACCCGCATTCTGCGACATCAGGGCGGCTGCAGTCGTAAACTGAATACACCTCGGGATGCCAGATAGCGCTGGTTGTACGATCACGACGCAAAAACTCAACTGCTGCTCCGTTCACGCGCTCCACAAGGAAGCCTGAGGCTCCGATGGACGGCTCCTCGTACAGTTGCACTGGTGCCGTGGTGAAGTTCCCACCCCAGCGCTTAGACGTGCCGTTCCCAGTCTGTTCCATAGATGAGGCGCATGGAACACCGTCGGGACAGTCAGGCTCAATGATGCTGGTGTATGAACCGACTGGAAATGTCGCGTTGGAAAGGTTGAAAGTCGAAGGCAACTCCAACTTGAAAAATCCGTCGGCGGGTAGTGGCAAGGTCGTGGTGAAACGGATGGACAACGTGACGATGTCACCCACCACATGACTGCTTGTCGAAATTTCCGACGAGCGCAAGGGTGCCGTACGGACCGCTGTGCCCAGCTGAGTGACTTTGTCGACGGCGATGAGCAGCTCATCAACCAGCCACGACGCCATGAGAAATGTGGCGACCTCGGTAGTAGTTGCAAGCGTGTAAGGAGGGTTTCGCACTCCAGGAAGAGAAATGTCGATGAGCGATCCCGATGCGACACTCTCTGCACCAAACTGGATTAGGAAAGTCGTGTCTGTGAGCGAGACACCTGCTATCTTGCCCGCCGCTGCATTGTTGAGCACGCCTGCTGTAGCGAGAGCCGCCGGTGTCTCCGGCAGTGTGAAGTCATCAAGCACCGTGACCCCGATCACGGCTCCGGGAGGCAAAGCATTCGTCGTGATAAACTTGACACGCAGCGTACCGAGAAGGTCTGCATAACGCGGATACTCAACGTCAAGCATCGTGAACGGCGCGGCGATAAACTGCGAGGGAAGCGGTACTTCAGACGTGTCCATGATTTTACCTGTGCTCACCACTTCCACAACGTAGGGCCGCACAGTCCCCGCGTAGAGACGGTTCTTGAGCCCAGAGAATTTGATACCAATCGGAGAAACTGTGCTGTCAGCGCCAAGCGTAATCACGACATTGCCACCCTGTCTCACGAGGCCCCGGTTGTTGCACACTTCACCGTCAAGCGACCCCCCAACCCACTCACAGCCCAACGTCGCGAGCTGATTATTTCCAGAACTGAGGTCCAGCGACTCTTCTGGGATACGAATGATGTACGAATCAGTGTTGCGCACATTGTTTTTGACTGTGAACACAAGCGTTGCGTTCACGCCCGCGTCACCCACGATGTAGGAAGTCAGAACCACCGACGGGGCTGACAGCGCTGCAGGCCCAAGAATAACCGCAGCAGCTTCGCCAGAGTCCAACGTTTCGTTCTGGCCCGACATAGTTCTGACCTCAAATGAGTCAGTCTGAAAGCCTCCATCGACAAATGTGGAGTCTTCTGCCGATATTGTCAGAACACCATAGATACGAACCCTGAAGCGCTCATTAGGTTGGATCAGGCAGCTCTGGATGGAGTTCGCGTCGTTTGCCAGGTCGCAAACGATACTCTCGTCATACTGACGCACAAGCGTGACACTCCCAGGTGGGTCGTTCTTGTAAAAACGAGTCGGTCCATAATCAGTGTCCATGTGAAGCTCCATGCCAGTGACATCCGACACATCGAATCCAGGAGGAAATTGGATCCGAACCGACCCACCAGGAGGAACCGCGCTAAACGTTTGAAAAGTGAGGGTGCCATTCGATTTCTGAAGTGTTTTCATCTCGTCGAAAACTAGAGCAGTTTCCCATAACTGGTTCGTCACCAGTGTCACGGGACTGATGCTTGTCCCCGAGAACCACGGAAGCATTGTGTGATTCAACTTGACGTCATTGATTCGGTTGTTGTAGTAGCGAAGCGTGTGCACAACACCGCCATTCGCCGGCACGAAGGACTTGAAGACCCTGACGGCAAATACCTCTTCTTCCCGATCAATCGGGCTCACGATCTCGCCAGGTGATTGCGCATTCCGGATGTTCGAGATCACGAATTGCATACGTTCAACCTGCCCGGCTTCCACGGACGTCCTTGATGAAATACCAAAGGAGCGCATTTCAAATAAACGGTCAGCAAAGTCGGACCCCACAAAGTTATCGAAGAGGTCTTGATCGATACCCGTACGCCTGTTTTCCAGGTCGGTCTCAGTGACGCGTGGCGCTCCCACGCCACGAGTCGAACCTGGAATTCCCCCTGCATTCGAACGGTAGAATGGAACGTTCCTCGACGAACCATCAGTTTGCGTCAAAGAGACACCGCTCATGTTGCCCTGCAGCGCGATGACCGAATCGCACACGTCGAAGCCTGGCGGAAACAGCACGCGGACGGTTGTGTAGGTGCTCGACTTTGCATTTGCCGGTGACAACACCTCCTCGTGTACAACCGCTCCTTCCGGAGTTGCAGGTACCCCTACAGCAGACGAGTTGTCCGCGTAGAGATCGATGGACACGATTGCGTCCGTAATACCCCCCACGCCGCGGTAACGCAGCGTGACGTTCGCGTTCACTGGTAGGACGCAGAATGCTTTCGACCCATCAGTGTTGGGGTCACAAGCACCAGAGTGAGTGAGCTCTTGTTCATAGTATCCTGCTGAAAAGACGAGACCTACGAAACCGCGGGCAAGATTAGTGACAGCATCTAGCTAGCTCCAGATCCCCCCCGCCCCCCCCCCCCCCGCCCCTTTCATCTTCAAAGGGTTTCGATGGAATAGGCAATGAGAGCATCCCTGCAAGAAGCAGTGACAACCTCAAGAAGCCGCCAGTCCACGCTCTCCGAAATCCTTTTCCAATTCTTGAGCTCCCGGCTAAGCAAAGAGCCCGCGCCCCAGCCGGCTGCTGAGGCGGCAGCGCACTGCTGCTGCCCGCCTCGGCACCGTCAGCTGCACTTGCATCAACGCAGCGCACCGGACGCTCAGACAGACTCCTAGTGCTCCGTCTAGCTGCAGACTGGTGGCCGCATCCGTCCAGCATTTCTCTCAAGTGCGAATTCGCCATGCTCAGTACTGCCCCAGCGGCGGATCCCCGATCCGGCACCAGGCGCTCGGGCCCAATCTCCAGCGCCTTGCGACAGAAGCTTAGCGCCGGAGTAATACCACTCGCCCTGAACCTGTATGCGCCGCTACTAGAGCCCAGCCGCCAGGGAGAGCGTCGCCGGCGGAGAATCTCCCCCGGCCACGTCGTCCTCTCGGTTTCCCGTCTTTCGAGGGCAATCGCCACCGCCACCCCAAGTGTCGCCCTGCTGTTGAGTAAACGTAAGTCTACCAAAGCTACTTTTGAGTGAGACAGATGAATTATCACAGCGACTGACGACTGCCGGATGCGCCTCGCGCAGCGGATCCACAGAACTGCAGGCGCTGTATGTGCTGTGGTGGTCATATGCTGCGATACAGTTATCCCGCTGCAAGATGACTGCGTGTGCCTCATTGATGGTCTCTGCCGTATGCCGTGTGGTCGAGGGTTGGAACCAGGATCCCACAGATGGGGACATATACGATCTTACGGTCCCACCGCGCACCTTGCGGTAGGCCAGATGGCAACGTCGATCAGGTGGCCATCATATGCACCAGTAATATGCTTGAGGGGCGGTGAAGATTATGAATTCGAACAGATGGAGCAGAGCTCATCAAGTGAGGGGTACCCGTCGCCCGCGAACTTTTCGCGAACGCAACAGCAGCCGAACGACGGATCTGAAAGGGCGGTGCGTGCCTCATCCCGGTGAAGCGATGTATCCTAGAGTAGTTTACGGGTAGGAGCGGTGCTCGTTCCAACTTTACCGTCGCTGCATCCGTGCTCACTCCAAGACACAATCGGTTCCAGGATAGTACAGAACTAGAGAGTATGAGAAATCACCACGAAGATTCGAAGTACGAAATTCCCTCCGACTTCGAGCAATCATCATCCATGCCGCAACGAAATGCGATGACGCTACCGAAAAAAGAAAAGCTGCAGGATGATGAAAGTGCCGAGGAGGACGACAGGTCCCCATCCCTGTTGCCAAGCCAAGTCTAATCTAGCAAAGTTGGCGTTAGCCAAGACTTTGATTGCAAAAATTCCAGCTCGACGCCGTGTACGCTTACTGCATTCCACGGCTTTCTCAGTGTGCATCCATCCACCCCACTTGCTTACATCGAGAGTCCCGTGCAGAGACGAGGCTGAGATGCCGCTTTTCAACGGGATCAAAGTGCGATGTCTTTTCGTGGATGATGACAGCGGACAACGCGAATGGTGCGACGGCGTGATCCGGTAGGACCCATCAGACGGGAAATATCAAAGTCAAAGTGGCTGCCCCGACGAATATTTGGACTTCGCGACATGGGTTTCAGTCTCGAGGGACTAGATTTCTCGTTTGCACCAGACTTTGTCACACTTGATCGAGTCAATTCTGGTCCCCTGTGTTCAGATACATGAGACGGTCAACGGATGAGCTGCGCATACGTTTTGACAAGGTTCCGGCGTGGTAAATGTCCCACACATGGTGTCGACGTGATAATTGCGTCACTAGAAGGGCGAGGCTTGGTCTTCAAGTGAAATTCGAGATGGGGGCAGGGAATCAAGTCGTGACCTATATTGGCCAGTCGACGATACAGACATCGAGGTGTAAATCCAACTGCGTAACCATGCAGACGGGCATGCATACCAGAGCTGTAACATGATTCGTGCACTCGCATCATTGTTTTGACAGCTTCGTGATTCTGCAGGTTGTTCCTGGCCAGGAAGGTGCTGGGGGGGGGAGTGAAGAGACTAGGAAGCAGCTCTCGGAGGAGCTTCTTTGCGCCGTAAACGCCAACTCCGCCCCTGTTCCAGTCTGTCTCTGGCGACAAGTGAACCAAAAAATGCATTTCGTCAAAGAACGCCTCTCCCCGCCAGGCCCGCCAGTGTCGCTGGAAGGCATTCAAGAAAGCATTGTGGCTTGGCGGAAACGCATCATGGCCGTCACCAGGCGAGCCGCCCGATACCTGTGGGCGGGACAGAGCGACTCTGGCAGAGATCAATCCGTATAACTTCCTTCAGTTCTTGCTGCATGATCTTACGTGCAAGCTCTGGCTGCAGATTTAGAAGGGTACACGGCGTTGCACCTCGTAGCCCTGAAGGGCGACGAGGATCTTTTGCGGCAAGTAGTGTCGCGAAAGGCAGACGTTAATGCGCCTGCGAAAAATGGCAACACGCCCTTGCACTGCGCCGTCATCTCTGGTACGAGTATGCATGACCCAGTAGGCCACTGTAGCAACAGCGTAGGTTCACGAATCAAAGCGCTTGATCTGTATGCATCACCGGTGGCAGGGAGTGACGCCGCCGTTCGGGCTCTATTGAAGCGCGGGGCGGACGCGTTTGCTCGCAATCACGACTTTCTTCAATCCATCGACCTTGCGCGAGTGCTCCCCAACCCTCTTGATGCATCACCGCGAATATCGCTCATACTCATCGCTTACGAGAGGGGCTGCGCAGATGATGGGTAGTCGCGACGTGGAACAGGCTCTCGACAAGACTATGCAGCTCGGCACGCACGGCAATTAGTATCGCAGCGTGCGCCGCAACAGCTCGTTCAGACTTAACAAGAGGTATCGAGCCTTTTTTCAACCGTAAGCGACGTGCTACTCTCACGGAACTAGCCCTGGAGCTCCATCATCTCCACGGTCTGGAAAAAGTAAACCGTGTTAAAACGCCAGGAATCCCCTTCAGCTCCTTTGTTCCTCCTAAGCTCCCATCTGTCCGGAGATGTGCATGCCGCGTCACAACAACCAAGTTGACATTTTGCACAGCTGCGCAGTGGGACTGGTTGGAAAAGAGAGTCAGTACTCACCGCATGTTGGCAAATGTCTTGCCATTTTTGGTCGCAATCATCTCAGGTTTGACTTTGAGCTGCCAAGGAACAGTGATGTCAGTCATTTCGATTGACTCGCGAGAAAAGCCTCGATCGACAGCATCTGGGCCAGGGTGCAGTTCCAACCAGTACAAGACTATCTGCAATCAATACCTCAGCAAGCTTATCCCGGGATGCATAAAGTTTGGTGTCCACGATCCAGATCTCCTTGTCGGCCTCCTCAAACTGAGTTTGAGGTATCACCTCTGACCTGTTCGCAACGGCATGCCACTTCAGGAACGGGAGCCGCACATGGCTAAGCTGCATCATCCACTGTGTTGAACTAGTGATGCCCGAGTGTTGCGAACAGGAGCGCGTACGTTTCGTATCCGTTGAAGAGAAGGCGGTACGCGCTCTTGTCCATAATTGCACGGAACTCTTCGATCGGCATGAGTGCGAACGGCATCTTGAGGGTTGCGTAGGCGAGAACCGTGAAGAGCCCGTGGTTTTGCACTGGCTAAAACCATCGTGCAAGCATCGTGGGTCACTACGTGGTGGGCGAAGCCGCAAGAGCTGGGGCTGTACGGAAACACATTTTTCGGCTGTGACACAGTTCGCAGCGTTCGAGCCTGGGTGAGGCGCGCAAACCTCGTCCACCTTGCTCAACCCTTTCAGAAGCTCCTTGATCACGCCCACAGGCTCCATCTTTGGGTTCGGCAGCGTGCCGGTGTAACCTGCAATATCATCCGGCCGACGTAAGGTCCAAGTCTGAAGGCCAGGCACCTTCCACTGGCTCTCGTCTCCCGAGTGCCAATTTTGGTGCAAGTTGAGGTGATAATAGCATTGGAGGACCTTCTGGGACAAGCGGAGCAAACTGCGGCTTAGGAGGGTCCTGGGCAGCCACCCTGCATATGTAGGATCGGTTGTTCATGGCGCTGCAACAGTCGCTGCAACTGCTGCAGATCTGTGGAACGCTGCAAAGCACACGGTTTCAGAAAGTAGGGATGGAGCCCACCGATCCGCGATTAGAAGCGGAGTAGAGATCAATCCGGCGATGAAGGATCGCCGTTTCATGTCGTCCAAATTAAGACGAAGAGCAGAGTGGGAGTTTCGAGCCGGCTCGAAACTCGCCGGCGACAACCCCATCCGCATTGGTCCCATCGCAACGCCGGGCGGCATGGGCAAAGATGGCACAAATGCTGCTGCAGGGGCAAGCGCAGCTAGTGCAACTAGCACTGGAAGCGCTGGAAGCGCAAGCGTGGAGCGGTGCATTTGCTGGCGAGCGCCACCTGTCCTCGGGCTCCTTATTAAAAAAGCTTCCCCGCGCATCCGGGTTGTCGCAGATCTATGGTATTATTTTGTCCAAATAGAGAATAGAGAATAATAAGCAAATTCACGTTCAATACACCCCCCCTCCTCCTCAAAAGACGGACGCCACCGAGCAGCACGCCGTCGCGAACTCCCTGAGGTCGCCCCTGACGCCAGAGCAACTCTGCCAGCGCCGCGGCGCTACCTTCGCTTGATTCCGGATGGAGGCTCAGCTGTGCAGCCTCCGGGCCTCAGCTACAAGGCTCACTGGGAAGCACTGGGCTGCGCCCTATGCCTCCTCAATACTCCCGAGATC
>ENA-UOXV01006066-UOXV01006066.1-marine-metagenome-genome-assembly--contig:-NODE-6066-length-12894-cov-6.793598_pt1 | contig 12894 bp, 16 predicted proteins | sample MGYA00238165_ERZ766961 | MGnify/ENA primary metagenome ERZ766961 (study PRJEB28924, sample SAMN03173240) | marine metagenome | biome: Marine; feature: Water; material: Subsurface seawater | place: North... | reverse complement strand
TGAAGACCATTGGATCAGGCTGTGAGGCAGTGTAGTGAGATGGAGGGATTCCTTGAATGCCTCGGGACGGGCCCTCCTCGGGATGGTTTGACTAGGAGATTCTGCTGAAGAGAGAGCGGTCTCCCCATCCCATGGGCAGGGATGGTCGGAGCTAGGCTGCTTTCGCTTGCCCTCATTTCCCTAATTGCCATAGACACATCGGCAGGCGGAAGTCCAGCGTTGGATTTGGCCCGGGCCGCCAGTGCAGTCCGTGCTTTTTTATCGGTGGCAGCGCGCTCCAACGCCACCAATGATGGCTCTCAGCTCTTGCAGGCTGCTGAAACGCTCGCAACAGCTGGGAACAGACTCCCTCGATGGGCGATCCTGCACGCAGTCGCTGAAGAGCATGAGCGGCTGTCTTGGGTCGACGGTGGGCTCAGTAGTTGGCACGGTGCGCGTGCTGCGTGCCTGTACAGGATGGCGCTGGAGAGCCCAGCGTTGGAGATGTTGAAAGCGAAGAATTTTGCTGAGCTCTTTGGTGGTGCTGCTCGCGCCGTGGCCACGTTGACGAGAGAAATTGGGGGGCCACTGTCCCAAGAAGGGCAGATTTCGCTGTTGGGACCAGCTGCCTCTCGCACAGCGCAGGAGAAGCAGTGCAATGCAACCATGGTGGAACACGAGCGCTGGAAAGCAAAGCGGGAATCTGTTGCCAATTTTGCGCGGCAATCACCTTTCAGCGGCTTCCGCGAAGAGCACCTTGACTCCCTCGCGCAGCTCTGGCCAAACTTTTCGCCAGAAGGCGCTGGTGAGGCGTTCGAATCGCATGTGCGGCCGCGCGCTGAAACAGACTTGAGGGCGACGCTAGCCGCAGTCGACGAGTGGCGATTATCGGGTCTCGTGGCAGCAGATGACTCCCGCGCGCGCGTGGAGTGGTGGGACGCGCTCCTCCGCGCGTGCGCGGTGGACAGCCTGCACCGCCGCGCCGGGCACAGATGTGCGGAGGGGTCGCGGCCGTTGCTCGAAACAGAGCTTGACGCGATGAAGAGCCAGATAAACGCGCTGCACATTTCCCTCAATTCTGCCTCCTTTCCGCTCGACCTGGCAGCTGCGTCACGTGGCGGTGCACTTCCGGGCGGCGCACTCCCCGTCTGGCTGCGTGTCTGCCAGCGAACATTCCCGCTTACGCAGATTTTGTCGAAACTTGGGCGCGTGCGAGGAATCTCTCACGCAGTGCTGGTCGTGACAGTGGACCGCGATGAGATGGAATCGGTACTGCGTACGCTGCTCGCTGTCGACTTCATGCATGTGCGCATCTACATGCACCCCTTCACCGAAACGCGCCGTGGCCTTGCCTTCGGCACCTGGGACACAGGCGTGCATCGCCTCAACTCCCACTTTCTCTTTGGCCTACGACTTGTCCTCCAGACCATGCGCTTCCGGTTGCACACCAATCCAGCAGCCTTCATAGACGATGTCGCAGGATGTCTCCAACGCGGGGCAGCAGGCGCTAGGGCAGCAAGCTGTCGCCTGCAAGGGGCGAAGCATCCGGCTGGCTGAAGCTGATGCTGCTGGCCGGTACAGGTACGTGGCGACGCTCGAGGATGACTTAGCGCCCGCAGTGGACTTCCTCGAGTTTCATGAGCACCTCTGGCCGCTTGTCGAAGCCGACCCCTCCGCAGCCGCGCTGCTGGCGTACCCCAATGGCCCCGCCCACGACTGCCGCTGCATCGCCGATAAATTGCAGGTGCCGTCACCCCGGGTCGGTTTCTGTGCCACGACGACGCCAGAATGGCGATGGCCGTAGCGCGCAGCAGCATTATCGCACCAAGCCCCGTCTGGACAGCTTGGCGAAAGTTGAGCAGCATGTTTCAACACTTTAACGGGCGCTGGGCCGCGGGGGCCAGGGGCGTGGGGAGTGCCGAGGGACGGACCCTGGGGCGGTGTTCACGCAGGAATTCTTTGCGGGGTGGGGTGCGGGCATTCCGCGGCGCACTCTCGCGCGATTTCTTCCCGCGTGGAACTTTTCAGGCATCTACGACGGAGTGCTGACGGGCCTCCTTGGTGGGGCGGATCCACACGCAGGCCCAGCCCTGCGTTGCCTTGCACCGTGCCGCCCCCGCGTGAGGCTTGTCCCAAACCGAGGTCTTCACGGCGAGAGCGAGCAGCGGTTCCACGCCCCACCGCCCTCCGCCTTGTGCTCGCCCGGCCTGCGCGTACGCAGGGTGCGTGAGAGTGGCTCGGGGCCAGGTGGGACGACTCTTTGCAGGTGGGTCGCCAAAGGGGCGAGGGGCCGGCCGAGGGGCCGGATGCCGCCTTCGAGGATGTGCCAAGCGCCTATCGCATCGTTGAGGTGGAGCGTGCAGAGACCGCGGGCGAGAGGGGGAAAGAGAGCGCGCGGGAGAGAGGCCCCGGCAACAGTGCAGGCCGCGAGCGCGCTCTGGAGGCGCTGCCCGCGCTGGTGACCAGCGCCATGTTCTCGCGGAGTCGGGGGCCTCCAGGCAGGAGACCCACTGCATGCAACGCCTGCGCTGGTGCAGGCGAGCAGGCACGCGCGAAGGAGGCGCGAAAACGTGCGGCCGAGAAGCAGGCCGTGGGAGAGGCGCGGCCGTACGTGGTATGGTCCTCGGACTTTCACATTGGGCCGATCGCAGACCTCAAGGCAAGTCAATCTCGACTGGGCCTCAGGGCGAGCAGGATGGGGCAAGCAGCATTGGGGCCAGGCAAGACCTGGTCCTGGATATCTCGTCTCCAAACTTGTGCTTCCGCCGGGGAGTGGGCCCCAAGCCGGAGATTCTTCAGAGAGAGCACCAGGCGCCTTAGTCAGTCATCTGGGATGTCTCGTTGCGGTTCTTCAGTCGCCACGCTTCATGCATTGAACGGTATGATCGCCGACCGCTTGGGCCACCGTACTGACTGCCGGTGCCATGTGTAACAGGCCCTCTGGCGCGACATTCGCGTGCACGGGCGCGAGGTCCAGGCAAGGAGTCCTGCCCTTCAACCGCTGCACTTCGCGCTGTCTTGGGTGCCTCAGGCCAAGCGAACATCTACCTGGTTTGCGGCGCGCACCGGTTGCCTCGACCCCAAGATGGAAATGAGTGATTCCGCCCCGGCCGTGCCCAGGTCTGGGACCGGTCGCTCTCTGCCGCATGTGCGGTGACAGGCACCTGTGCGCAGGGGCTGAAGGTCCTGAATGGCTCTAATGGCCAGGACTTAGGCCCCGCCCCCGCAAAGCTCATGCGCGACTTCCACGCGGCGTACCGCGACGACGCGGAGATGCGTGGCGTGGACGCATTTGTTTGCTCCCACCCCGCGGCGATGTGCGAGCTCTTCGAGCCATTCGGCAAGCCCCGTATCGTGTATGCGACGACGCGTTTCGAAATGTCGCGCTGTTTCTCGGACGCGGAGCCGCAGGGCTGCACGCACAACCCATCGCGCTGGGCATTGTGGCTCGAGCGTCTTCGGGAGATGACTTGGTCAGGGCGCGATCTCGTGTTGGCCAACAGCGCATACGACGCCAACTACATGGCGTTCTTTCTTGGGCGGCGTGTTGAGGCACTTCCGAGTTTCTGCGACCAGGGCCTGTCGTGGGCGCCCTCTCGCAGGGAAGTGTTGCTCTCGATGCCGCAGGCGATCGAGAACGCCCTTCGCCCAGCGCTAGAGGCTGCTGTGCGCGCCGCAGGCCTTGCCCACCACTTACGCTTCACGCACATCCGGCGCCTCTATCCACGGTACGAGTATACGGACCTTGCAGCTCACCCTGCTATTGTGCTCATCCCTTACCAGGTCTTTCCTGCCCGACCCCCTCGACAACGTCAGCCGAGAGTTAGTTGTTGTCGGTGGAATTTGGCGTCTCAGGGTTTCCGTCCAGACATAGTGAGCAGGTCATCTGACCTTTCGATGTCCTCTGAGCTCATGACCAGGTGTGCTGATTCTGCGATTGTTGCAGGTCTCGGTGATGTCCTTTTTCGAGCAGTATCGTTTGAATGTGCCTATCCTCGTGCCCTCACGTCGCCTCCTTACCGAATGGGTGATGTCCCTGCGCTGCGGCCCAGCTGGCCCATTGTAGCAGACGCAACGCTTGCTGAAGCGAGGAGGTGACCACACTCGCAGGTTGTTTCTTTTGGTTTCGTACCGCACCGCACGTGGGCGGGCGTCTTTGACCAGTGTCCAGTGGGAAGCGCTATCCCGGGGCACCCGAACGCGAGCAGTCTCGGACTTGAGCACGACCCGAACGATGACTCGGACGCTGCTGCAGTCTCTGCTTGGCTCGCTCACGCCGACTTCTACCACGATAACTTTCCGCAGATCCTCCTGTGGGACTCGCTCCCAGAATTGGTGTCCCTTGCCGCTCAGCCCGCGGACTCGCTGGCCCGCGTCTCGAACGCCATGCGCCGGCACAATCTGGAGCAGGGAGCAGCCCTGCGAGCGCGCTGGCGCACTCTCTTGGAGGCAGTTCTTACTCCTTGAGTCTGGGACCGCGAAATGCGGCAAGCGCTCGATGCCGCTGTGTTCTGTATCGTGTTTGAATGAATGATTACAACCCAAAGCGGATTCGCGAAGCCTCTGTTCTAGTGCCTGCTCCCTGGCACATCGCCTTTCTGACCGCTGGCCTAGAAACTTTTACTCTAAGCTCTACAAGGGAGCCGGAGGTCTACACCGAAAAGGAGATGCGCGCCGCCCGGCGCGCGTCGTCACGCTCGCGCGTGGCCTGCGCCAACGCGGCCTCGAGCTCTGCAATACGCGCTGCATGTGCCCCCTCCCCTTTCCCGCTGCCTCTGGTTGCGAGCTGTTCCTTGAGCCCAACATTTTCACGCGCCAACTCCTCCACTTGCATTTTCGCTACGCCTTCATTTGCGGGACCTCCACGGAAGCTGTCCTGGCGCATGCTCTCGATGTCGCGCTGGAAAAGCTCGTGAAGATCATGCAGAGTCACTGCTAGCCGGTCAACGCAATCGATGCCTTCCTTCTGCATCGCATCGATGTTGTCCATCACTTCCAAATCGTGGGCTGAGGCGTCGGCCATCATCTTGTTCCAGAGCTGCACTACCTCAGCAAGCTCTGCAGAGTCCTTCTGAGCGTCGGGAAGCACATCCCCTGAGCTGCCAGCATGTTTGAGCCGCACCTCTGCGCGATCTCGCAGCTCCGAAAACAAGCGGAACATACGCTGCTCTTGGGCTATTTGAGCGACAGCCTTGCGTTTCAGGGGTACTTGCACCAACTTCCCCTGCCCGCGTAGGTTGACAGTCAGTGCTAACAAAAGAAACGGAATGGTCGTGCGTTGGTGCTTCGCGCTGTTGTGCATCGGGCGTGACCGATACAGCCTTCTTTATCGTCAGGTGGGCAAATGTCCCAGCAATGTCGCTTCCGATGATCTTGTCAGCAACGTTGCTCTTCGTCACGTCCTCGCCGAGAACCTGTAGAATCTCTGCGTGCGTACAGAATTGTTCAGCCCTCAAATTTCCGAGCACCGGAAGATACAGCTCTGCCACGCCAAGTACGCCTACGATATCCCGCAATCAGCTCGGTGCAAGCATTCGGTGGGCTGCTGACCGTCTCCCCGATCGATCAGATTACTGTCCATGGCTGGGCCCCCGAGTGTCATTGCTTTCACAGTACATCCCTGTATCTCTAGACCGACAGTGCATCTGTAATGTCCAGAACGCGACGTGCGGCCTGGCTCCGATGCCGATGCATCTCCTTCCGGGCCTTCAGTCTTGAGTAGCTGTGACCGCAGATGTATATTGCACAAATGAGCCTCCACAAGAGCGAATATCAAGAGCGAAAAGCAACCGCGTGATTTCGGGCTGAGACACAACGGGATCACCTCCATGTGAAGAATGTCAACGAGCTGGCCGAGTGTTTCCTCCGCCTCATCAATGAGAGCTTCCTGCTGCTTCACATTGTTGATGTGACTGTGGAAGATCAGGCAGATGTCACAACCCACTCACGGTCCCACTCAGAGACTCTCCAAAACATTCATGGACACTGGGAACGGCTAGCCGGCAGTGGAAAACCACTCACGGCGCACCTTGCCGCCTGTAGAGTTGGCATGTTCTGAAACAATTGTTGTCGCTCGCCGAGTTCTCCCGTCCCGCGCTCCCTGCCTCTGGCCCTCCCTGGGTCCTTGCGAGAAATTTCCTGTCGTCGTGAGAAAATTTTAAAATTTTCTCACGACGAGAGGAGAGACAGCAGGATCCAGGAGCATGTCTCTGATGGGGCTGCCCCCCCCCACTACTGGGCAGGAGGGCGACGAGTCTCAGACAGGAATTTCGCAGATTCATGCCGTTCCCATCGCTGGTGGCGCAGGATCGGAGATTCCTGGCGAGTCGTCTCCGCAGGGCTTGCGGGTACCCTTTCCACCCTGCAGTCCTTACCTCGTTCACCCGGCGTGAGACAGGAGGCAGGACCCAGCTGCGTCCACCTGGCCTGGGCTTTGTTCATGCGACGCAAAGATTTGACTCAGAGGAAGCCCGGATTGATGAGCATTGTGCGTTTCGCATCGCGTGCTGAACTAAGCGCCGGAATTCCAGGTAGCGATTGAGGGGTGCTGTCATGGTGAGCTGGACAAGATTTATGCTGCGCTCGAGGAGACGATGGAGCGAAACAATTTCAAGGCGAGCATAGCTCATTGCTGTCCTCTTACCTGAGCCCAACCGAATGCTAGTAATCCATGTTTTCTGTTTCCATCTTCCGCCGGGAAAATGTCCAATTTTCTGGCGCTTGCAGATTCTCCCAAGCATGCATATGGGGTGATGCGCTTGCCTGAAATTTCACTGGCGTCAATAATCATTGGCGTATACGGCGCAGATCGACCTGCTCCTCATCTGTGGAGACTTTCAGGCTTGTCGAAACGAGCAGGACCTAAACTGCATGGCTGTACCCCAGAAATACAGTGCGTTTCCCCCTCGAGGCGCGGCCACTCTTGAGCGCGGTTGTCCAACGTACGACGGTGCTTGCAGGAACCATGAACAGTTTCTACAAATACTATTCTGGGGAGCGTGTCGCGCCAGTGCTGACCATCTTCGTCGGGGGTAACCACGAAGCGTCCAACCACCTGTGGGAGCTCTACCACGGAGGGTGGGTCGCACCCAACATTTACTTTCTCGGATACGCAGGTACTTGGTGTCCCCGCCCCCAACCCACAAAGCTTGTCTCGCTTCGTTCCGTGTCGCTTCCTGCGCCCTCGTCTGAATCCGGAAGACGTTGCGGGAGACGGTAAGGTTGGTGCCTCGACTCGCAGGCGTGGTGCGGGTGGGTGGGCTGCGCATTGCAGGACTCTCCGGGATATTCAAGGGCAAAGATTTTAACCAGGGTCACTGGGAGCACCCACCGTACGATGAATCATCCATACGGTCCGCGTACCATGTCCGCGCTTTCGACGTTTGGAAGTTGGCTCAGGTTCGACTTACCCACCCCTAGCCCATGCCCATTTCGTCGTGCGGCGGTCCCAGTGCCTGAATATCCACGCACTGCTGCAGGTGAACGGAGGGATTGACATCTTTTTGTCCCACGACTGGCCTCTCGGTGTACACCGTCATGGCGACGAGCGGCGTCTTCTGCGCACAAAGCGCTTTCTGGAGCAGGAGGTGCGCACAAATACGCTTGGCAACCCGCACACTGCACCGTTACTCGGACGACTTCAGCCGGCGTATTGGTTCTCGGCACACCTTCACACCAAGTTTGCGGCTCTGGTGCCGCATGTGGGCACCGGGAAGGCCACACGGTTCCTGTCCCTCGACAAGTGCCTTCCCAACCGGGACTTTCTCCAGGTGCGCTACCCCGCCCGCCCAACCTGTCGCCAACCGCGGCCGCGGGTGAGCAAGTGGTCACTTGCTCACCCGACACTCGACCAGGTGGTGCACTTTCCGCATGCGACGGGAGCGGGACGTGGTGCCGACGACGCTGCGCTGCGAATAGAGTGGGACCCGCAGTGGCTCGCAATTGTCCGCGCGGCGCAGCCCTTCATGTCCCGCGCGAGGCGCCCGCCGCCGCTGCCTCCACCGGAGGCCCTTGCGGCCCAGGTCGCTCGGGAGGGCGAGTGGGTCCGCGAGGCTTCCAAGGCTGGTAACCCCCGCTCGCTGCCTGCCACCCGCTTTTGCTGCGGGGCCACTGATATGGGCAAGCGGGATTCATGGCGTGTACGCGTTTAACGCAAATATATCGACTGCCGACAGATCCCAACTTTCTGGTGGTGCCAGACAATTTTCAAGTCACTATTCCGCCCCACAAGCCGGGGGAGAAACTACCACGTTCGCAGCCGTCCTTCCGGGCAAACCCGCAGACGGTCGCACTTTCTGAAAAGCTAGGGCTGCCGCTGCCGCACGAGTCGGGCGGGAGTGACGGTGCACCCGGAGTCATGGCACCAAGACCTCAGGGCTTGGCAGGGGCGGGGGCACCTAACCCAGATGAAATCGATTTGGAGGACGAGGTGGAGGGAAATCCTGACGAGATCGACTTAGGTGAATCTGACGACCAGGAGTGAGTTTGTGGCGCGAGCAGCCACCAGTGCAGTAGTTTCCCCAGTTTTATATCCAGATCAGGAAAACCAATCCGGGTGCCTCTAAATTGTCCATCGTGCTTGGCCAGCGGTTACCAATCTAGTCGTGGCTGACCCAGCAATGGCAGAGCCACTCCGCGGACAGAGTGTATATCTCCAGAAGCTTTGTACGTACAAACCTGATCCCGCTCAGATCTGCCCCGACACTCTCAAGCAGCCTTCGACTTTTCGATAGGGCGACTCTTTAGCTCTTCCGACCTGAGCATGTACCTTGAGTGCAGCTCCTCGTTCTCGTCAAGCAGGGCCTCGATCTGCGACAGCAGCTTTTCCTCCTCGCTTGAAAGCTTCACTGCCTCCGCCTGTCAGGATCATGTTGTCATCAACTTCAAGCATGTTCGAATACTTAGTAGTCATACAGTTAGGGCAAGAGCCCTGATAATTAACCCCACAATATAGAGGGTCAAGAAAACGGCCATGTCTGGACCTTTTTTTTGATGTGCGGGTGCTCATCGTCCTGATCTTCCTCTTCTACAAGAGTTAGGGAGGGATGATTCCATACTTTCTCCATATCAAGCAAATTATTTTCCTTCACCTGTCCAGTGATGAAACGAAAGGTCGATATCGCTGGGCTTTGTCCGCAGCAATGCGTGATCCAAAAACAAGACGTCCGGCGCGCTGGGTGCAAGCAGGCAGAGCTTTTAACCTTATCCGGGATCACGGCGTAGAGGTCCTGGAGAGAGCACTCCTCCTCCTCATATAGCTCGATCGCACGATCAACGGCCTGCAGCAGCACCGCATCCGCACATGCACTGAATGCGAATGCGCGCTTGACCAACACCCCTATATCTGAGGCGAGAGTAGGGATCTTGGAGTTGTCATCCGTAGCGTCGTACTTCTCGTCCAGCTCCTCCTTTGCTGCAGCGTAACCCTCGACGAGAATAGCGAGAAGGATGTTCAAAAGGAGAATGTTGACCCCAAACATAAAGACGAGGAAATACGTGAAACCCATGCCCTCGTTGACGTAGGCCATCGGAGCGATGCGATCCAGCCCGCCGCCAAGCATCATGATGACTCCCGTCATAATGGAAGAACCAAGGTTCGAAAAATAGTAGAGCTGCGGTCCAAAAAGGATATTCGTCATGACCCCAAATCCGGCAAGGAAGGTGAAGAACATGAGGAAGAAATGGTAGAGGTCCGACCTGCCGCGCGACACAACATCAGCGCTTTGCAACAAACTTCGCGCGCGCGTGGGCAGAGGGTGGCGGTTCTGCCAAGAGTTACAAATGGAACACTTGGAAAGTGGACGAGATTGGGGCCAACATCGACTTGTTAATCGTCTCATTGATCACCGCTAAGCGTGGCTGGAAGCGGTAGAACTTGAAACAGCGTAGGAGACACAGCAAAATGTTTATGAAGGATATCAGGAGCTGATTCTGCGTCGCCACGTAAGCGTCCTCGAGGACCATCTGGTACTCTGCAGTAGGCACGCTGATGTAGCGTTCCAGCACCATGCTGGTGAGCTGCAGGCGCATGATGATGAACATCACAAAGCAGACATAGTTGGCGATGTCAATGACGAGCCTGCGGGAAATTCAGGACGGTAAGACGGCGAGGGTGCTTGGGACTGCAGTGGATGCGGGGCTGGACCAGATTGAGAGTCTCGACTCCCGCTCTGTCTCGTCATCACCCGGATATTTGTCGGGGAAGAAGAGGTTGCGCAGCCAGTTGGTAATTTGGTAGAAGATTAGCACCGTCATGATCACCTCAAGTACTAGCTGGATCAAGTCATCGTTCGGGGCACCTCGTCCAATCCGATATGGCTCCATCTTCATCGAGGCGATACTCACTCTAGTCCCACCCAGCTCGTTGAAATTTTTGAACACCCCACTGCGTGAGTACCCAAAATCAATCCTAACGAATGTGAACAGCTCCAACAGACCGTTGTACACGGCGAACTTGATTGTGACCTTCTGTGTGTAATTGTCGAGCCAGCGAAATTTCCGCAGTGCCTGCACCTTTGCAAGATTTACTGCAGTCGAATCCGCAACCGCCAGGAACATCGCGAATCCTGGGTAGACGTCGTTGTACGTGAAAGCGTCGCTGATGCTCGGAACTGACGGGTCAGATATCGAAGCATTCACATTTGCAGGCAGCACGGTGTCTTCGTTCGACTTCCATCGCACGGTCCCATTCTTTCGATCCGCTTCAGTGTACCGAGAATCATATTGCGCAGGTGTGCTGGAATAGCAATCGCGGTACCACTCGGAATACATGCTAGGCACTGATGCATACATAGGCGTGCTGCACGGCTCCTGGACTCCCCGCTCCTGCACGATAAGCAACCCACCGACGAGCTTGTTATAGTCCAGAATGTAACCTGTCTCTGTTTGCGAGTACGAGTCCCCATTGTACCATTCGGCGGGAAAAACATTTTCCATGATTGTGCCCTCCAAGCTGCACAAAGCACGGAATCAGCCGCCGAGAAAGTCGAGATCAACCAATCAGTGGGTGCCCCAGATGTCTGACAAGGAGCAGGGATGCGTACTAGTCAAAGAAGTCACCCTGTGACGACACCTCCTGTAGCGAACCACCCTCATCCACCACGCTGCTCCGGAGTGCTTCGTCGACGATGTAGGCTCTTCCGACCTGCGCAAACGACATTTCAGCAGATTGTTTGGCAGCCTAGGCCAGCAACCCGGTAGCTACCACTGAACGTGCGCGTAGGGAGATCTTCAGATTCAGAACTTTGGTCTCGCGCAACCTCACAACGTGGTCTTGAGGAGTCCCCTTACCTTCTGCTGCTGGGTCAGGACCACGCAGTAGAGAGCCACGAAAGTGAGCCAGAACGCGAGGTCGACGTAACCCTTGTACATCTTGGGCCATGACTTAATAGCTTCGCGCGTCTTGGCCAGGTCGACTCTCTGCCAGCACACACACACACACACACACACACACACACAGAGTGAGAGAAAATTGGTTGAACGGGACACAGCCTTCGCCATGCTCTATCACAGGGGCTAGCGCCAGAGCTGGGAAAGTGCTGTTGCGATGGTCGTCGCCGGACCTTGTCGGCGTGTACTGTCGGGTCGACATTCTTCCCGAGGCCCAATTTATCCAGGAGAGAGCTCCTCCTCCTCTCTGTGGATGAGGGCGGCGGCGCCTCAGGCTGATCCCCCGCTGCGCCGTCTCCCGCCGCCATCTGGTCAGGCGGAACGCTTGGTTTCGGCGCGGTTGGGGGAGATAGACGCCGATTATTATGGATACAGTACGTGTCCGTAGAGTACGATACTAAAACTACCCCGAAAAACACCGCGCGAAGTTGTGCGCTTGAAACGGGGGTGGAATATGAATCCGCTTGTGGAGGTCAAATTTCAGTTTGAGCGGGGGCGGGTGAGGTGGATTCGGGGCAGCTTCCGAAGCCGCTCGTCCACAATGGCAGATCTCCCTCGTGCAGACACACAGGGTGTATCAGGCTTCTCAGGCGCTTCCCGTCCGCCGACAATCGCTCGAGCCGACTCTGTTGCTGGTCAACCTCCCCTCACTTCTGCCCCGGGAGAGGCAAGTGGGGTGTTCTGGCGCCCCGACGCACCACTTGCAACGAACTTTAGGCGTTTCTGGCTCGTGTGTCTAGATCATTTCAACAACCTCCCACGGGTTCAGCTGGTGCAGTCTCCTGATGGGTAGCACGTGTTGCGCGACGGGGCTCAGCTGCTCTGCGATGTTTACAGTCCCACAACGAGCGCGTTTGAGCTCCCTCCCAGAATTTGACCAAGAAACTGTGCAGGTGGCCCGACTGGAGCTAGAGCACCAACCGGTAGTGGTGGCGGTGTAGTCCGACCGGGCTCTGCAAAGTTCGGTACGCAGCCACTCTATGCAGCTGGCCAACTTCGAGGCAGAAGTGTTGTTTGAGAGTATGTACAGATTGCACCGCCAGCATAGCCTAACCGCAACGCAAATGGGCTCTTTTGAGCGGGACTCTTAATTTCCTCGCCTAGCCTGTCGCGGGAGCGTGCGCTGGCGGTGACCCCGCTGACGGACTGTGCGCAGGGCCCACTCCGCGGCGGGTTCCATCGATCATGCCGGTGGCGCGGCCCGGAACGGGGCAGCGAGGGGCAGTCGCGGCACCCGGACCGCCTCCGCTGCCGAGTGTGGTACGACCTGCGGCGCAGGGCTTCCGCGTCGAGCAGCGTGGAAGCTATCACGGGGAGGTGCAGGTGCCGCAGATACTTTTCATCGGCAAGGCAGGCGCGCCCGACAGAAGCACATCGGCGGCCCGACAGATGCGCAACGACCTTTCCAAATACAAGCTACGCCCCGGCGCGCTGGAAGAGCTCGGCTGCGAGGCGAGTGACGAAGAAGATGGCGACGATGACGGCATGACGGGGGCGGAGGGTAGCAACGAGCTCCCGCCGTACGGT
>ENA-UOXV01006061-UOXV01006061.1-marine-metagenome-genome-assembly--contig:-NODE-6061-length-12906-cov-6.448136_pt1 | contig 12906 bp, 17 predicted proteins | sample MGYA00238165_ERZ766961 | MGnify/ENA primary metagenome ERZ766961 (study PRJEB28924, sample SAMN03173240) | marine metagenome | biome: Marine; feature: Water; material: Subsurface seawater | place: North... | reverse complement strand
ACCTATGGCCACCTGCTTGTAAGGCAGGCGCTCTACCACTGAGCTAACCGCCCTTGTAATATATATATTATACGTTATCTGCATATTTAGCAAATATTATTTTAAATATAGTTTTACATTGTACTTGTTATATTATTGTGTTTACAATTGTAAATTAATACCAGATTTATTTAATGATTAGAGAAAACATTATTGATAATACGGTATTAGTATTATGGTTAATTAATTCATTTTTGAAAAACTATGGGTCCAATTTTAAATAATCATTCCGAAATAACTAAACCCTTTGATGTCACACCTGGGATAATCAGTAGTAGTGGAACCAAAAAAGCAGGTGTCGTATATTTTTTAGAAGATTTGTATACGTATCCTCCTAAAATTAAAATTCAATGGAAACAATTAGATCCAATATTAGCTACAGGAAAAAATAATTGTGATGAGTATCCTGCTAAGTTAAAATCCAAACCTAAATTGAATATTTTAAACAGTTTAAATGATTATGTAAATACAGTAACTTCGTCTGATTTTTATACTAAAAAGACGAATACTATAAGACAAGCATTAAAAACCGTTCCAGTTTACGTTATTGTCAATGGGAATAATGAATTAGTTTTGGCAACTACAAGATCTGGAAGATTTCAGTTTAATTCTGATTTTTCAACGTCACTATTAAATGAACAAAACGTTGAAGTTACACAAAGGGGTCTTACTCGTCGTCCGGCATCACGAAAGCTAGTTGAAAAAACACTTTCAAGCCAAACTAAAAAATTTGGTTTTATGTTTTTCGATCAAAATGAAGCAGAGTTGTATTTGGATTCAATTATGGAACAATCTGAAGAATCAACACACACTAAGCGTTCTCGCGGTCTCAATAAAGTTGGTTTATCGATTCATTGTATTGGTTTAGATTCTGCTTATGATTTAGTTATGCGTCGTTCAAATGTTGACTTTCGATTCATTCCAAGTCTTACTGAAGTTACAGCATTGTTAAAATCAAGTAATCAAGATACAGTACTTGCTTCTGATTTTAAAGATTTAGTATCTAATGATAATCAACAATCTGTTAAAGGTGTTCCTATTTATCTTGTTCAAGTCCTAAATACTTCAAAGAGTCATACAATTACTTCTTGGTTTAACGCTGCTGTTCGATTAATTGGAGTTAGCTCAGTATTTAATGATCCTAAAGAATTAGAATTAAATAGTTATACAGACCATGCAACACATTTAAATTTTGAATCCACGATAAATTCACTAGAACAGAGTGAACTATCAACTGATACAGATAATAAGTTTCAACAATCTAATCTTAATGGAATAACTAATTATATTTTATTTAATAAAGAACAAGCTATTGAATTTGCTCAAAAATTTAATCGCCGTGTAGTAATTGGTAATATCGGAGCTAATTCTCAACTCGGAGATTTAAATCCTACAACAATTTATACTTATAATTTAGAAGATTTTCTTGAATCATGGGAAGAGTCAATTTTAGTAAAGCCAAGTTCAAATAAAACTATATTTGCCCTTACTAAAGATCAACCAGTTTATTTTATTCCATCTAAACGCTCAGCTAAAACTTTAGAACAACACTATAGTAAACCAAAAAATTCGTTAAATAAATCTGTTAAATTATGGGCTAGAGCCAGACTTAATAAATTATTTTGGTTCCAACATAATTATTTAGGTATTCTTTTACGAGGGTTTAAAGTATAAATCGTTGATTTAGACAATGGATTTTACTTATTGATCAATTATTTCATATAGCAAATTAACTGTAGATATTTTAAAGTACTTCAAATTGACAAATTGTATTTTTTACTGTACTTTGGTACACATCGAGTTTGGGGTTGTTTTGGATTCGACATTTTTATTATCGTGCAAATCTTATTATGGTTTATAAGATCATTATTTTGTATAATAAAGGCAAATAACATTTGTAATTTCAATTCAAAATTAGCGTTTGCATAATTTTTTTGAATTATTCATAACTCTCTTTTAGAGGTCATGAAATTTTAATAATAAAGCGCAAGTTGAATTTAAAATTCTTGTAGAGTTTTGTTTCATTAGTATATTTTTTATTTTACGTTGATGACAGAGGAACATTGATATTTAAATGGACGTGGGTTCAAATCCCACCAACTCCACCGATTTGATTCGTAAGCATCTGTAGCCAAGTGGTCGAAGGCGTCAGACTCATAATCTGCTTCTCATAGAGACATCGCTGGTTCAAGTCCAGCCAGATGCAATTGACATATTAATAATCAGTAAAAAAATTTTGTACGGAATAAGATTTCAAACAAGTTTTTTTAAAAAAATACGCGTTTTCTTAAATAGGTATAACTAAAATAGGAGTTTAGATCATCTTTTTCCAATAAATTGGCTGAAAAAAAATTAAATCGGGGAAAACTTTTATTAAATATTTAAAAGATCGTGTGTGATCGTGATAGTCTTTAAAAAGCCGTAGTTTATTTTAATTATATTATCCTGTGTTAAGCCCTTATACCGTTCGTTTGCCCGAGTTTTAAATGTTTCTGCAACATTCGATTCTTGGATCATTTCTGGGAAAATCTGTAAAAACGGCAACCCGTTTGTCATTAATTCCTCATATTGTTTTTTTACAATTTCATTTGTTAATGTTGATTCGTCTTTAACCATACAATCAAAGTTTAATTTACTATAAACTAAACTAATGCTATGATTTTCCTGTTATTAAAGCTCCTTTTTTTAAATACCGTCGTCCTCTCCGAATAACCAACCCATTAGCCCTGACCACCATCCATCTTCTTCTTTATTGGGGAAGCCGCGTGCAGCAGCATCGTATTCCGATGTGTGTTCTATGAATTGGTCGACGCTCTTGCCAACGCGCTGCCTGTTACTCCTAAAACAAAACCGGCCGGTTCGTAACCTCCAAACCAGTATGCTACACCAGTTGTTATCCAACCTAAAGGGTAGAGTAATGTTTTTATGGAGCGGGCAGCGAATCGACCCGGAGTTGCTTTACCACGATATAAACTCCACCAAGAGTCGCATAAGCTGTAACTCTGCTTGCAAATCCTTTTACAAATAGGTTTTCCCTAAATTCTTCGACACTAGCATTTCTATAATTTTGTATATGGGTACAAGTACAACTGGTTCAGCAATAAAGAATTCGAGATTATTTAGTCAGACCCCAGAACAAATCCGGGATGATATTATAAAACAGGGACATTCGACTATCGAAGCTGTTGCGTGCATAGTCGGCAACAAAACAGAGTCCGTTCAAGCGGTTACGGAAGGTGCTGTCCAACTTTCAAAAGGTGGGGTTTCAATGCACTCGGGCAAAAAAGTTGGCGAGTCTGCTTTCAAAGGTTACACTGACTAGGGCCGAGGAGACATACCTTGTACTATTTTTTGTAGTATATAATTACTATAGTTATATAGAGGCTTACCTTTTCAAAATCTGTATAAAATCCCATTTAAACCCCTATTTTCTATAGTAAGAGAAACCTTTTTTAAATTTACTTTTTTTGTGAAAGCTTTTACAAGCTACAGTAAAAATGTAAGTCTTTTTACATGATTTTGTAGAAATTTGTACAACAATTACTTGTAAAATATCTTACAGTACCTAAAATGGATAAAACTAAATTAATAACTTGATAAAATTAAATTATTTTTATTAAAAAATAAGGCTTAGAGGGATTCGAACCCTCCTCACCCAGAATCGGAATCTGGTGCTCTATCCACTGAGCTATAAGCCTATAAATTCTCTAATAATTATCGTATTTTTACATTAATATTATTTCTTGATTTGACCTTTAGAATAGAAGAATTTAAATTGTGTTATCTGAATACTGACTAAAGATTATGCTCCCATGGAATTTTGCCACTGATTCATAATTGTAGCTGTAGAATTTAATAATTGCGCCTTTTCTTCATTTGAAATCCAAGATTTAGTTTCCAATTCACGTTTAATTTGGTACCATGCATCAATCTTCGGCCAAAAAAAATATTTTGTTAATGGAATTTGTTCCCCTGATTGGATTTGATCGACTGCTATACCTAATTCATTTTCTAACCAGATTATATTTATTTTAAATTTTGGTTTCAATTTAATATTTTTTTGTAAATCTCTTATCAACTATAGTTACATTTGTTCAAAAATTTTTGCCTTAACAAAAATATTGTGAACTGTTTCTGTAGGTTGCGCACCTTGTTTTAGTCGTTTTATAATTGGTTCAAATTTTAAATGTGTTTCATCAGTTAGAGGGTTATAAAATCCTAATTCTTCGATTGCTTTACCATCTCGTTTAGTTCTGCTATCCATCGCTACAATTCTATAAGAAGGTTTCTGTTTTCTTCCGTATCGTTTAAGTCGAATTTTTATCATATAATTAAATATTTGTTTATTTTAAAACAATTAAATTATTAAACTGTTAATTTGGCACGTCCTTTTTTACGTCGTGCATTGATAACTCGACGTCCTGTTTTTGAATTCATACGGGCACGAAATCCAGAAACTCGAACTTTTTTTAATCTAGTTCCGTGTAGTGTTCGTTGGCTCATTAGTTAATTAATAGATAAAATTAATATATTTATTGAATTTACCAGCTTGATTTTTTTAGGCCTGGGATAATACCTTCATGTGCCATCTCTCGCACAACGTGGCGCGATAATCCAAAATCACGATAAAATCCACGACTTCGACCAGTAACCCAACAGCGATTACGGTGTCGTATCGGGGCTGAATTTTTTGGTATCTTTTCAAATTTTTTATAAATTTGAAGTTTTACCTTATATCCATCTTCATTACTAAGTTGTTGTTTTAGTAACTTGCGTTTAGTTTCGTACTTTGCTATTAAATATTCACGCTTTTTTTCGCGTTGAATCATACTTTGTTTAGCCATTTTTATTTATATCACCTTATGATACTTGTAACATATAATATGTTTAACGTTTGTTAAACTTTTTAGTCCTAGTAGACTAAAACTAGATTTCTTTTTTAATTTTATTGTAATGTGTCGTATTAGTCAAAAAATTAAAATTGTATAACTTCTTAAAATTTTATTAAAAAAGGTATTTAATGAACCAAAAAAACGACAATTTTATTGATAAAACATTCACTGTATTAGCTGACGTATTAATTAAGGTTTTGCCGGCAACAAAAGATGAAAAAAAAGCTTTTTCCTATTATCGTTACGGTATGTCAGCTCAATCTAATGGTGACTATGCTGAAGCGTTAGAAAATTATTACGAAGCTTTAAAATTAGAAGAGGATCCTTACGATAGAAGTTATATACTTTACAATATCGGTTTAATTTACGGTAATAATGGTGATTATTCGAAGGCACTTGAATATTATCACCAAGCTTTAGATTTAAATTCACGAATGCCACAAGCATTGAATAATATTGCCGTTATTTATCATTATCAAGGTACAAAGGCTTCTGAAAAAAAAGAATTTGAAATAGCAAAAGATATGTTTGATAAGGCTGGTGATTATTGGAAAAATGCGATTCGACTAGCACCAAATAATTATATTGAGGCTCAGAATTGGTTAAATGTTACTGGAAAATTAACTGATAACTTAAGTTAATTTTATAAGAAAATTTTTAATTTTGCTACTATAATGTATTTATACCGTAATGATATGTAAAACTTAATTTTTTTTAATCTTAACAATTCTTTGTTAATAAATATAAAACTGATGCAAGTTTACTTTTACTAATTTTTTAAAAATAATAAATATGACTATCGCAATCGGACAAAAGCAAGATCGTAGCGTATTCGATCTTATTGATGACTGGCTAAAGCGTGACAGATTCGTTTTCGTTGGTTGGTCAGGTTTACTTCTATTCCCATGTGCTTATTTAGCAGTTGGTGGTTGGTTAACAGGAATCACATTTGTAACGTCATGGTATACACATGGTTTAGCAAGTTCATTCCTTGAAGGTTGTAACTTCTTAACAGCTGCAGTTTCAACTCCAGCAAATAGTATGGGTCACTCTCTATTATTACTATGGGGACCTGAAGCACAAGGTGATATTACTCGTTGGTTCCAAATTGGTGGACTTTGGACATTCGTTGCATTACATGGATCTTTCGGTGTAATTGGATTCTGTTTACGTCAATTTGAGATTGCTCGTTTAGTAGGTATTCGTCCTTACAACGCAATTGCGTTCTCAGGTCCTATTGCTGTATTTATTACAGTATTCTTAGTATACCCTCTAGGTCAAGCAAGTTGGTTCTTCGCTCCAAGTTTTGGTGTTGCTGCGATTTTCCGTTTCCTTCTTTTCTTACAAGGTTTCCACAACTGGACTCTTAACCCGTTCCACATGATGGGTGTAGCTGGTATTCTTGGTGGAGCTCTTTTATGTGCAATTCACGGTGCAACTGTTGAAAACACACTATTTGAAGATGGTGATGCTGCAAACACTTTCCGTGCATTCACTCCAACACAGTCAGAAGAAACTTACTCAATGGTAACAGCTAACCGATTCTGGTCACAGATTTTTGGTGTTGCTTTCTCAAACAAGCGTTGGTTACACTTCTTCATGTTATTTGTTCCTGTAGCAGGTATGTGGACAAGTTCAATTGGTATCGTTGGTTTAGCTCTTAACCTACGTGCATACGATTTCGTATCTCAGGAGCTCCGTGCTGCTGAAGATCCAGAATTTGAGACTTTCTACACTAAGAACAACCTTCTAAACGAAGGTATCCGAGCTTGGATGGCAGCTCAAGATCAACCTCATGAAAACTTTATTTTCCCAGAGGAGGTTCTGCCACGTGGAAACGCCCTTTAATACTGTAATCGCGGGTCGTGATATTGAATCTACTGGATTCGCTTGGTGGTCTGGTAACGCCCGTTTAATTAATGTTTCAGGAAAGCTTTTAGGTGCACACGTTGCACATGCTGGTCTAATGGTATTTTGGTGTGGTGCTATGACATTATTTGAAGTAGCTCACTATATTCCAGAAAAGCCACTTTACGAGCAAGGTTGTATTCTTATCCCACACCTAACAACTTTAGGTTGGGGTGTTGGACCTGGTGGTGAAGTTGTTGATACATATCCGTTCTTTGTAGTTGGAGTTTTACATTTAATTTCATCTGCTGTATTAGGTTTTGGTGGTGTATATCACTCACTAATCGGACCAGATACATTAGAAGAGTCATTCCCATTCTTTGGTTATGATTGGCGTGATAAGAATAAGATGACTACAATTCTTGGTATTCATTTAGTTTTACTAGGTATTGGTTGTTTCTTATTAGTAGCAAAAGCTTGTTTTGTTGGTGGTCTTTACGATACATGGGCTCCAGGTGGAGGTGATGTTCGTGTTGTAACTGCTCCAACACTAAATCCTTTAATCATCTTTGGTTATGTTCTTAAGTCACCGTTCGGTGGTGATGGATGGGTAATTAGTGTAAACAACTTAGAAGATATTGTAGGTGGTCACATTTGGTTAGGATTCCTTTGTATTGTAGGTGGTATTTGGCATATTTTAACTAAGCCATTCGCTTGGGCCCGTCGTACATTTGTATGGTCAGGTGAAGCGTACCTATCTTACAGTCTTGCTGCCCTTTCACTTATGGGTCTTACAGCTGCAGTATTCGTTTGGTATAACAATACAGCTTATCCAAGTGAGTTCTATGGTCCAACTGGTCCAGAAGCTTCTCAGTCACAGGCATTTACTTTCTTAGTACGTGACCAACGTCTAGGTGCTAACGTTGCTTCAGCGCAAGGTCCAACTGGTTTAGGTAAGTATCTAATGCGTTCACCAAGTGGTGAGATTATCTTTGGTGGAGAAACTATGCGTTTCTGGGATATGCGAGCTCCTTGGGTAGAACCATTACGTGGTCCTAACGGGTTAGATTTAAACAAAATCCGTAACGACATTCAGCCATGGCAAGAGCGTCGTGCAGCTGAGTACATGACACATGCTCCATTAGGTGCATTAAACTCAGTAGGTGGTGTAGCAACTGAAATTAACTCGGTTAACTACGTGTCACCTCGTTCATGGTTAACTTGTTCGCACTTCTTCTTAGGATTCTTCTTATGGGTTGGTCACCTTTGGCATGCTGGTCGTGCAAGAGCAGCTGCAGCTGGTTTTGAAAAAGGTATTAACCGTGAGAACGAGCCAGTACTTTCAATGCGTCCATTAGATTAATTTCTTTTTATTATTACTAGTAATACTAGTAGAAATCTAGAGATTTAATTAACACTACTTATTTATAGTCGTAAATGAGTTGTAAATAGAATCAAACAATTGGCTCGAAAAGTAAGAATTTTCGAGCCAATTGTTTGATTCTTCGTAAATTTAAAGATGTATTATAAGAACTATTCTCAATACATATTTATTTTAGTATAATAAATAATTTAAAATAGCAGTGTAGTTCTAAAGTTAATATATGAAAAATAAGATTGATAATATACAACCAGAGGATGTTGAAATCGCCGTTAATGATGTTTTTAGGAATGTCATGGGTAAAGTTATCAAAACGGAACATGGATGGCGCTCGTTACGGTTAATTTTTCATCTATAATCGATCTTTCAGCTGAGGGAGGGGTAAGAGTAGAGGAAATTGAACATATAGGAAACATAGACTCTACAGAAAAACAGACGCTTGACTCGCACAAATTGGAATTAAATAAAATTAGTGTACGTTTAATCAAAAAGCAAAACGAATTTTTAACCTTTCATTTTTTAAGCACCAATTTCGTGCTTTAGCTTGTCAGAAATTCGAGAAGAGGGGATGAAGATATTAGAACGAGAGTCTAATGAGATAAAATTGTTAAAACAGCCTCCTGGTACAGGTAAAACTAGCTTAGTTGAAGCTTATATAGCTAAAGCTTTTCGAGAAAATAAACGCGAATTAATTATATTTACAACGGATAAAAATCTTCTGGCATTGGACAGCTATAGAGCCTTAAAAAATATGAATATGGGTATCGCTGAAGACTATTTAGTCTTGTTACAAGCAGCTTCAGAAAAAGGTACGTCGGGTTATGATATTAGTCGCCCCGATAGCAAATATGGGGGTAATGTTTTCTTCAATAAAATAAAGAATTCAGCATATAAAGGACCGATAGCTATTTTTACTTCACCTGTTTACATATGCACAACTTATCCATCATATTTTTTTAGAAGTGCAATATCTTATTGTATTACGTCTGGTATCCAGCTAAAACTGATCATGGATGAGGGGGACGCGTGCTTACGAGCAATGATTAACGAAATAAGTCTGTCTAGTGTTCTTCAAAAAAAAGATTGAAGGCAGTCAAGAGGCTACGCGACTACGAATATAAATAGTGACGAATCTTTCTTACCAATTAATGATTCTATAAGCCCTTCAAAAACACCTGATGAGGGCATAATAACAAGCTTTCTAAAAGTTTCCCAGATAAATACGAATTCATTTGAAGAATTTGAATTTGGTCGCCCGGATGGTTTCTGCTATCTTATAAACGAAGAAGTGAAGTTTACAAATACTCCGGGAAACTTGCAATTAGAATTTGCTTACTTCGGTACTGACTGCTTATCGTATGAAGTTGTATTCAAAATAACGGAGATTTTTGTCATAATACCAAGTAAAACAGACATTCAAAAAAAGGTTTCACTAGTGAGATTCAACAGAGATGAAGTTATTCTTAACCCTGAAATTATACATCTGATAAAATCGGTAAGCCAAAACCAATCGCAGCAAGCTGGCTCGACGTTACTTCATTTTTGTCAAAAAATATCAAGTTCTAATGGAATTTACATACGCTCTATATTTTGCAAGAGCGGGGAACTATATAAAAACTGGCTTTTAAAAGAGAGTGATGTTGATTTTACTGGGAAAGCCCCCGAATACTTGGATTACAACGAGGCTGTACAAGCTTACGAACTTTATACCGGAACAGAAAAAGCAGAACTTTCAGAATATTTGAAAAGACCTAAAATTGGTAACACTTATAAGTTTAGACTGGTCTTTACGGAATCTTTACAACTGAAGAGACTAAAATTGATTAAAACGATTTCTGGTAACATTAAGACAGATGTAACACTTTTGTCTGCGACCTTCTCAGATCTGCTTTTAAAAACATTTGATTCACCCTTGATTATTGAGAGATGCCATAACGTGGATGTCATCAATGAATGGAAAAGCCTATTCACATGTTTTATGGATGAAGAGCGTTTTTACTCGTTATTTTCTCCTCTTCGTCTTCCTACTGGAGAAGAGGAAGAAGAATCTTTCGAAGCCCTAACAAACTCTTCATCAAGATGGTTCTATACCGTAGAATAGGCGTGTGTCAAACTGCGACCATTGGTTCTTTATATATAAGAAGTAAAAGTCGCAGTTTCGACCGTCCTCATTAGGTGATTCTTTGACCACGAAAAAAAAAGTTTTGAAGAAGCTGTTGACTTTACAACACAGATTATTGCAATTTTAATAGCAAGGTTTGGGCACAATCTTTTAATTCTTTTTCATCAAAAATAACATGTCCAAAGGAGTCGCAAGTACCATAAGTTTTTAAAAGTAAGTCACCTAGTTCAATATCGAGAACCAATGGTTGCGGTTTTAAAAAATTTACCAACTCCAACGATTCATCCTTTATCATTTGAGCAACTTCTGCATCTATTCCTTTATATGTACCTATGAAAGCACCCGAAAAGTCATCTGCAGTCATTTGATCAGCCAGAAAATCTTTCGCTAAGTTAATGTATTCTTCCCTTTCTGAGAAATGAAAATTGTCTTCGATTGTTCCTATAGAGTCTAAAAGAATGTCAGACTCTTCAGGTTCTAAACAGGGTATTCGACCAGCTCTATTTATAATTGCAGTACCTTTGTTTTTCCTTGAAAATTCATTTAATTGCCCTAACAGGCCGAAAAATTTTTTTTCTTCCATGATTTTATTTTGTTAATTATTTAATGGTATTATATGCTCTAGAAGATCCGATGTTATCAAAATCTACTATAAAAACCTTTGTTCTAGCCGAGAAGTCATGATTTTCTAAAGATAATGTATTAATTCCCGTCAGTCTATGTTCTTAATTTCAATAGCTAATTAATGTATTAATTAAAATATTAATTGAAAAAGAAGTGCGGCAGAACGTTCTTACATTATAAAGGATCCATGCCACACAGTCAATCATCAAAAAACCCCGCTCGTAAGTTTTCTAATTGACGCTTATTAATGGATTGTGCTTTCATCACTCGACCAGTGTTTGGTCCTTCAGTCTGTACACCTATAATAAACCCCGCATAGAGGGCACTGTCTGTACCGCGATTTTTATTAGTGTAATACACATAGCCATTTTCTCCTCTTATTTTGATATTTGGATAAAAATCGCTGCTAGGATCCCGCATGACTTCTCTGACTACCCTTCTAAAAGCCAACTGGTTTTGTATACCTTTTTCACCCTCAACTCTGGTCAGACGACCTTGGCTTGGATATTTTGTTGGTTTTGCATTCGGGTTAGGTGGAAGAAGGTCGAAAATTCCTAATTCATCTCCATGTTTGTTGCAAAGGTGTTTTAATGACTCTTTACTCATTACAGCAAGTAAACCGTTGTTACCCACGAGCAACTTACCTTTGGGTACATTGCCAGCCACCTGTTCCGCACTAATAAGTCGCAAAGTTTTTAACTTATCCTCTTTTGAAATCGTAAGGAAATTTACACCTCCCGGATTCATTAAGTTCCACGCGTTGCTGACTTTGACGTTTTGTTGAGGCAGATCACCAGATAAGGTCACTACTTTTATTCGCAACCCTTTACGAGCTGGTAGTAGATTAGAATCTCGATTAGCATGTAGCTCACTTGCTCTTCTAATCTGGGTTGGCGTTGCAATTGGGTGCCCGACTTGAAATCCTTCACATTCACATGGATAGAAGCACGACCTAAAAATACTAAGTAATCCTACAAAGAATCGATTCATAAAAAAACCTCCCTAGGTTATAGGTAAATTAAAATGATTTATTCGGTATCTACAAATAATTATATCATTAACAGAAAAGATATACTAAAATTATAACACACGTATCGATAAAAATGCCAACCTAAATTAACTTTCTGGCTTTCTAGAAATCAGGCCGTCGATAATTTGGGTTACTATATCCTCCATCAGTCTATGTTCATAATTAAAAAAGTGCGGCAGAACGTTCTTACATTATAAAGAACCCTTGTTGCAAAGTTAATAGCTTCTTCAAAACTTTTTTTTCGTGGTCAAAGAATCACCTAATGAGAAAGGTCGGAACTGTAAAAAGAATTAGTAGCATAAATTAGCGTACTTTCTGCGACTCCAGGAAATATGAACGCAGTAGGAATATTTTCTTTCATATCTGCGTACCGTCTCAGTTCTTTCATATCTTTCAATCTACTGTGGAATGAAATTACTTCCTCTTTAGAGTCCTCGAAATTGGCATAACTGTCATCCCTAAAATTAAGTGGGAGAAAAAAATCAACACCTGATAAATATAAGAAAAGATCGAAACGAATCGTTGCCATTGAAATCGGTTTCGAAGTTTTAAAATATAAGACCCAAAAAAGCGTTTCTTTATTAAAATAAGAATTCCGAAAAGTATAGTCTTCAGTACAATAAAATTCATTACATTTAAAAGAGACCTATTTTCTTAAAGGCGAGAAAATATTCAATCGTGAATATGCAAATATAAATGGTTTAGGTAGAAGTACAAAAAAGGTTCTGATAATTTCCTTTAAAACCTATTAGAGGTACTGAGAATATATCTGTTATTTAGACTTTGTAGTCTTTGGTTGAAATTACTACACTATTCAAATTTTCATCAATGATTCGTTAAACACATTTTCTTAACGATAATTTGACTTCATATCCAAAGCATGATATTCTTACTTCAAGGTTAGATAAATATCAATAGGGCTTGTAGCTCAGTGGACTAGAGCACGTGGCTACGAACCACGGTGTCAGGG
>ENA-UOXV01006060-UOXV01006060.1-marine-metagenome-genome-assembly--contig:-NODE-6060-length-12908-cov-4.567416_pt1 | contig 12908 bp, 8 predicted proteins | sample MGYA00238165_ERZ766961 | MGnify/ENA primary metagenome ERZ766961 (study PRJEB28924, sample SAMN03173240) | marine metagenome | biome: Marine; feature: Water; material: Subsurface seawater | place: North... | reverse complement strand
CGGGGTTGGCGCCCCAGAGCTGGATCCAGTCGGCGCCGAACCAGTGTCGCGCGACGGCCGCGAGGCTCTGCCCGCCCTGCGCGCAGAATCGGCACCGCTGCATCGCAAACGTCACGCACCGGTCCTGCGCCGCGCGCCCGCGCGCCCGCTCAGCGCGTCGCCGCGGCGCGCGGCGCGCGGCGCGTGGCGCGTGGCGGGGGCGGGCTGACACGGACGCACCACGACGCGCGGGAGGCCGGAGACGCTCGGGACGAGGGCGGCGTTGGAGCGCGGGCCGAGGTCGTCGCTGAGGCGCACGCACGCGGGGTACTCTGGCTGCAGGAAGTCTCGCGTCGGGCGCCACGACAGCTCCCACACGTCCGTCGCCGCCGCGCCCGGGGCGCCGCCGACGGCGCCCGCGGCGCGCTGCTCGAGGAGGGCTCCCGGGGGCAGCCCGACCGAGGGCTCAGCCGCAAGTGCGGCGGGGTACGCCGCGTCGCGCCTGACCGTGTAGGTGACGGCGACGAGGCAGCCTGCGGCGATGGGCACGCGCGCGTCGTGCGCGGCTGAGCCGCCCTCGTCGAACTGCGCCTCCAGCGCCGAGGGCTGCGCAGCCGCAGTGTCTTTGTGCGCAGCCGCCAGCCGCTGCTCCGGCACCGCCGTCTGCCCCGCCCGCGCCCGCCCCGCCGTCGGCCCGCGCCAGACGCGCGCGGCGTGTGTGTGTGCGCGCGGGCAACGCTCACCTTGCGCGTTCAATGGCAGTGCGTGGCGGGGGTGCGACCTTGAAGCGGAAGCAGCGCGCGGCCTGCGGGCACGCCTCTTGCTTGCGCGCCGAGTACGCGGTGAAGCATACCTGCCGCCCCTCCCCGCCCCGTCACGCCCCGCCCTGCCCCGCCCCGCCCCGCGCGCCGCCGCGGCAGAGCTACTTTACTTTTTGGACGCGCGCCGGTAGCACGCGGGCGGCGCGGGACGGCTGCACGCGGGGCGGGGCGTCGTGCGGGCGTGACCCTCGAGTACCTGGTACTCGAGGCCTTCCTGTCCGGGCTGGGGCGTCCAGCGGAGGGTGCGAGAGGCGTTGAGGTCGCCCAGCGGCGCGATGGCGGAGAGCGACGCGCCGTTGGGCAGCCCGGGGTCTGCCAGCACCGCGATCGACCGGTCGTTGGGCAGCGAGACCTGCCAGGCCTCAACGCCCCCAGCTCAGATCGCAATGGCTCTAGTTCCTTTTCTCAGGGGAAAGAGACTCTGGGGGGGACGCACGAGGCCTTGCATCGCGCCGGCGGCGGCGCCGCGGACGGCGGCACCCGCGGGAGCGTGGGGCAGGCGGGAGGTGCCTGGGGGTTGGAGGCGCCGACTGAGACGTTGAAGCGGAGGCCAGCCACAAGCCCAACGGGCGCCGCGCCCGCGGCCACCGCCACCTCCAGCGCCTCCCCGACCCGCGTGGGCAGCAGCGCGCCCTCGCGCGGCGTCGGCGCCACCCACACCGAGCCCCCCTGTAGGCAGTCGCCCCGGATCTGCGCCCTCCCGCCGCGCCGTCACGCCGCGGGGTGCGGGGCGTGGGGTGCAGGGTGGCAGCGGATGGGGGCAGGAGCGGGAGGGGGCGAGGGTTTAGGATCTGCGCCCAAAGACCTGGATGCGGACGCAGACAGGCGCAGAGCAGGCCTGGGCGTTGCAGGCGCGGAAGCACTGCGCGTGCAGCCCCATGTCGCCGCACGCCGGCTCGTAGGCCACCACGAGACCTTCGACGCCCTCGGCTGTGAAGCGCTCGAGGCGCATGCCCATGGCGGAGAAGTTGGTCAGGAACGGCGCGTCGGCGACCCCCACCACGCCGGGCGCCACCTCTGGTGGCCCGGTGTTGTTGAGGACGTAGCTCGCCTCGTACCTGCCCGCGGGGCGGGGCGGTCGCGTCGGTGCGGGACGGACGCGACGGCAGCGTCCATCCCCGATGTGCGGGCACGCGCGGGGGGCGGGGATTGAGGGGCGGCGGCGGGGGCCGCACTCGCACACAAAGTCCATGGCGGGCCCGACGGAGGGGTCGGCCTCGGGCGGGTCGGGGGCCCAATCGACGGGGCGCAGCGGCGCGGGCGCGAGCGCGAGCGCGGGGAGAGGCAGTGCGCCGAAGACCAGGGAGACGTAGAGCATTATGGTGGGGCGCCCGAGAGTGGGGTCGGCGTCGAAGGCGCGGCTCGAGGCCTCGACGACGAGCGAGAGCGTGTTGCCCGGCGCGTAGCTCGCCGACACCGCCTGCCGTGCGAGCCGCGCGCCGCTCAGCCGCCGCCTCTCTCTCTCTCTCTCTCTCTCTCTTTCTCTCTCTCTCGCTCTCTCTCTCTCTCTCTCTCTCTCTCTCTCTCGCCGCTGCGGCTGCTGCTGCCGCCGCCGCGCGCTGCGGGGCGGGGCGGGGCGAGGCGTGAAGGGGTAGGAGGTGCCTCGCCCTGAGGCGGGGCCCCGTACCGACGGCACGGTGACGACGCCCGTGTGGGGCTCGATGGTGATCCCGGCGGGGAGCGGGGAGCGCGGCGGGCGGGCAGCGGTGTAGTTCCGCCCGAGCGCCGCGTCGTCCACTGCGAGCGCGTACCGCACCGCGCACGCGTCCGGGCTCGCGGGGCCGCACGCAGCCGGGTCGCGAGCGCGGCGGGCGTCAAAGGCGCGGAGCGCGAACTCGTTGTCGAAGTTGATGCGTGCGGGGAGGACCGGGGGGGTCGCCCAGAGCGGCGAACGGAAGAGCTCCTCGTGCAGCAGCGGCGACGCCGGCGGCGCGCCAGCTGGCAGCGCGACCCTCGCGGCGACGCGCCAGCCGTACCCGACGCGGTTGCGCAGCTTGACGCCCGAGGACACGCTGGACCCTGAAAGGGTCTTGAGCTGTTCGACCGTGCAACACCCCTCCAGCACCGCCTCGTACGCGCCCCGCGCGGGGTACACGTGCTCCACAACGCTCTGCATCATCAGCAGCCCGGTTGCATGCACCCCTGCGCACAAAGTGCACGGTTACGTCCCGCGCGGGAGGGCGGGCGGGCGGGCGGGCTGGCTGGGCACCAAGCACTCGCATCTCGTCGATGGCGGTGCCATTGGTGAGCCCCGTGGCGGCCTCGTCGCCGAAGAGCAGCCGATTCGGGAGCGGTGCGCTGTTCACGACGTCGATCATGCGCAGCACGTCGCCCTTGCGCACGTCCACGCCCGCGGGGTCCGCGCACGACACGCACTCCAGCACGTTGTCGAGCAGCGCCCGGTAGCCTGCGACCAGCGGCGTCCAAGCCATGTCGATCGTCAGCCGCGCCGTCAGCAGGCCAGTGTGCTCCCACCGGATGGTCCCAAACCGCAGCTCCTGCACCGCGTCGGTCGGCTCGGCGCCGCCGGCGGGTATCCCCGTCGCCAGGAGAAGCGCCCACGCCGCTGCCCATCGCCATCTCAGCCGGCAGCCTCGTCGCGCCGTCTCTCGTCTGCACACTCCGCTAGGCCGCCCTCCTGTTGGCTCTCTCTCTGATCCCGGGAACCACTGCGCGCTCGCGCGAGCGTCCCGCCCCTCCCCACATCCCTCGCCGCAAGATCCATGACTTCTCGTCCGTCGTGCCTCCCCGGGCAGAGGCTCCACCCTCTCGCCCATCTCCCCCGATACCCACCCTGCGAGCAGGTGGCTGCGGTCAGGAGCAGGGCGGAGCTGTCGCTGGTGGAGCACGTGGCGGATCCCGGCCCTGCCGACGGTGGCAGAGCGCCGGAGGGATGGCACAATGCCCTGGCGCTGCTCCATGGCCGGGTCAGCACTGCACGGCGGGCTGGCGGGCTAAGACGGCGGGTGATACCTTCAGACCGGCCTGCGGCCCAGCCCCGACCAGCCTTCCCCTGCCCCGTAGAGGCCCGCTGGGCCACCCGCTGATCTTCCAACTGCCTCACCCTCAAACCCTTGCGTCCACTTTTGGCAAAAGTGGACCCAGTGGGGAGCTTGTGGGCACGCACTGCTGCCGCGTCTAGCGGAATCTCTGCATCCTTGCCAACGGCCAGGCCCAGCGCGTCCAGTACACGGATCTGTCGCGCGGCGGTTTCTTGCGGCTGCCTTGGGCCGCTCGTTGTGGCACTCGGGAATCGAGCATCGAGACGCACAGGCAAGCTTCATTACACAGCGCACGCCTTCCACCAAACCGTGGCCGCACTCCCACCACATCCCCAGGGCGCAAGCACTGGCAGCCGGACCGCCCTCCGCCTCCTCTAGCCGCAGCAAGTGCCGTGCTGTCACGGCGGGCCGGACATGGCGGCCCTTGCCTCGGTGGCGAGGCGCCGCCTCTCGTCGAATTCGCCCGTGAGCTTGAGGTGTGCCTGTCGTGCGCGCAGCTCAGACCCCATGACCATGCTTTTCTCGGGCGCGGGGGCGGCGCAGGGGCGACGCGGGGGCCGGGCGGAGCGAGGGCAGGGACCGCGAGGTGCTCCGCGAGCGAGCAGGCCTCCAGGCGCAGCGCGACCTCGTGATTGTGGCGCGCGTCGAGCACAGCGGCGACGGCTTGGCGGAGGACGACGGCGTCCCGCGCCTCGAAGTCCTCAGGGATGCACATGGTGATGTCCGTGACGAACGCCTTGGCGGAGAGGTGGAACGATGTCATGTCCGTGAGCGCGCGCGAGCAGAGCAGGTGGCACCCGCGCTCCTCGTCCGGCACGCCATCCTCCTCCACCGGGTCTTGCTTCATCCACGCCAGCGGGTCTCTGGCCGCGTCGAAGCGCTCAGATGGGTCCAGGTCGTGCCCTAGCAGCAGCGCCTTGGCCAACGCCAGCGAGCGCGCCGCCGTCTCCCGCGCATCGACCAGCTCCATTACCGCCTCCGCGTGCACCTCCGATGTGGTTGTCGCCGCCCCGCGCTGCTGCGCTGCCTCCTGCGCCGCGCGCCGCGCGTCCGCCGCCGCCTCGCGCGCCGCACCCTCCGCGCGTTGCGACGCCTCCAGCGCGTCGCGCGCCTCCATCAGCTCCCGCGTCGCCACCTCCCGCATCTCCACCTGTCCACCACCTCCCCCGCAGCGTCACATCCTCGCCGCCCCGCGCCCCGCGCCGTAACGCCCCCTCAACCTCCCACGGAGCGCTCTCACAGCACCGGCGGCATGCGGCAGGGCGCGTGGGGCCACCGCACGGGGAAGGGTAAGGGGGGGGGTCAGGGCGGGGCGCCCGCCTCCTTCTGCATGAGCTGGATCGCTTGGTCGCGCTGCTCGCGCAGCTGCGCCACCTCCGCCTTCCCCAGCCAACCCTGCCCCTCCTCTCCCCCCTTCGCCTTCGCCGCTGCGAGCGCCGCCGAGAGCGACAGCTGCGCCGCGTCGCGCTCCGCCCGCAGCTCCTCCACCTCCCCCGCCACCTCCCGCGCCAGCTGCGCGCGCTGCTCAGACGCCCGCAGCTCCGCCCGCAGCTGTCCCGCCTGCCGGGCGCCCCGTCAGCGCCGCGCGCACCCCTGCCCCACCTCCCTACTGTTGCCCCTACCCATGTCCCTACTGTACACGCACCGGTGAGCCAGCGCGCACCCAGGGGAGCGCGGGGGGACGGGCGCGTGGGCGGGGGCGGGCGCGTGGGCGGGGGCGGGCGGACAGCGCGCCTCCGCAAGGGCCTCGTCTCGCTCGCGCCGCGCGCGCGCCTCCACAGCGCCGCTGCCCGCGTCCCGCGCGCCGCCCTGCGCCGCCGCGCGCAGCTCCGCCAGCGCCTCATCGCGCTGCGCCCCCGAGCCGTCAGCGCGCGCGCGCGGCGCGGCGCGGCCCCCCCAGGGCGACCGAGGCGGATTAGGGTTTTCAGGCGGATGAACCGCGCTCTCAGATGGTGTGACATCTCAGATGGAGACAGGAGCTCGGGACTCGCAACCTGCTTGCGAAGCGCGGCCACGTCCTCCTGCGCCTGCTCCAGCAGCCGCCGGTCGTCCCGCTCGCCCCCCGCCCCGCACCTGCCGCCACGCCGCCGCGACGCATCAGCCGCCGCCGCGCGCGCTGCCGGGCCGGTTCCAGGGCGGGGCGGGGGCGGGGCGCGGACAGCGGGGCGACGTCGGCGGGCGGGGCGTCGGGGTCGAAGCGCACGCGACAGGTGCGCCAGCGGCGCTCGGCCTCGAGCTCCGACACTTGCTTCTGGCACCACCGAGGAAGCACCTGCCGCCGCGCGGAGCCATGCCAACGCACGCATGAGCTCGCGCGCGGGCGTGCGCGCGACGGGGTGCGGCGGGCGTGGGGCGAGCACCGTGGCGGGGTTGGCGCGGTTGAGGCGGTCGGCCGGCGCGGCGCCGCGTGCGCGGAGGCGCGCCACCTCCTCCCGTGCCTCGTTCAGCTCCAGCGCGAGCGCCTTGCAGTGCTCCGCCGCCCGCTGCGCCACCGCCCGGAACTCGTCCCGCTCCCGCTCCGCCCGCGACGCCGCGTCCTCGCGCCGTGCCGCGCCGCCGCCGCCGCCGCCTGCCCCGCCGGTGCCGCTTTCGCCCGCGCTGGTGCGCCCCAAGAGCGCCTGCGGCATGTTCCGTGCCCTAAGCACCGGCGAGGCCTTGTAGCCGCTGAAGACCCCTCCGGGCGCTGGCGAGTCCTCGCCCGAGGCCACCCACCCAGTAGAGCCCTGTGGCGCGAGGACGCGTGACGAGCAAGAGCAGCGCAGTGCTGCTAGCGCCGCAGCCGCGACCCAGGAGCGCATCCGCCGGGAGCAGGGTGTTTTGCACAGCCACTGCGCCGCGCAGAAACAGAGAGTTGCGGCACAGGCCGCGCCATCGCACAAACGGCGGCCAGCCGCCGTAGCCAACATGCAGCACCAGCATCAGCGCTGCATGCTAGCCAGCATGCAGCGCGCTCGGTCCCAAGGGGCTGGGCTGAAGGTGCCAGTGCGCGTGCAACTATGCAACGCAGGCTCGCTCACCGCTCATCGGGGTGGGCAGGAGCATGCTGGCGGGGGCCTTGTACCTTGCTCGCCGCCGAGGTGTTAAGCTCCTCTTTTGATCCGTCCCGTCCCGCGTTGGATGGGCTGCCAGTGTTGTGTCCACGGGAGGCCTCCTCGGCGCCTCGCCCGGCAGCTCTTCTGAACATGCCAGGCGTCTGGGAGCCTGTCCGCGGCGAAGCCGCGCCATTACTCCGCCCGCCCCCGAAAAATCCCCTCATCGCGTCTCAGCCTCGCGCCAGCACGACCGCGGAGGCCGGCCCGCGGAAGCGCCTGCGAGCCTCGGGATACTGCGACAACAAGTCGCAGTATCAGTATCAGTGTACGTGTATCAGTATGTACTGTACTGATACTCATACTGAGTATCCCCGTAAAACATTTGTTTACTGAATCGAGATTCAGTAAAAAATCGATAATCGTGTAAATCGATTACATAAGAATATTGCACAAAGCAAATCGATTTGAAGTCTGCATGACATGCAATTTGCTTCAAGCACGACCGAGGCCGCTCGCGCTGTCCGCTGTGCGGGGGCTGGCTGTGTGCACATCGACGGTGCGGGCCTCGGTCGGCGCCACTGGCCCAGAAATTGTGGTCCAAAACGTCCGCCGGGGTGTTTTGGTGGGGGCGATGGGTTGGAGGGCAGCGCTCGCGGCGCTCTTCGCGCTCCTGTGCGCAGCAGGCGTGGGGGGAGCTGGGCTCGAAATTGGCGAGATGGTGCACACTTCGCGCGACGCTGGAGCGAATGAGTGGTGGGACGCGGTGTGAACCCTTGCGCTGCGCCATTGCCAGCTCGCACAACCCCTGCATCGCGCGCCGACGAGCGCTGTGCGGTGTCGCCCTCGACCGTCTCCGCAGGGAGCGGCGCGGGATGCTAGTCGAGCTTGTCGCTAAACACAGATCCTCCCCGCTCTGTTATTAGGTGACCGGGCGGGACGAGTATGGGGACTTACTGACGACGTTCATGCACAAGCGCTGGGGCACGGCGGTGCAGCTGTACCACGAGTCGCATAACATGTTTCTGCCCTTCCGCTTCATCCCGAACATCGGGTGGATCAGCGGAAACCCCAAGGGGCGCGCTCAGGCCATGCTCTTCTACGGCGACGGCGAGATGCAGACCGTCGACTACTGGTGCCCGCCCCGCACGTCTCCCTGCGCGGTTGGCGCGCCGCCTCGGCCGACCGCGGCGCGGCGCGCGCAGGTTCGCGTCCAAGCACCTCGAGGAGCTGAACGCGGCGCGCGAGGCGGACTCGCTGCTGCCGGAGGAGATGGACTGCGGGGTTTGGACGGGCGAGCGCGTCGGCTCGAACATGGTGTTCGGCAACGCGGGGATCCTGCACTCCAACTGGGACGACTCGTTCACGGAGCTGCGCCAGCTGGTGCTCATGGAGCACGGCTTCATCTACCTCGGCATGGCGGGCGCGGCCGTCACGGTGCTCCTCGACGACCGTGGCGTCCCCGAGGCGCTGCCTGGCGTCGCAGGCGCCATGACAGACGGCTGCTGCTTCCTCGCCGCCCGCGCCGACGTGCGCAGCAAGGGGCGCCGCCCGCCCCCCCCCCCCCCCCCCGCGCGCGCGCAAACAAGAGGCATAGACAGGCGGCGGGCGGGGGCTGACGGCGCGTGGTGCGGTGGGCCAGGTGCTGCCGACGCTGCTCGGCGTGCCGGCGCAGGAGATCCAGAGTGCACAGCTGCGGCTGCGCGACATGGTGAAGAGGTTCACGGTCTCGCTGCGCGCCGCGAACCCGGTCGCGCGCATGTTCTCGCCGGGGAGCTACAGGAAGGAGAAGGGCAGGGGCTGGGTCTGGGCCGATAAGGGCTCGGGGAACATGCTTGACGGGTCCAACCCCTACGGCGACGAGCCCACGCCGCCTGCCGCCTAGCGCACGCCGCTGCCGTCGCGTGGGAGCGAGCGGGCTCGCTCGTGTGTTAGTGCACGCACGGGCTGGGGTGGAAAATGGAGTGGTCTGCTGCGGAATGCGTCGCACACATACTACTCAGTCCCGCAGGTGCGCGCGCGGGAGAGGCTGGCAGGCGGAGAGGTGCTATGAAACAGTTGTATTGCACAGGGTTGTGTTCAACAGCTCAGACGCACGGTCGTGCACAGCTCAGGCGCACGGCCGAACGCGTTCGGCTTAGTCGACCTCCTCGATATGGGGGCCGCCGGCGCCGCCGGCAGACGGCGGCGGGCCACCGGCGCCCATGTCCGGCATGCCCCCCATGTCCGGCATGCCGCCCTCGGCGCCCTGGTACATCTTGGTCATGATCGGCATGGCGACGCCCTCGAGCGCCTTCTGCTTGGCCTCGAACTCCTCGACCTCGGCGCCCTGGTTGGCCTCGAGCCAGTCGATGGTCTCCTTGATGGCCGTCTCGAGCGCCGACTTGTCCGAGTCGTCGATCTTGCCCGCCACCTTCTCGTCGCTGAGGGTGTTCTTGAGCGAGTATGAGTAGTTCTCGAGCGCGTTCTTGGCGTCGATCTTCTTGCGCTGGCGCTCGTCCTCCTCCTTGAAGCGCTCGGCCTCCTTGACCATGCGCTCGATGTCGTCCTGCGAGAGGCGGCCCTTGTCGTTGGTGATGGTGATCTTGTTCGACTTGCCGGTCGACTTGTCAGCCGCCGACACGTTCATGATGCCGTTGGCGTCGAGGTCAAACGACACCTCGATCTGCGGCACGCCGCGCGGCGCCGGCGGGATGCCGTCGAGCTGGAACTTGCCGAGGATGTTGTTGTCCTTCGTCATCTGGCGCTCGCCCTCGTACACCTGGATGAGCACACCCGGCTGGTTGTCCGCGTAGGTCGAGAAGACCTGCGACTTCTTGCACGGGATGGTGGTGTTGCGCTCGATAAGCTTGGTCATCACGCCGCCCGCGGTCTCGATACCGAGGGAGAGCGGGGCCACGTCGAGGAGGAGGAGGTCCTGAGTCTTCTCCGAGTCGACACCGGCGAGGATGGCAGCCTGCACGGCGGCGCCGTACGCGACAGCCTCATCCGGGTTGATCGACTTGTTGAGCTCCTTGCCGTTGAAGAAGTCCTGGAGGAGCGACTGCACCTTGGGGATACGCGTGGAGCCGCCGACCAGCACGATCTCGTGCACGCCGCCCTTGGAGATCTTCGAGTCGCGCAGGCAGCGGTCAACCGGGTCCATGGTGCCGCGGAAGAGGTCCGCGCAGAGCTCCTCGAACTTGGCGCGGGTGATGTTGGTGTAGAAGTCGATGCCCTCGAACGCCGAGTCGACCTCGATGGTGGTCTGCGCCGCCGACGAGAGGGTGCGCTTGGCGCGCTCGCACGCGGTGCGGATGCGGCGGAGGGCGCGCGCGTTGTCCGACGGGTCCTTCTTGTGCTTGCGCTTGAACTCCTGGAGAACGTACGACACGAGGCGGTTGTCGAAGTCCTCGCCGCCAAGGTGAGTGTCACCAGCGGTCGCCTTCACCTCGAAGATGCCGTCATCGATAGTGAGGAGCGACACATCGAAGGTGCCGCCGCCGAGGTCGAAGATGAGGATGTTCTTCTCGCCAGTGCCCTTCTTCTCCAGACCGTACGCAATGGCGGCGGCGGTCGGCTCGTTGATGATACGCAGCACGTTGAGGCCCGCGATGAGGCCCGCGTCCTTGGTCGCCTGACGCTGCGAGTCGTTGAAGTACGCGGGCACAGTGATCACGGCGTGCTTGACGTCCTTGCCGAGGTACGCCTCAGCGGTCTCCTTCATCTTGGTGAGGATCATGGAGGAGATCTCCTCCGGCGAGAAGGACTTGGTTTCGCCCTTGAACTCGACGTAGATGTGCGGCTTGTTGCCCTCCTTGCCCTGCACCTTGAACGGGAAGTGCTTCAGGTCGTCCTTGAGGCCCTGGTCGTCCATCTTGCGGCCGATGAGGCGCTTTGCATCGAAAACTGTGTTGGTCGGGTTCATGGCGGCCTGGTTCTTGGCGGCATCGCCGATGAGGCGCTCCGAGTCGGTGAAGGCGACCCACGACGGGGTAGTGCGGTTGCCCTGATCGTTGGCGATGATCTCCGCGCGCTCGTTTTGCCAGATACCGACGCAGGAGTAGGTGGTGCCGAGATCGATACCGATCGCCGGGCCGTCGATCTTCTGCTCAGGGCGCACGCAGTCAGTCGCACGGATACGCACGCGGGAGGGAAATCTGGTCACGTGTGGACAAACACGCACAAAACGCGCTTGCGCGCCGCCAAGCAAGGCAGGGTTTTCACAGCAAGCGGGTGCGGTCCCGCCGAGACATTCTGTCATCAAGAGGCGCCTCGACACCCACGGAGGGGGCGCAGGTGGCACACGGGTCGCACCTTGTTCGACATGGTTTGCAGTTGGTTGAGAATCCCCGCTCTTCCTCGTGGGGCTTTTTGAAGGGCTCGCGGGAACGAAGGAACTTTCTGGAATCCACCAAGATTAGCCCGCTCGCGTCCACACATTACCGGAAGTCGGTCGTTAATGAGTCTCTACAGTACAAAAATCGTACCTGCGAAAGTTCAGCTCACGTGAGCTGAAAAGTAAAACCCCTGCAAAAGTGTTGAGTTTCCTGATTAGGGCAAATAATAAAAAGCTCAGACTGGTCAAACAAGTGCGGTTCGATCGCTAACTCCCGTCTCCCAAACGTGGCGTCACACGCGCACACCTGTGCGGCCTCGCCGTCTTCGTTCTGTCTATACCAACTCGCGCATATCCTCGTCCTCTTGCAGAGCGAACCGTGTCGGTCGCGCACATTCTGTCTTGTCGAAAAACGGCCGCGGTAGATGATCCGAGGAGCGCGCGGCGAGGCGTAACGCACAGTAGATAGAACAAAACGTTACAGCGATGGCACATCGCTGCGCTTCAAGGCCACGCGGTCGTTGTGAGTGCACTGCTCGCGGCGGGTGCCAGCGCGGATGCGGCCGAACAAACTGAAGGCAGCACAATTCGGCTTGGACACTGTGCGCAAGTGCGTGCGTGCACTGCGCACGCTCCCCCGCGCCGGGCCGATCCAGCGGAGATTCCCGCGCACTCACTCTGTTCACTCACGCGCCGCCGCCCGGCTCGCCGCCCGGCGCACCCGCACCTCGCGCGCGCCAGGGGCGGTCACGCCGAGCACTTGACGCCGCGCACGAACTTGACGCGGTGGTCGGTGCGCGGGCGCGGGCGCTCGGGCTCTGGCGCCGGCTCGTGGCTGCGCGCACGCTCCGGCGGGCTGTTCGGCTGCGGCTCGGGGGACGTACTGGCGCGGCGGCTCGAGAGGACAGCCATTCTGCGGCGAAAGGCGTTGGCTGCGTACATAACCTTGGCCACCTTGCGGCGCCGGAGGTACGCGGCCACGTCCTCCTGCACCGCCAGCAGCGTCTCCTGCCTGCGGGCCAGAGGGTCGGGTGTCACCGGGGCGGACGTTCACGTGGACCTGCCGGCGGGTCAGCGCCCGCGCGCTGGACCCTTCCGGCGCGGATCGAGGGAGCGTTGACAACAAGTAGTCATCAGCCCCGTGCACCGCGCGGGGGGCCGGCGGCAGGGGGCGCGGGGGGCCGGGGGCGCACAGATAGACCCCGCCCCCCGCGCTGCCTGCACGCTCGATCGGCCATGGATTATCAAGTAGCTCGCTCCCCTCCGCGCCCGACTCGTCGCTGCACTCTGGCCCGGCCCGCTCCCCCGCGCCCCGCCCCGCCGCCTGCGCGCGCGCGCCGCGCCGCGTCAGTCGCGCTGCGTCAGCGCTGCCGCCGCGGCGGGGACCTGCGCTCAAAGGGCGGGCGGCGGGTCCTCGTTGCGCTGGGAGAAACAGCCGAATTGTGCTTACGCCCCAACTCCTGAGGCACCAACAACGCGCTGCGCGGCGGGCGGGCGGCGGGGCGGGGCGCGGGGGCGGGGCGCGGGGACGGGCGGCCCACCACTGCGCGGAAGAAAAAGGGTAGGTCGAGCAGCGCGCGGGCGCCGCCGCGCCGCGCGGGGTCGGCCTGCAGCATGCGTTCGAGCGCGTCGCGCGCGGCGGCGCCGAGCGCGGCGGCGCGGCCGCGCGCGAGCGCGGCCGCTGGGTCGAGGGCGCACGTCGCGGCGAAGACGGCGGCGGGGTCGGCGCCCGCGCCCGCGCCCGCGGCGTTGGGCGGGG
>ENA-UOXV01006059-UOXV01006059.1-marine-metagenome-genome-assembly--contig:-NODE-6059-length-12910-cov-5.466978_pt1 | contig 12910 bp, 12 predicted proteins | sample MGYA00238165_ERZ766961 | MGnify/ENA primary metagenome ERZ766961 (study PRJEB28924, sample SAMN03173240) | marine metagenome | biome: Marine; feature: Water; material: Subsurface seawater | place: North... | reverse complement strand
TAATGAAGCTATTCTTTATTAAATCTAAATTAAAATAAATCCATAACTATTGATTTAATATTTTTTGTAGGCTTCCAATTTAATTTTTTAATTTTTGAATTATTTGAAACTAGACATGTTTGTTTTGAATTATTGTTAATTAAATAGTTTTTTTTATATTTAGAAAATATTAATTTGATAATATCAGAAATTAGAGTTTTATTTCCTGATCCTATGTTGTAAATACCAGTTGATTTTTTATCTATCAAAATCTTAATTGCTTCACAAACATCACTCACACACAAAAAGTCACGTAAATGATTAGTGTTATTAAATAGCGTTAATTTTTTTTTTAATTTAGCTTTATCTACTATGCTTGGAATTACAAAAGGTTTTTTTTGATGGACGCTGGTAAAACTAAATATCCTTCCAATACAAAAAGGTATTTTTCTATTTAATTTTTTTTGGATATATTTTTCACCTTTTAATTTTGTAAGGCCATATTTAGAAATTGGTTTAATTGTACTATTTTCAGATATTTTTTTTTTTGAATATTTATAAACATGAGATGTTGAAGAATAAAAAAACCATTTTATCTTTTTATATTTGACTGCTTCATCTACCAATAATTTAGTACCGGTGTAATTTACTTTATTAGCATAATTAATTTTTTTCTTAACAATATTAGTTGGAACTACAGCGGCCAAATGCACAACAATGTCAATAGGATTTTTTTGGAACCATTTTTTAACATCATTTTTTTTTGTTATATCGCCCTTAAACTTAATAAAATTTAAATTTTTATTTTTTTTTATGAACTCTCTACCTAGAACTCCTGTATGACCTGTGATACCAAATTTTAATTCACTAAATTTCATTTATTTTTAAAAGCTTTTCACTAATAAATGATAATTTTTTATTTGAGATTGTTTCAGTATGAATACCTATAAAAAAACCTCTATCTTCAATTTCTTGTGCACCTTTAAATTTAAGTTTATTAGGGTTTAAATTATATAATTTAACTGATTTTTGATTTATAAAATTTCCACTAATTATTGGCCTTGTCTCGATACCACACTTATTGAGGTAATCTAGAAACCTGTTTTTTTTTGATATGAATTTTTTGTTTATTAAAACTGGCAAACCAAACCAACTTGGCTTTAATTTTTTATCTGCTTCTATAAATGTAAATTGATTTTTCCATTTATTTGAAGATTTAAGTGAATTAATAATTTTATTTCTGTTTAAAAATCTAACGTTTTTTAGCTTATTAAGTCTTTTAAATTGATTGTATCCAATAGCTGCAGAAATTTCACTTGGTCTTACATTGAAACCAGAATTAATAAAATTAAAATTACTTTTATTGTTTTTTAATCCTCGATCCCACCCATGAGCTCGAAGTGTATGTATAATATCATAGTCATTTTTATTATTACAAGATATCATACCTCCTTCACCACTAGTTATTTGATGAGAATAATAAAAAGAATAAGTTCCAAAATCACCAAAATTCCCTAAGAATTTATTACCATATCTTGAACCAAGTGACTCACAAGTATCTTCGATTAAGTAGAGTTTATTTTTTTGAACAATTTTTTTTAATAATTCCATATTAGTTGAATTTCCCAAAACATGCACAGCCATAATAGCTTTAGTTTTTTTTGTGATTTTTTTTTCAATTTCTTTGATTGAAACATTTAATGTATTAGGCAAAACATCTACAAATTTTGGAACTAAACCAGCTTGTACAATTGGCCATAATGAAGTTGACCAGCAAAGAGAAGGTATTAAACATTCATCACCTTGATTTAATCTATTTTTTTTTAAAGGGTTAATTAATGCAAAGGTTGACAATAAGTTTGCAGAAGATCCAGAATTAACCATCAAAGCATATTTTGAGCCAATATATTTAGCAAATTCATGTTCAAATTTTTTTGTTAGACCAGCCATTGTAATTTTTTTAGATAAAAGAATTTCTATTCCACAGATTATGTCATCATTAGAAAAAGAATTAGGAGATAATAGGTATCTATTTGAATCTTTTTTTTCGTATTTAGTGATTAATTTTGAGAGAAATTTTTTTTCTTTTAGTTTCATATGCTTATTGTAAATTTAATATTTAAAAATTAAACAGATAGTTATTATATATTTTAGATGATTTCAAACTAATAGTTGTTAAGTAAAAAATTGTATTATAGTGAAATATGAAAAAATAAGAATTTTTACATTTAAACATTTTTATTTAACTTTATTTTTTTGGTAAAATTTTATTCTTTTTAAATAAAATGGTGATAAAAATCTGCCAATAGATCTTAATAGTAAATTAAAAAACTGATAAAAGTAAAATTTTTTATATATATTTAATAAAGATATTAACGAAAAAAATAGATAATAAAAAAACTTTGAATAATTAATGAAGTAACCTTTAATTAATCCATATATTTTAATATCTATATATAAGCCTAAAACTCCTAATCTAAAACTTCTGTTGGATACCCAATTTAAATTATTTCTATGAGGGTGAGTTTTTTCATAAACCTTAATTGTATTTGACCAAATAATTCTATATCCAAGTTTATTTATTATTGAGAAAAAAAGTTGATCTTCACCAATTCCAAATTTATTAAGTTTTATGTCAAAAAAAATATTTTCTTTTGTTATAATTGTCTTTTTAAGCAAAACATTATTGCTTGCAGCCCAGCTTACCTGACTATTGTTCTTATAAATTTTCTTTTCAAATATATAAGAAATATTATTTTGGTTTTTTTTGTAAATTTGAGGTCCTGTTACAACGTCAGCTTCATTATTTTTGATTATTTTTAAAACATTTTTAAACCAATTTTTGTGAATAGTACAATCATCATCTAGGAAAGACACAAAGTCACAATTTATTTTTTTTGCTTCTTTTAAACATCTATTTCTTGCATTTACTATGCCTCTCTTTTTTTCATTAAAATGTATTATTTTGTACTTTATTTTTTTTTTTATTTTGGTTATGACAGAATAAGAGTCATTACTAGTTGTGTTATCTGTAATTAAAATTTTGATATTAGAATTTAATGGTAAAATAACTTTTTTAATACTCTCTAAGCATAGGAGTAAATCTTTATTTCTTTTATAGGTGCAGATGCAGATTAAAAAATTCATTTTTATATTTAGTTATATGAGTTTATTCAAGTTCTTATAATGATTATATTGAGTAAATATTCTTATTCTTTTTTTTAATTCTATTTTATTTTTATAACTATCATTTTCACTTTCTTTTAAAAATTTTTCAAATTTAATTGTCAAATCATCAACGTCGTTATTCTTAAATAAATAACCATTATTTTGAATAATTTCTTTAGGGCCGTTAGGACAGTCACTCGAGATAATGTTACTATTAGATAAGGCTGCTTCAACCAGCACGAAACCAGGATCTTCCCATAAAGAAGATAGAATAAAACATTTTGATTTAAGTAGAAATTTAAAAACATTTTCTTGATAACCTAATAAATGGACTCTGCTTTCAATATTTGCCCTTGCTGAAATTTTTTTTAGAGACTCTTTTTCTTCACCATCACCAATTATTACTAGATGAATATTTTTGTGCTTGTTAGAAATATTAATAAAAAAATTTATTAACAAAGCAAAATTTTTTTGCTTAGTAAGTCTACCTATACCTAGTATATAATTAACATTGGCAACTTCTACTGGAAGCAAATTATCCTTTTTTTTAACAAGAAATTCTTTCATATTAATTATTGGATCACTTAAAATTAATACTTTTTCTTTTTTAAATATTTTCTTTTTTATTATAAAATCATAAGTTGCTTTTGTTGGACAAGTGACATGATCTATTCGGTTAGAAAAAAGCTTCCAAAACAAAAATCTTATCAAGTTAATTTTAGGCAAACCAGAAATTCTTAAAATTATTTTTGTATTTTTATTAAAAAATAAAGTTAAAAAAATGGGAAGAGAAGTCATTAAGTGTATGATTAAAAAATTAGGCTCTTCTTTATTAACTAAATTTTTTAATTTTATTATGTTCCAAAAAAAAATTATTATGTAAGAAATTCTGCTTTTAATGAAGCCATTTTTAGGCAAATAGTCTAGAAGTTTAATTTTATTTAAATTTATTATATTAATATTTTTATCAATTTGTTTCTCAAAGTTATCCCATTCCCCAATTGAATTAATTAATGAAACATCAATTTTTTCCTTTTTGTAAAATTTAATTAATGATTCGGCTGACCAAATGACAGCCTTGATTGTTGCTATATTTGTAAAAAAGGGGGACCAGTAAAAAATTTTCATTTTTTTATTATAAAAAAGAATCCAACAGGGTAAATTTCATTTAATTTTGTTTTTACAAAAATTTGTATAAAAGAGTCTAAAAAGTATGCAGCAACAAAAATTAATTCTCTTAAAATAGGTAAAAATCTTAGATAAGAACCAATTAAACTAAAAGAAGCAATAAAAGGACCATGGCCTAATTGCTTAATATATATTTTTTTAAATTTTTTATTTAAATGTGCGTAAAAAAAATCTTTTGTAAATCTGAAGTAATCATTTGGCGCGCCATGGATTTGATAAATAAATGGTGTGGAACCAATTAATAGTCCATCTTTTTTCAATATATTTTTAATTTCTTTAAAGACATTTTTAGTATCAGGTAAGTGCTCCAAAACATTAAAAATAATTACATTATTAAAAGTATTCTTTTTTAGTCTAAATTTCTTAGTTAAATCTAATTTAATATAATTTGCATGGTTGTGATTATAAATATTGGATAACTTACAATAAGAACTTCCCTTAAAAAAGTTATTAAAATTTTTTTTTTTATTTTTATAAGCTCCAAATTCAATAGAATTTCCTTTTAATTTAATATTTTTACATTCATTGATTTGGTATGCTCTTAAAAGTGAATGGCCTTTAAAAATTGATGAAATTAAATTTAAATTTTTTTTAAACATAGTATTTTATATTGAATAAATTAATTTATACATATAATAAACATAATATTAATGAAAAAAGATAACATTATAATTTCAATAATTTTAATATTTATACTATTAAACACAATTATAGTTTTTTTATGGCCTATAAGAACCAATCTAATGTTCAATAGTTATAAACCTTACTCAGATGAATTTATTGAATCACTTAATTTAAATAAAGATGAGGCCCTAAAACTTTATTTAGAGACATGGCAACGTGAGAGAATGTTCGATTATGACGAACTTACAAGTCTTAGAGAAAGTCTGTCTATAGGGCAGTACGTGAATGTTAATAAAAATAGTGGTCGATTAATTTCAAATAATCCAAATAACTGTGAAAAAAATGTTTTTGTTTATGGAGGAGCCCGTATTTTTGGGTATGACGTAACTGATAATCAAACAATACCTTATTATTTAAGAGAAATTTTAAAAAAAAATGAATTAAATTATTGTGTGTTTAATTTTGGGAGAGCAACATATTACTCTACCCAAGAGAATATTTTATTTCAAAAACATCTTCTTAAAAATAAAATAAAAGAAAAAGATTTCTTAATATTTTTGGACGGAAGCAATGAAAAGGGGAATAAAAAACTTTTTGCCACAAATTTTATTGAAAAAAATTATATTTCGTTACATCAAAAATATTGGCTTTTATATAAGACAGGAGTCAAAAACTTTATAGAACTATTGCCAGTGACGCAGTTAATTGAAGTTTTATATAACAAAACAAGCTTTAAAAAGAAAAAGGATAAGTTGAAGAGCGAAAAAGTAAATTACAAACTAGCTGATATAGCCAATGTATTTGACAAAAATATTAAAATTAGGAACGCGATTTGTTTAGAATATAACTTGCAATGTCATAGTTTTTTGTTTTTTTCAAAAAAAGAATTAGTTATTCCAGCAGTATTAAAAAGATATACGAAATTAAAAAGTACCAAAAATATTTATGATTTAACATATCCTCATATTAGAAATATACTATCAAATAAACACAATATGCTGAGCCCTAGATCCAATCAAATATTGGCTGAAAAAATTTATCAAAATATTATTAATTAGTAAGGTGTTTTTTATATATTCGATCTTCAAATGTTAAAAAAGGAAATTTAAATTTTTTAATTAAAATATAATTATTTTTTTTTAATATTTTTTAAATTTTATTTTTGTTATAATTTTTATAAATTTTAGAAAAATGAAATTCTATTAATATATATCTTATATTTTTTTTTAGTAAATTAGTAGCACCTGATAAAACTTCAAATTCATGTCCTTCAGTATCTATTTTTAATAAATCAATTTTTTTAATATCATTTTTTTTACAAAACTTATCAAGAGTAACACTTTGGACTAGTTCTGAATTTACTATTGAAGATTTATTTAGACCAGCAATAAGAAAATCTTTAATTTTTTTCCAATAAGAGCTTTCATTATAATTTGAAAATGTGCTTGTAGAAGTTTTAATATTGATATTAAGTTTTTGCTTTTTATTGACATTGCTAATTGCTAAATTATATATAAAAATATTTTTTTTTGTTGTAAAACTATTTTTTAAATTTGAGAAAATTTTTGACTGTGGTTCAAATGAATAAACTTTCATTTTTTTGTTGATTGAAATAATATTTTCTAAAAATTCGCCCTTATGAGCACCAATGTCTATTACTTTTTTTAGATCTAAACTCATTAATATTCTGTTAATAGCTTTTTGATGATAGTTTTTATCAATAAAGTTTAAAATATTACTTATTAATTTTTCCATTATTTCTCAAAAAATTAAAATTATTATTTATGAATATAAGTATTAAGTAAAGGTAAAAACTAGATGAAGTAAATACGATTCTTTCTAATGTAGTCCTTAGAGAGTATTCAATTGAAGCATTTAATATATCTAAGTCACGAAATAAGTATGCTGAAAAAATAAATCCAATATTTAATATAAAAAATAAATTATAATTTATTAATGAAATTTTATTTCTATTTGTAAAATTTAAAACTAGTAAAAGTAAAACCCCAAGAACAAAAATTATATTTTTTAGTGAGTAATAACCTAGATATATTGTAATTAAATAAATCTTATATAAAAACTCATTTAAACTAATAAATTTAATATATTCTAGGTTATATGGTTGAGCATCAACTTCAAAATTGTAATACTTAAAAATCAACACTTTTAGAAAAAATAAAACAATAAAACTCAAAACTGTATAAATTTTTTCTTTAAGTTGTATGTTTTTATTGAATAATAAAATTACTATTATAATGGCAGAATAAATAATTCCTTCAGATTTTATCCACATCATTATATTTGCTATTGATAAAATGATAATAATATCAAAAAATTTACTTTTAATATTTAGATTGTATAAAATTTTAGAAGATATTATCAAAAAAGAAAAAATTAAAATTTCCTGTAAACCAGAAAATCTTTCATATTGAAAAAAAATTATTAATATTAAAAAATACAAAATATAGCAAAAAAATGAACTTTTATTTATTTTTATACAAACAAAATAAATTGAAAAAGTAAAAATGAATAAGTAAAATAATCTACCAAAGTATTCAATATCAAGTAATGGAATTTTCCAAAAAAAAGCCCAAAGATATGACCCGAGATGAGGATGCCATTTATTATTTTCAAAATTAACCAGATCACCAACGTGAAGTCCTTCATAAAAAAAAAGAGATTTAATATAGTAAAAAAATTTTGCATCCCAACCTAAATTAAGATTATTAGCAATAACACACGCCAGAATAAAAAAAGATAAAAAAAATACGAATAAATCTGTATAATTTTTTTTTATTAGATTTATCTTGTATAAAAATGCAGTGTAAACAAAAATTAAGATATATAAAAAAATAAATATATTTTGATATTCTTTAATTGGCATAGGTAAAAGAGAAAAAAATAAAAAAATATTACAATTTATAATTAGATTATATGTTAGAAAACTCAACTTTCTTTCACTATTTGCTTTATTAAAAATTGGAAATGGGACATAAATAAAAATTAAGAATAAAGGAAAAATTAGGATAATTTTTAAAAGTTCACTCATTTTTTTCTAATTAAAAAGCATTTCTCATAATTATCTATTATCTCATAATTAGAAACATCAAATTTATTTTTAGCTTTTATTACTATTTTTTGAATTTCACGATTTTTTAAATTGTTAATTTTAAAGCTTATGCGGCTGTCACGAAGAGAAATTTTATTAACATTTAAATTAACATCAATTTGATATTCATTTTTTGAAATTTTATAAAAATGATTGAGTGTTTTTAAAAGAGTTTTTTCTTCAAAGCCTACCCCAGAATACAAATCTAATGTCATATCATTATTATTAAAGTTACTTTTAAATGATAATATAATTCTATCTATTTTATTAATTTTATCTGAATAGAAATGTAGATTATTAATATAAAATTTATTATTCGCCTCTCTAGTATGATTTAAGGAAATATTTTTTCCTGGATAGTTTAATAGTATTATTTCATTTGATGGCAACTTAATTTTTTTAGGATCAATTATTGCCCAACTTACGTTTGGAGTATGTTTATAATTTATAATTTGTGGATTATTATTCAATTTATATTTTTTATTTAAATACTTTAAGTATCCTATGCTTTCATTGCCACAGAAACCATAAATACTATCAATCCTTTTATCAAAATTATTATTATAAATATTTCTAAAGTTATCAAAAAAGTTAGTGATTAATATTAAAATTAGTATGAATAATAATAAAATGAATTTTAGATACTTGTTATTTATTTTTAACATTAATTAATTTTTTTAATATTTAATTACCGATGAATATGAATAAGATATTATTTATATTAAATTTTCCTTTAAATGAATAAAAAAATTGATGTATTTCTTGAAGAATTTAGCGGAGGTTTTAATTTAATTTAAATAGATAATAATTGGTCTATTTATTTAAAAGTATTTTTTCTAAGAGACAATACAACATTGTAAAAATATATTTTGAACTTATTTCATTTAATTTAAATTTAGAATCACCCAGTTTTCTTCCATTCCAACTAATCGGTATAATCTCGTATTTAAATTTTCTACACTCAACTTTAAGAGGTAATTCTAAAAAAATATTAAAATTTTCTGATACAAGTGGGTATAGTTTTACTAAGGTAGTTTTTTTGTATATCTTAAATGCATTTGTAAAATCATTATATTTAGAAAAAAATATTATCTTAATAAGATTATTCGCAAGCCTATTTAATAATAATTTTATTTTGGGGTAATTCATAACTTTGGAATCTTTGACAAAACGTGAACCAAAAATTGCATCTAATGACTTATTATCCTTTATTTTTTCATAATAGGTTTTTAAATCAGCTATACTGTCTGACATATCAGCCATGTAAATATTAATAAATTCATTAGAGGAATTATCTATTCCACATTTTATTGCAGAACCAAGACCTACGTTTGGATTATCTAATAAAATAACTTTAAGTTTTTGAAAATTTTCATTCTTAATTAACTCAACTGATTTATCTGTGCTGTAATCGTTTATAATTAAAATTTCATGGTCTACATGTACAATCCATGATTCTTCAAGTTTTTTTAATGTCTTTAAAATAACATCTTCTTCATTTTTAATGGGAATAATTATAGAAATACTCATAAATAATTAAGTCATATCTTATACTAATTTATAACTAAAATTAGATAATATATTATTTGTAATGTTTTTATAAAATTTTTTTACTTTTCTCATAATCTAAGTTAACGAGTGAAAATATAGTCCAAAACAATATACCATTAAATGTGCTAAATATTCCACCACCTGGCAGTAAAGGAATAAAAAAAATCATCAAATAAACCGTATTACTAAAATGATATACATTTTTATTTTTTATAGCTCTCTTAAGATTTTTTATTGAAAATGATACAATCAAGTAAAGTATTAGAAAATATCCTAAAATTCCTTGTTCTGATAAAATTTCAAAATGTATTTGATGTGGGTGGGTAATACAGCCAAAATGCATCATATTATTTTCATCTCTGTATTTTTCGTCAAAACACTCTACTCTAAAATTTTTATTACCCACACCTGTAACTGGATAATTTTTAAAAATTTTTATAGCTATGTCGTAGTGTGAAAAATATTTTATATTGATATAATTTTCAGCAAGTGTAGGTTTTATTCTGTCAAATGTTTCAGTATATTTGATGCGCATTTCTTTATTAAATGCTACAAAGCAAAAAATAAAAAAAATAGTTGAAGCTAAAAGTATTTTGAAATTAAAACTATAATTATTTTTATTTAAAAAATAAATAGTTACAATAAATAATAAAATTGATTTTATAAAATTAGATTTTTCTCCAGTTATAAAAATAGATAATGGAATTAGTAAAAAAATAACCATAATTGGCAAAATATATTTATTTTTTGTTTTATTATTTATGAAATATGACACTGAAGCATACCCAAAACAAAAAATAAAACCACCAACAACTAGCTCGTCTTTAAAAAATGAAACAATTCTTGTATTATCAGGACTTACATTACCAATAATATTTCTTCCTAAAAGTCTTTCAAAAAAAATATCTACTATGACAATAAATATTACACAAAACCAACTTTTGTGAACTAAATCTAAAATTTTACGATCTTTTAATAATATGCTGAATGCCAAAACTAAAAAAACAAATTTTATAAAAGTCAAAGATCTTTTAATACCATCATCAGTCCAAAATGGATCTGTTTGATTTTCAAATATTACAAAATATGAATATAAAGAATTTAAATTTAAAAAAAAATATAAAGTAATAAGGTATAAAAAAATATTTTTTTTCAGCCAGCTCCAAATTTTAAATTTAAAGCAATAGATTAAAAATAAGAGAACTATTAACCATAAATTGATATTAATAGCAGCATTTCCAATAATTATAGAAATAGGTAATATACTAAAAAGCAAAAATGATAGTTTATCAAAAAAATTTAATTTATTATAAAATAATTGATTAAATGATGTCATACGTTATATAAACAGCTTCAATATTAAATGTCTCAAATTCTAATATTATTATTTTTTTATTTTTTAATTTTATACTCTATTGTTGGGTATGGGAAAATATTTACATTATTTAATTCTAATTATCAAGCTAGCTCATTTGATGGTCTTCTGGGTATAGCTTTATTAATTTTAATTTCTTATTTTACGAATATTCTTTTTCCACACAATTTTTTACACAACTCATTAATTATATTTTTTGGGTTAGTAATTTTTATTTTTGATTTTATAAAAAACTTTTCAAAAAGAGTTTCTGAATATAGGGATGTGACTATAATATTTGCAATTATTTTTATAGCCATTTTGATGTATAAAAATCATGATGATTTTTTTTATTATCATTTTCCATATGCACTAATACTAACTAACTTTGAAAAAATATTTGGACTTGGGTTCATGGGACATGGTTACAGAACACCATCTTCAATATTTTATTTAAACTCTTTATTCTACTTACCTGGAATTAAATACTATCTAATGAATAGTGGAGCCACTTATATTTTAGGTTTTTCAAATTATATATTGTTTAAAAATATTAAAGATTTAACTAAAAAAAATATTTTTAATCATATCTTATTTTTATCAATTTTATCTCTAGTTTATATAAATACAGTTTTTGTAAGAATAGCAGAACATGGCACAGATAGATCAGCTCTCATATTAATTTTTGTAATGAGCATTTATTATTTACAAAGTGTAAATTTAAAAAAAAATCAATTTAATTCTGATTATTTTAATAACTTTTATTCTAAATTAGCACTTTTATTTGCAATCATTATTTCTTTAAAATCATTTTACATAATTTATTTAATAATATTTTTGTTATGGTTTTTTCAAATAAAAAAGTTTTTAAATTTAAGTGCGCTTATTAATTTAGTTTTTAAAAATTATTATACATATTTATTTATACTCTTTTTCTCATTCACAATATTTACAACATTCTCAAATACGGGATGTTTAATTTATCCAGCAACCTTTACTTGTTTTGATGAATTTAGCTGGTCTATACCCTTGGCTCAGGTTGATCAAATGCAATTATGGTATGAACAATGGTCTAAAGCGGGTGCTTCACCAAATTTCAGAGTTGCCGACCCATTAACATATGTTTCTAAATTTAATTGGGTAGGAAATTGGATTGATATGTATTTTTTTACAAAGGTTACCGATAATATTTTTGCTTTAATTTTAATTTCAGGAATTGTTTTTTTTTTATTCTCTCATAATTGTCAAAAGATTAAAAAGGTAGCTTTCAACAATGATTATAATCTTTTTTATTATTTAATTTTATTTTTATTTTTTGAGTGGTTTTATAATCATCCATCTTTAAGATATGGAGGATATACACTTTTAGCATTAATCTTTTTTATACCAATTTCAATTTATTTAAGTCGATTTAAATTTAATCCGTTAATATTGAAAAAAAAAATATATTTTATATTGTTATTAACTTTATTAATTTTTGTAAGTCGTAATATGTTAAGAATTAATAAAGAATTTAAACAGTATGGTTATAATCCAATTAAAGGAGCATTTTTTAATTTGAATAAAGTTGGTTTTATAATTAATGATGAAGTAGAAAAATTATATAAAAATAAAGGTAAAGGTTTTTTAATAATAAAAAAATAGAATTTAAATGAAAAAAAATATTGTTATCACAGGAGGGGCAGGGTTTGTGGGCTCTAATCTTATAAAATATTTATTAAAAAAAACAAAATATGATATAATTAGTTTAGATAACTATTCAACTGGCTCTCATAAAAACCATGTGAAATCTAAAAGAGTACAATATATTAAATCAGATAGTAGAAATATAAGTAAAGTTTTAAAAAATCCAAAAAAAATTCATTCGCTTTTTCATTTTGGTGAATTTGCTAGAATTTATCAAAGCTTTCTTAAGATGGAAGAATGTATAAATTCTA
>ENA-UOXV01006047-UOXV01006047.1-marine-metagenome-genome-assembly--contig:-NODE-6047-length-12929-cov-7.109756_pt1 | contig 12929 bp, 15 predicted proteins | sample MGYA00238165_ERZ766961 | MGnify/ENA primary metagenome ERZ766961 (study PRJEB28924, sample SAMN03173240) | marine metagenome | biome: Marine; feature: Water; material: Subsurface seawater | place: North... | reverse complement strand
GCGTGGGACAGGGACGACGGGTTTCTCTCTCTTAAATCGGACACGGAGCCGGTATTGAGCCTACCCGGCCCACTGCTGCGATTTCCACACAAAGCCTAGCATTCTCTGACGCGGGCAAGCGCAGATGTCTGGCCAGGCCCCGTGCACATGGATCGGGACGCTTTTCCGGCCGGATCGAGACTGCTTTCTCTCCTCATTTTCCATGTACCTCAGGTGGCATGCAATGCTCCAACAATTCCCTAACAAACACGTCTCAGAGTAGCGTCGCAAATTGCAGCTCCTTTTCTCCTGTCAAACTGACCGAGTGCATGTCGAGGATTGGCAGATTAGTGAAGGGCGACGCGCTGCACGTGCGGATGGTAGTTGCGGAGTGGGAAGAGCACCCAGCGAGTGGATTGGGGCGCCCAGGGCGCGTTCTGCACTCCTCGCCCGTCATGACGCTGTCGAGGCCATTCAGCAGCACCCTTTCAGTAGAAAGCGCCTCCCAACGTCCGTACACGGACCTTCACTTCGAAATCACCGACGTGGTTTGCCCCCCCTCTCTCCATTCTCCACATGACAATGCACCAGCGTGCGTTCGAATCTGAGGAGAAGGGGCTCTTCCCGCAGCACCGAACGGAAGCTATTGTGTCTGGTCAGACCATCTATCTCGCCGTCACCACCGAAGGACTTCCGCCCCAGCCGGGCGCTGAAGCTCAGGTGTGGGCAGGATGCTCGTAACCTTCGCACAATCAACAGCTTTTGCGTACTGAGATATTGTCTGCTAAGTCACTAAGAATTCAGGTTGGTTTCATCCACCGACTTTTGCTTGGTCCGATTCTTCCTTCTCTCGTCTGGCTCCACGGACGTTGCAGCAATGGCCAGTACCTCGACGGGTCCTTTTGCAGCAACGAACATACTCTTGCTGGGGTTCTCGCCCTTTATTCTGCGCCAACACGGTTCTCTCTAGTGTCTTGGACTTCCTACATAGTTACACATTCTGACTGTGTTGTGGCAGGCTGTCGTAATTGCCACAGTTCAGCAGCCGTTTAATCCAGTCGAATGGGAACTTCGGGAGAGAGTGCCACCCCGCCTTCAGCATAGAAGCGATCTTTAGAGTCCTGAATTGAAATCATGTCAACGGGATAATTTCTTTACAGCACGAAATCTCTGGGGAAAATTGAACTTTGGTGAACAGGGGGATTTTTGATCGCCACATTGCATGCCAATCCTTGCCGCTACAGGGAATTTCAAATGCGTTGGCTCATACTTACAAGCGAGGTTGAGGGGAGCTGCAGGTTCTTGACCATGCACACGCCAGCGGCACTTCACCTGTTGGACTTGGTGAGAAGCTTGACACCGATGCGGGAGAAAAGTGGACCCAAAGTGCCGCATTTGAAGCCTACGTGGACTTCGCATCGCCTACTTCTGAGGTCTCTAAACTCCTGTGGCAAGTGCGGAGAGAAACTCGATTTGTGACAATATATCTCTTGATGTCAGCATGCAAAGTGAACCGGTAAAAATATGGTGTGATCCCTGAGTACGTAATTAAGTGCGGGTCCCAAAGCCGGGAGTTGAAACTTTTGCTGTGATTACCAGGTCGGATATCAGGAATTCGACGAGGAGGGTAGATTTCCGGAGGAATGGAAAAGTGACGAGATGCCGCTGCTACTAGGACGGAATGAGGACAACGAAATAATCGGTAAGCTTGGCGCGATCGACCTTCGCGATCAGCGGAGACTGCGTCATAGCCAAATGACACTCAACTCACTTTGGCGATGGAGGGTGGCAGGTATTGCGTCAGATATTCTGTCGGACTACCCTCGCGACGTAGAACTGCTCCGCGAGGCTCTCCCACCTCGCTGCTCTGTGCGTGACTGGGAGCTTCTCTATTCGACTCGCCGAAGTGGCATGAGCATGCACACCTTTTTTCGTCAGGTGCATCATTTCCTTCATTGTCGAGATCTCTGTCAAAATGCATGCCGTAAATCTCTGCGACGAGTACTGGTGCAGACAGCCATCGCTGTCAAGTGAACAAGTGCACGTGGCCCCGTGCAGGTGACGGGTCGCCGTGACACGGTACTGCTCGTCAAAGATCATGCAGGCCACACTTTCGGCACATTCGTACCTTTTCCATGGAAGAACAGCAAGTCATACTACGGGACTGGAGAAAGTTTCGTCTTCTCCATGACCCCCAGCTTTAATGTCTGGCCCCACAATGTCAACAGTTTCCTGCAGCAGGACAGCTTGCTTGAAGGAATTACGTAAGGGCACGCGATGCGCGGATGGGAACCCCGATACGTGCATGCTTCAGGGACCACGGAAGTTTTCCATTCCGATACCGCTCACCTGAGATATCTCGGTGGTAGGTGTACCGATGGTCACGAAATGACTCTACCTTTGCACTAACGAACCCGCACAAGCTGGTTTTCGGCGGTGGGGGGGCGCCGGCGATCGTGATAGATGCAGACTTCAACCGCGGGTCCTCAAAGTCCTGTCCAACATTTCGCTCGCGCTGCCTCGCATCCGCTGAGTCCTTTCGCTGCATCCATCTCGAGGTCCTTGACGCTCCCATGATACGACAAAATTTATTCTTTGTGTAGCTCCTACGCACCAATAATACGGTTGCTCGCGGCTGCGCGACAGGTTTGGGCGATGTTCGAGGAGGCACACGCAGGTCTCGATGTGACACTTCACCGTGCGGTGATTCTCAAGCAGGTCAGTGACAACGTCTGAACAGCTGCTTTAGCAATCAACTCCTCCAGCAATTCTGGACACAGGATGTTGATGAGGATTGAACCTTACTGAAATCTGTGCGTCCAGATGATGGAAAACGAGCAACGTCTCCGCCCCGATGGACCCTGTATACGCATGCTTGCAACCCGACGGGAAGAAAGGACGACTCGCAGGAGCAGTACTAAGGATAGTTTCATGGACATCCATAAAAATGATGCGGTCGTTGACGGGAAAGGTAGTGGTGCATTCCTCGACGGGATGGCTAATGACTTGGTGCGTCTTTCCAACCTGCATGGAAAAACATACTTACAAATGTTTGTAAGTTTTGTTTTTCAACTTAACGAGGGTCAAGAGTTGCCCGACCGCAACAGGACACTAACTTGCTATCGTGGGGAGGCAGATGCAAGTTGCCATGCACCAAAGAGTTCAGATGGAAGGTAGTGAGGACACAGTAGAAGCAGAGACACCGAGAAACGTGGGTATGTTGCCTGGGGGGAAACGCGGTATCGACGGGAGACCTAGTCAAATTTCCCTCTCGAGCCTAAGTCTGAGCTCGTGGCTACCAGTGGTGCGTAGATCCACTCTTATCCTGTTGCAACTGCCACCTGTAAGTAGCATTCGGTGTCGTTAATCTCCTCCACCGAAGAACTTCCGTTGTTATTTCCTCGAGAGACTTTTTTCAATGCTACAATCGTATTGATAGCGTATCACCCTTTGCCGGAAGCAGAGTGACTTCACAGGAATGGGTGCAGCTGCGTTGGAGTCAACGCTTGCGCTGGCTCGAGTGAGGGTCAGCATCAACCCTTGTGCCCTCGAAGCTTACGTGTTAGCACGTGTGTGTGTAAGTGCTCACCACTAGGTACCGTGCTTGGGATGCCGGCATGATGGCGTGCTCTTTTGTGCCGCACGGCAGGGACTCTCATCAAATCCACCAAGCAGAGAAGCGACTGACAACATGGATGAGGAACTCCGGCAGCCTCCGAATTTCAGCCACGCATCGGAGCAGGTTTCCTTCATCACTGATATCGACAGCGAGGCATTATTTTGCTATTTTGTCGGCAAGATGGGGTCATTCAAATTGATTCTTGCGGATCCGCACGCCAGAGCACTAAAATTGCCCACATCAGCAGGAGATTTTCGCTGACGAGGCACAGTCGATTGAGCGGCAAGAAGCACAGCAGTACGGTTTGGTGCAGAAGCTTGGATCAGAGGGGGGACTATATGAAGAGCTCAGTGGTCCTAGTCTTCATCAACTTTCAGAGGTATTGAGGCGCCCGCCACTTAGGGGGTTGGGCGCAGAATTACAGCCTCGCCACCTTGCTGCTGATTCCCACCGGATTGTTCAAAGGCTGTACGTGTACCCACAAGATAATCCGCTCGCTTGTCGGAGGGCAGGTCCTTGCTGAGGGGTCGATGGAAGATTGGACAGTTGGATTGCGCGTAAAGATGACGCTTTTGCAAGACCAGTTGAAACTACCGTTCCGGTAAGAAGCAATTCTCTTAATGCCTAAATCTATCGCCAATGCCTAAGCTATCACGATATTGGACCGAAGACGGATCATTGTATGTGTTTGCCCGCGGATTCTGCCGAGCTGACTCACATTCCAAAAGGCGGCTGCAAAACTCAACTAATGCTCCCAAGCGCCTAGCAGGGAATATGCCTGGGACCTGCTAATGTCTTCTACAATGCATGACGCTGCAACAAACATGCCACTGCGGTAACTGTTAATTTGCGGGAGTGACGGCTTCATTTGATAGGGGCACTGTTTCACAGGGGCACCACAGCATCTTGCGTATCAGATGAATTCAGCTGATCTTTTGCTTGTTGCAGGTTGGTTCGAGAACGTTGTCCGTGTATCCTGTTAGTGCGTGACAGTGCTGGGCACATTTTTGGAGGGTATTGCCCCTATCATCTTCAAACCTGTATGCACTACCTGCCTGGGTGGAAGGTTGGGAATTGAGTGGTGCTACTCTTGATCAGGTACATTCCTGAGAGCTTTCGAGATCAACATGACACATGCAAATCACAAGAAACTTTCGTCTTCTCGCTGCACCCCACTTTCCGAGTTTTCAGGGTACTTCACGCCTTTCCTCAACGAGCCAACTCACTTCTCGAAAGAATGGATTTAAGAGACATCAAGGCTCTTGATGAAGTCTCATCTGGCACCCAGCGGCCACCAAGGACTGAGCTTTGCATTTCTATTTGATTCACAGGCGCAGGGCACTGCGCAGCTGCGGATTACCACGACAGGCGAAATTTCATTCGAGGGTAGACAACTGGGTGCGGCACTGATGCTGGCACCTGGTTACAAGAAAGGCCGCTCTTCTGCGTGCGAGGCCTTCGGGAATCCGACGCACGTGGCTTCCGCGGAGGTTTTCGCCGTTCGTGCGGTTCGTTTAGCCCTTCCGCAGCTCGAAGGTCTCATACGCGCGACAGATAGGCTGCGAGGATCATTGATTTTTTCTGGTCCGGTGTCCTCCTGTACCTGAAATGGGTCGTTCCAGGTCGAAATCTGGGGGTTGGTCCCTGGGAAACGGTAGCCGCAGAAACAAATGCTCTTCTCCACCTCGCACAAATTCTGATCATTAGACATACAGGCGGAAAGGGTCGATCGAGGAGGTATCTTTCGGTCTCTGTTCTTGTGACCGACGCTAGCGTTGAAATGTGTCCGTGCATAGGATGAATGATAGGAACCTCGATGAGGCCTGGGGCATACCCTCCCCATGTATCAATTCTTGGAGCTAGATTCGCCATTCTTGGAGCTTGATACGACCAGCCAACCAATGCGCACTTGCGTGTGTACTTCGGGACCACTGGATATTTTTCACGGACTGCTTACGTTGAGAGAACGTGGGTTTGCATGAAGTGGGAGCCCTGTTCATTCCACGCAAAAGCCGAATTTTTAATAATGAGGCTAATGAAAAGAGGCAGAGGCCGCAAGTAACTCGTCTGTAAAAGTATGCAACAGCCGCTCCCCCAAAACTGCATTTTCGCGGGTGCGAACATTCACAGTTTGATTCGCCTGTCCAGAGGGACATTACAGGCGTCAAAACCCGGCACGGCCGTGACAGGTAGCGGGAGTGGAGAGGGGACTAGATTTTGGGTTCTCGCGCGCCTGTTCGCCACGCCCAACAACGAGGATGAAGTTGGTCTGTAGGAGCTGATGCGCTCGAATCTTCTTTCCGAGAGTCGCGTCAGACTGGTCGAACGTCGCCTCAACACCACGACCCCGTAGATACGACGTGACGTCACGAGCGTACCCATGTTGATCAACAGAGACGGGCACAACAGCAACCTGTCGTGGCGAAAGCCATAGAGGCCACTTTCCGGCGAGATGCTCTGTAAGCAGCGCCATGAATCGTTCCAGAGAGCCCAAAATGGCGCGATGGATCATGACAGGCCTGACCTCACCGCAATTCAGTTTTGCAGCACACGGGTCAGACTCGTGATACTGTGACACTAAGGACGAGAGTCAAACCTGCAGAATTCGCCATGCACTGAGTCTGCTGGCGAGTAGGTGAGATTGAACCGCTGCGGGAGCTGAAAATCCAGCTGGATGGTCGCACACTGGTGCCTGCTCACCAATACACGCGAGTGGGCCTCAGCACTTCACCAGCACACCAGCCAACTAAGTCTTGTCAGCTGCATGCATGTCCGGTCTCATCCCACTACCCCGACCCTACCCTTACTCCTAGGAATCCTCGCGCTTTCCGAGGTCAACCGGTTCGATTTCAGGCAGCTCACAGGGGGTAGAGCGCACAGTGGGAATGATTCTGGCAAGCGGAGGGGCAAGGCCTGCGGCCAAGGGCATCGACTACACTGAAGTCAATCTTGGGGCCGTAAAATGCTCCGTCGCCCTCGTTGATGGTCCAGGATTGGTTCTGCGCTTGAAGTGCCGCAAGAAGTGCGAATTCCGCATTATCCCATGTCTCCCGTTCACCAACAAACTTCTCCGGACGCGTTGAGAGGCACATTTCGTACGCTGCTCAGGGTGCGGCCTTGATTCACGACACACATTCTCTGAACTGTGAGAGTAATCTAGTCACAGGAAGCGCTTGCCAAATGCCAGGAGACTGCGGACATGACCGAGTCCAAAGCGGGAATAAATTGTGTCGATGAATGAAAGCATATTTGAAATTTCCGAAGCAACATGATCCTGCGAGCAAAATATGTGTGCGTCGTCCTGCTGAAACCGTCGCACCTGGCGGAGATGGGAACATACACGCCATCACTCCGATGTCCACGGTAGCACCAAGTGGAACACCTTTTAAAAAATGGAGAGCCCATCATTCAAGGCTATTCCAACTCGTAATGCGGTCTGCGTTTCAAGTATTCAGCGCCTTGCGAGACCTACAAATGGTGGCTGAGTGGGGGTGCAAAGGGGCACAGACGCGAGTAAGTCCATTCAAGGAGCCTGTAGGCTCATTTCGGTGGAGGGCACCAAAATCCGCGATACGAAGAGGCAATTCACGGTATGACCTGTCAGATTTCATGATGTGAGTGTCACGGAAGCGACTCAATCGAGGATGGAGCCGAAAATGGAATAGGTCGTGTTGGTCACAACACATTCGTTGATCCTCTGGCCATTCTTCACCTTTTCGATGATCCAAACAGAAGGCAATGTCCAGGACAATTCATCGGCTTGAGACCCATCTCACCAGCGCCCAGGTTCATGCTGAAATCCTTTCCTTCGCTCTCCACAGCGATCTGAAGCCCGCAAGACTGATCCCCACCTTTGTCTTGTTGAGTCTTTGGTGCGAGTAAAAACATGTTTTCAGCGTACATGTCGAGGTGTCCGGACGTCCGCCACAGGTTCAAATTGAAGATATTCGGCGTGATTACCTGTCCATGCATCGCATCTACTGTAAACGTGCACATCTGGACAAAGTATTGAAGCATCAGTTTCGACTGTCGAGCATTCATGCCTTACCTCGAAGTATCCTCGCGTCCTGTACTCGGCCCGTAACATCTCCGCTAGCTTGTTGTAGATGTGAGCGCCTGGGGGAAGGAAAAAGCACGACCCGGGGGAGAGAGGATGGAAGAAAAATAGACCCTGTTTCTTGCCGATCTCCCTAAAAACAAAAGAGAGTTGGGTGCAAGATTCAGCACATCAATGGAAAAAGGACTACTGCGTACCAGTAGACTCGCTCAAGCCGCATTATATTGGATCGTACTGCTTTTGTGCACACTAGGGGTGACCTGTGGTCCCTAAGCTTGGCCTCTTCTTTCATAGCTTGATAGGCTTGAAGTTTCTTCTTATCAGGGAATGACATTCCATAAACACGCTGCCGCTGGCAGTGTAAGTCGCACCAGGGAGAATGTCGCTTGATCTTGAATAAGATAGGCATGCTGAAACTCGTGGGGAAATTGCACGTAGACCAATTTCAAGTTTTTCAATTTACATTCTTGCAACTGTGGGGTCTTGCCTGGAGAGCCGTGCTGGATACGTTGCCCTTCCAATGAGCAGCGGAATTCTTGGTAATAGCTATGGCTTTGACAAGACCCTGCAGGACCGTACAGTTTACGTTGTAGTCGAGTTGATTCGTTGTTTCCGAACCGGAAACAAAAGAAAAACGATGCGTGACAACAATGAGACACATATTGTTTCTGTGCAGTTGCAACTAGGCACACCACTACATGGTCAGTATCCATGGCGTTCTTCCGGGACTCGGTCATTGTGAGCAAGGAGGAGGAACCGTGTGAGGAAGGTGAGGCCCGCGGCAGAGGTCGATCAGTGGGCCGCAGCGGTAGGCGGTACATCGCGCTCCGGACGGGACCTTCACGATCCATAAAGACTCAGCGAGATAAAGCATAGCACTCGCAGGTCAGAGGGAAATGTTTCGCGGTTCAAAAGGGGCTTGCAATGAGGTGTCCTAGATGGTTGCCTTTGTGAGGATTGTGTCAGTCTTGAATTTCGAGTAGTTGAACATTTCTAATGCTTCCTCACGCGTCAGCTCAAGCCGTTCGAATGGCTGGCGCTCCCGCGCAATCTGCATCAACTGTTGCCAGGGTGTAGCTTCAGTCGTTGAATTTGAGACATCAGGTTCGAGCTTCAAAAATACAGTGCAATTAGCTGTCGCATTTGAACAAAAAGCCAGGTGAGGCCCCGTTTCGCGCGGGCGCCAGTGCCAGCACGTTCGCGAGAGAGTGAAAACCTGTTTTTCGAGCGTCGGAACGTTGAATTCTTTGAACTGCGCGAAGGAACAATGTTGTCAAGATGCGAACTTCGGCACGCGGCAAGCCTTTCCCAACTTAATTGAGAACGATCAATATCAAACTTGCGTTCGTGCAGCCCGAGTAAGGGGAAGCAAAGGAACGCCCTAGCGAAGTGGGGGCCAGATGGAGGGTGTTGGTACACCGTTGCCTCGCCGGGATAGAAGGCATCGTAGAAGAATCCGCTGTCTGTCGCAGGACCGACCTGCGCACGCGTAGCCACTCACAACGGACCTCCCTACACCAGGTTTCAGGCGGATGGTACAACATCGCAGCAAGATGGCACCGACCACAAGAAGTGAGCCAAGGACACATTCGAGCGCTTGACCGAGCATATGTGCACTCGAATGCCAGAATACCTGTGTAAACCCGAACCAGTCTCAAGAGAAGGGAAGGGGACTTGACGAGCCAGGGACAGCGCTCCACGCACATTAGACGTGCTCAAGCTGCAGTGACTGAATCTGGACGGCATACCTCTCGCCCTCGAGGTTCGTCAAACGAAATCACCTCAAGGGTGCACGACGCTTCAAGGGGTCGAGCTAGATCCCAGGGCTGTCCATTTACGATCGCCACCACTGCTCTGCTGGCAAGCCCCTCAGAGATGTTCTTTACCAGGGAAAGAGGTGTGGTCCTCCACCCCACGCCATGAATGACCTGAGGAGGGTTTTAGGTTGAGGCCTGTCTCAGATCGTCACAGCTGGTTGCTAGATCGTCAAGTGGCCAGTCTCTTTCCTACAGAATGCACTTCCAGGAAGCGAGGCACGGATTATGATGTTCTGACATGTCTCGAGGCTGAATTGACAAGAGACAAGATCGGCAATTGTTTAAACCTTGCCATCCGGAAGAGAGACTTGGATCGCCTCTGCGGTTTCAGTGCGGGCCTGTTCCTCAGCACGAATGCGTGCCACCACCCGCTCGTACACAGCCAGGCGGTGAGCGACGAAATCCGGATACATATCAGCCGCGGATTTACCACCACCATCATCAACAACAACATCGACATCAGCATCATCTCTTCTACATGACCCTTCCTCACCTCCGCGCAGTCGGAGCCCAACAATTTGGTACTGAGATTGAAAGCTTTGAGCGAAATGTAACATGGGAATGAGCCTGACGGTGGCCGGCACACGGTGCATGACTCGAGGAGATGCTGGTTGAGTACTCAAGGGAGAGGCATATATTGTCGCCAAACCCAGCAAGGGCGTGCGCAAGTTGAGAACTGCCAGTACCTTCACGAGGCAAATGGCCCCGCGCTGCTGCCTCATCCCTCTCCCGTAGCGACTTCCCTGGTCGGATTTTCTCGGTTCTGTACCATCCTATACGGACAATAAATTCTTCCAGGAGCCGCCTAGAATTCTACCATTCCCCCTGCTGCAAGAGAGACTGCACATTCACTGACAACAGTCGCAACCGCCGAATTCGAGCCGCTGAACGCGTCGTCCTCTCTCGCCACCCAGGTGCTGCGCCGCAAGGAGCAGCGCATTCTCGAGTGCCAGTTCCGCGGTGTTGCCCTGGTCTGTAAGCCGGCCTTGAACGGTTTATTCGTTTGGCGGCTCAACAGCCAGGAGCCTGATCGGGAACACACCTTGATCGAACAGGATACTTCAAGTGAGCGGCGAATATCGAGTGGGGCGCCTCTTTCCTGGCTAGGCGAAGGGAAACTTGGCGGGGCAGATTCATTCGGCTAAATCTCACTTCATGTGCTACAGGAAACAGCCTCACGCTACATAGAGATTCAGACTAAGAAGGCGTGAGCTTGAATCCGTTTCTTCGCAGCCTGTCCCGAAACGATCCGCTCACTGCGTCAAATCCCGCCCTGTCGACTTGAGCTTGATGACGTACCTCGGGCTCTCCGCGGCAGCCCCTAGAGATGTACCGTCTTTGTTTTCCCGGAGCGGTTCGCCAGACTTGAGCCTGACGGAGGACCACGGGTTTGAGCTCGGGCTCTCCGCGGCAGCCCCTAGAGATGTACCGTCTTTGTTTTCCCGGAGCGGTTCGCCAGACTTGAGCCTGACGGAGGACCACGGGTTTGAGCTCGGGCTCTCCGGAGCAGCCCCCAGAGCTGTGCATTGTTTCTGCTCTTGAAGCTTTTTTTCATATGGATCCTCGAAGACGGCCGCCTTGTATGTGTCCCAGCCTGGCAAGACAGGAAGGGAGATTGAGGATAAAATCTTGAACAACGGTGGGTCCATAACACTGATGAAATCTGAGCGGATGGATGGTGGTCGTTTTCCATCCACAGGACACTCGTGAGATACTCATGAAAATTAAAATTAGTCGAAACTACACCGCGTGCCCGTTCTCGCTCACCAAGAAAATGGCACGTAAAGTTTCGGGGCTCTTTGCCCGCCTCCACAATTGTGATGGGGATTCCGTCACGATCTTGGCCTGTTCTCTTGGTGAAAGCTTGTGCCAACTCCAACGAACAAGTCCGCTCTGCCTGCAGTCCCGCCATGCGTCAGGCCAAAAGCAACAGCAAGCTGTCACAGACGCGATCAGAATTGTTGTTGCATTCTGTGCCTGCATCGGGAGAACACATTCGACCCGCTTTTGTCGCAGGGTGCGTTGTCAAACTGAAGAATTCCACTACAGACAAGAATTCAGGAGAAAACAAAACACCTCATTCGCCTCCGGACCGATCCATACGAAGAGTTCAGACCATATGTCGAGGATGTAGACGTCCTCAGGTAGGAGATCATCCTGCGCAAAATCAGCGATTTCTTCCGCCGAGAATTCACCCGACGCATTACTCCCGTGAAACCTGCAAGTTCTGGTTTCACCAACTTTTTGGCACGAAAGTTCCTTTCAGAAATCCAGCCTCGTCTTTCCAATCACTCGCAACAAGATTAGGGCGTGTTACGTACAAGCGAGGTGCAGCTGCAGCATCTTCGGTTGGGGACCCCTGTGCGTACTCTCCTTTTCCTCCCAGTGCCTCCCAGAACCAGGACGGCTCTGCACCTTCCTCCACACTCTCGGCTTCGACAGAGTGACTCGCATTGTCAGAGAGTTCACGACCAATCTGCACTCAAAAATACATATGACTTGAACGTGTTCGAAGCGGTCCTTCTGCAGTTCAGCTCTGATTTAAAACAAATGACACCCAGATTAGGTCAAACTTACGAGCATGCCCGATTCGCGTTCAGAAGGAGAGCAGAATTTCCCAAACCACACCAGAGTCCTGAGGAAGAGCCACACCAGCGCGTATGAGCCCCAGAGACAGTAAGGTAAAATGATTGCAATCGTTTTGGGGGTTGTCGTTCGACGGTTTGTTTTTGCGGTGCAACCTATCATGTGTCACAAGGACGAAAGTATCCGATGAATTGAGGCTGGCGAACGTCTGCGACACCTGCTTATCGACAGATATGACCGTGCTTGTAGGTTGCTAGACCCCACTCTCTTGCGTGCCCCACTGAAATCACCTGGGCTGCTCTAGTGTTGAGAAAAGTTGTGCCCCGAACATGGAACAGTCCCATCCCTGTCGGCGATGTCGACGAGGTATCTTCTTTTCCAAGATTTTTGAAGGCAGACGGATTTCCGCCATCGAATATAATGAATTTCCCCTGATAATCCGATCACAACAATATTTCAGCGCTTCAAAGGCTGCCACGAACCTTTAGCAGTCTTAACCAACTCTGTGTAGCACTAGACAGAGGACGGGGAGCCGAAATAATGGAACCAGGATTCACGACCATTCTACACGTCAATATTTCAACAAGGAGTAACCTTGAAGAGACGCAACAGATGAGTGGGTTCCTTGTTCTGCACGACACGCACTTGTATCGGCGCACCTCCATGCTCATCATCTAAACGTTTGGCTTCCAGTGCCGCCGTTCCTATAAAAACCCCATGCTCAACACATTCAAAGCCTGTGAGGAGAAGAGCAAGACGGCATCTAGGACACCAATTGCGCCTACAGCATGAAATTCCCTCGTGTTGCAACTACACTGCCAACATTCTGACTACAAAACCATACACACACAAACACACACACACACACACA
>ENA-UOXV01006045-UOXV01006045.1-marine-metagenome-genome-assembly--contig:-NODE-6045-length-12933-cov-6.361547_pt1 | contig 12933 bp, 22 predicted proteins | sample MGYA00238165_ERZ766961 | MGnify/ENA primary metagenome ERZ766961 (study PRJEB28924, sample SAMN03173240) | marine metagenome | biome: Marine; feature: Water; material: Subsurface seawater | place: North... | reverse complement strand
AAGCCAAGGCGGTCAAAACGCGGGGGTGGTCAAAAAAAAGAAATCGCCCGCGCAAACAAAACACACCGAAGATGTCGGTCGCGGCACGGCGTGCGGCACGTTGTTACGGATCAATGCGCCCTCGACCCCTGTCTACAACACCTCAGATGAATTCTGCGGTCGATGCGCTCGTCGCGAATGCGCTCGAAACCGAAACCCATTTCATCTCTGCAGAGAAGCTCACGTACGGGCTCCCCTCTCTGCTCCCGTGGCGCATATCCATGGAAAGGAGCCCGCGAGCGCCATGCCTTGCAGCTTTCCGTGACGTGCATGTGAGAGAACAGCGAATTGATGCTCCATAATCCTAGAAAAGGTCGCCAGGTTCCAGGTGCTGAATCAGATTTCCTACCGCCCGCAGGTGGGCCGACGTCGCAAACGATTACGCGGAGGCTGTAGATTCGCCCCCAGACTCCCCGCCCCCCGCGTCGCGTCCGCTTCAACAAACTCCATCTAGCGTACCGCAGAATGCCGTACAGGTATGCCTGCTGCCAACGTAACCCGAGCCCCGATTGTGCCTATGCCTTTTTGCAGTATGACGGCAGCTCGGCGTTGATCAATCTTGATGCAACAGGTTGCAGAGGAGGAGAGGCGAAGATTCGCAGCTGAGAAGGAGAAGACAATTCTCGCAGCTATGGCGCGGAGGCGCAAGGTGGCAAAGAGGAACAGCAAGTGAGTCAAGACATGCAGTTGCCAGGTCCCACACGAAGTCTGATACCGTCGCCTGGGATTGTGCAGGACTGCCAAGATCGAGCGCGAGACTGACGCTCTACTACATGTAGCCAGGCGCGCGCCTAAACCCTCGCGGTGGTGCCATATTAGTGCGGAAGTGGCACTGGGGAAGCAGTGGAGTGGGCACAGTCGCGAAGTTGGTGCGTGCGCAACGCGACTGATTTTGGCGGTGCTGCGAGCAGAGAATGGGCTCACATAGAACGTGGTCGTGAGGGAGAGGGGAAGGCTACGATCCTCTTGGCCCCTCCAGAGAAGCTTGCAGCGAAGCGGAAGCGAGTGAGCGAGAGTGCTGACGCAACCGCGCGCGACGCGTGCCTGCGGGCACTCGCGGAGGGTGCGGACGCGGCGGCGCCCGACGCGACTGGGGCAGCGGCTTTGCTTTATCTGGCGTCGATTAACGCGCCCGAGGCGCACGAGGTGATGAGAAAGGTGATCCATGACGGCACAGACCTCTCGGTCGCGCACGCGCTTGACGGCAAGGGCCCTCTCGACGTCGCGCTCGAGGCAGGCAACGTCTGGGCCGTTCGCGCTCTCCTCTCCCGCGGCGCCGCGCCACTGTGCGCGCCCTCGCTCACCGAGGGGTGCTGCTCGCTCCTCGAGTTTGCGACGCTCCACGGTTTTGTGCGTCAGGCGGCCCTCGCCCTCACCCAGCTCCTCTTCTCTGCCCTCGACACCGCCGACCCAGGCGAGGCCCCCCCCCGCATGACGACCCAGAAGCGGGGCGTGCAGAGTGTTGACAGATGCGCCCGCGCTGGCAGTTGTACTCGCGGCAGTGCTTTCTCACGGTGTATCGCCGAATGTGCGGGACTCTTCTGGCCGCACGCCCCTCCTGCGCTGCATCCAAGGTCGATCCCTGGGCTTTGCGCGCGGCACTGCTTCTAGCGAGGCGTAGATGCGCAGCAATGAGCAATGCGAGTCGCTGATGGTTTTAGCGGGATTGCTGGGATGTACAGAGGGTCTCAGCTTCAAGTGCGCGGAGGAGCTTCTTTGCCGGGGCGCGAACCCGAACATATACGACCCGTGCGGGATGCCGGCGGCCATGTTTGCCATTGTGCGACGAGACCGTGCGATGCTGGCGGCGCTGGCACGGCACGGGCTTGACCCGACGGCGCGGGAGGGTTTGGCGGATGAGACTCTACGAGAGGCTGCTGCTTGCCACGGATGGAGCGCAGCAGAGCTCGCGGAGATGTTCACCATCGCCGCGTCACCGCGCTCTTCACCCGCCACCACAGGGCAATCTTCCCCCGCTACTCCTGCCGACGGGCATGCAGCAGACACGCCGCCGGCGGGAAATGGAAATGCCTCCCGGTCAGAAGCCTCACCATGACTCGACGCAGCTCTTCTAAGCGTGCAGAGAGCCTCCAGTAAATGATCGGAGCCGGCGCACTATTGCCTATTCCCCGTGACATCCCCTCCGATCCAACCCTGCTTCGGAACCGCATGGTGCAGAGAAGCGCGCATCACTTCACCTCACTTTTATCCAGTGCTGTGCCTGCTTTCCAACACCACCGTGCCATTGAACTGTGCGGGGCCCTACACCGCGCAGCAGCCGAGAGGGCCGCCGCGCGCCACTACGTCTAGTAAGCGAAGCTTTTTACACCATTTACACAATCTCCCCGCACAGCAATCAGAGTTGCTATGTCGTTGAGAAGCATCGACAGCGACCTTGCCCTGCCCAGGGGAAGGCAGGCGTCGTCACGGCGCCGGCGTCCCGAAGGCATCGTCGCTAAGAGCGGATGTTCGCCCGCTGCTAGTATTTACATCGTCGTTCGCCAAGTCGTAGGCGTCTATTTAGTCTATGTACAATGTCTTGAGATCACGGCTTGACCGTGACGGTAATCTTGTCGCAAGACGGCGGCGTCTTGAGAGAGTGCGACGTCAGAATGAAGTGCAGCATGTCGCGTGAGAAGCCGTACACTGGCGACTTCTCGCCAAGGCGCTTGGTCACACGCTCACGGCGCGCCGCCTGACGTGACCGCCGCGCCATGGTTCGGAGCTCACGCTCAGCGTAGTGCTCATCAAGGGTCTGCACGCGCACCGACATCTCGACGCCGCGCCACGCAATCACCGAGGCGCGCACTTGTTGCCCGTCAACTGCGACTCGCTCCGAGTGGGAGACAAGCGACGCTGAGCGCGAGCGTGCGCAGCAGGGCGCTGAGTTCGCAATGAGGGCTCCGTCCGAAAAGTGAATGTGCGAAAGGTACCGATGCACCTCCGACGCGTGCTCTGCAGTGTCGACGATGATTCGAATCTGGTACATGTTCTCCTCCTCTTCCGGCACGTCAGCGTTCATGGCCGGATGCTCGACGCCGAACATCGTGTCTGCGATGACTCGCGAGAGATCGCGCGCCGGGCGCGCGTGTGCAAGCACACGGTGCACGCCAAGCTCGTTCTGGGCGAGGGCCTCGAACTCGACGGCCGAGTCCGTCAGACGCGGGGCGGAGAACTCGCCCGCTGCGTCCTCCGAGTCGCCGACACGTACCATCACCTCTTCCAGTTGACGGCGTGCGAGTCCAAGCGTGCCGGCCTCTAAATCTGAGGACTGGACAGCACAGGCAAGATTGAACTCCATGCCATCTGCCTTCGCGATTACAGACGAGTGCACCTCGTACGCTCCCTCCGAAAGCTCAGCCATCAGAAGATTCGAGAACTGCGCCATGATGCGGTCACCCTTGGCGTGCGCAGCGTCTACCTCATCGCGCACTCTTGCAATCTGGTCACGCGTGAACTCAAGTTGCCGGTCTGTGATCCCGGGCATCTGTGACTCGAGCGCCGCGTCGTGGATCTTGTCAACCACTGCCCGAAGCTCCCCGTCGCAGGGCAACGCTCGCTGCGCCGTCGGCTTTGAGCGGCAGCGAATACCGTGCCCCAGTGTCACACCGTGCAGCACAGAGTCAACTTGTGTCCCAGTAGCGGAGTCGTCCGCCGGGATCGACCAGTCTTCCGTAAGATCTTCCTCCGAGAACTGAAGCTCCTCCGGAAAGATACCGGGGCACTGAAACTCGCCCATCTTGCTCTGGCGGCCCACCAGACGCTGGGCCTGGGACAGGATGTCCGTGATCCCACTGATCGTATGAGACATCAAGGAGTCCACATCCCTGTCGCTGACCTTGCCAGCCACCACCTGCGCCCTGAGGGGCATCCCGCACTTGGCCGCAGCGCTGCGAGGCCCACGGGCGACCTTGCCGAGGCCAGCGTGCTGCACGAACCCAATGCTGCGCTGTGAAAATATCTGCTGTGTCAGGCTCTCCGCGCGGTGCGAGGCAGAGCCCACCTCCATAGAGGACACTGCGACGAGCCCAAGAAGCACTGCCGCGGAAGGGCGTGTCATCCATGCCGTTCCTGCTGACATGCTCACCGACGCTTCGAACGACAGCGCTGCCAACTTCCGTCCACGTGTTGCGAAGTAGCGCAGTTCACTTGTTCTCACCCGTTGTGGGGCTCTGGGCCAGTGTGTGCGCCGTCAAGCTCGACGGACTCAACGCGCGCGGGCTCCGTTGGGTGCAACAACTTGAACCCGTTTGGGAAAGGAAGGGTCGTTTTCCCGCTTCAGGTGTGTCGTAAAATTCCGCTCCGGGAACATTTCTGCGTTTTCCAGCCCCACCGGTGGCCCATGACGTGCCTGTTTACCCATCTTTTCGGGGTGCAAATGAGAAAAGATCCGTTTAATGACAAAAACGGCAGCAGCAACCCCTGCAATTATTTGCTTTTAGAGCTGTAGTTTGGCAATTGTGTTCGAAAATCGCTACCGCCAAATGTTGACCGCACAAAGTAGACGAGGTTGCCTTAGAGCCATTGCACCCTGCAGGAGGCGAGAGCGTCGCCTTGCACGCTCAGACTCCCTTCTCCAGTCGCAAGCACACTACCGAAACATGGCCCCAGCCAAGATCGCAATCAACGGTGCCGCTGGACGCATGGGACGTCGTCTCTGTGCGCTCGCCCATGCCGACCCGGATGTCGAACTTGTCCAGGTGTGTGCCGTACGACCCGGGGGACGGAGGCTGGCCGGTGCGACTCGCTATGTCCGGCACGTAACCAAAATCGCGCAGAATCGCACAGCATTGCGTCGCAGTACGCCTAGTGCGCCGTACCACAGCTGATTCACCCTCTTCACATGGGGGCTTGCCCTTCATCCAGCTCATCGTGAATGTTCCCCAGGTGCTTGAGTATGCGGCGCACCCTCTGCTGGGCAAGAAGATCAAGGACATCGAGCCTGAGGCTGACTCAGACATTGTTTTGACCTCCGAACTTGCTGCAGGGGTGAGCGTCCGCGTGCATCTCCCGGTGTACGGTGGCTACACGCCATTCAGCTCAGAGCTGGGTGCCCTGCGCGGGTCGCGCGAATCCAAGCGAATCGGTGACAAGCAGACGCGATTCGCAGGCGGACGCGGTCATCGACTTCTCCTCTCCTCAGGGGACCTCGGCGCTCGCCAAGCATGCAGAGTCGCTCGGCGTGGCACTCGTTATCGGCACCACTGCCAAGGACTTCGAATGGCGCGCCGAGGTCAAGAAGTCCTCGGAGAAGGTTCGTCCACGTCCCGGCAGTGCGGAGCCGATCTGAGCTATACGGTTGAGACCAGACACGTGCTGAGGCGTAAACAGCGGCTCTTCTTGTGTGCAGCCTCCACCCTGAAGCTTACCGAATGCAGGTTCCGATGATCCACGCGCAGAACTTCTCGCTCGGCGTCAACCTGATGTTCAAGGCACCAGCCAGACCCCACCTGCGTGCGCATGCTCGCGGTGGTGCTGCAGCAGCGCTCGAGGATTGAGTGTGGGCGGCGCGCTCAGGTGGCCGCTCAGATTGCGCAGTCACTGGGGGAGGACTTCGACATTGAGATTGTCGAGGGCCACCACCACCACAAGGTGGACCCCCCCGTGCCCGCTCGCCCAGCTGCAGCGGCCAACAGCGGGTGATATCGATACACAAACTGCTACAGGTCGATGCGCCGTCTGGCACGGCCATGGGTATCGCAGACTCGATCTGCACCGGAATCAAGCGCAACATCAAAGAGGACCTTGTGTATGGCCGGGAGGGGCAGGTCGGGAAGCGCTCCAAGAAGGAGATTGGCGTGCATGCCCTCCGCATGGTGCGGCCCCACCGTGTGCACACGATGTCGTCTAGTGGCTCTGCGGAGGCAAGGGTGGCACAAAGGACGCTGTTTCTCCACTGGCGCCGACAAGCTGACTGGCGCTGCGGCTGACGGCAGGGCTCGGAGATCGGTCTGCACACTGTTTACTACGCCTCAGAATTCGAGCGCCTCGAATTCACTCACCGTGCTTCCTCACGCGACGTGCGCGCCCCTCCCTGCAGCCATGTTACACACCCGCACAGGGTGCGGTGCGGCTGACCTCGCGTTGGGATGTTGCTGGCACAGGTCTTCGCAGCCGGCGCGATCCGTGCGTCCAAGTGGATCGCCGGCAAGCCCGCCGGCTACTATGAGATGACTGATGTGCTCGGCCTCTGAAGCACATGGACCCCAGCTATTGCACGATAACGCATCACAATACCATGCGCTGTGGACTTCTTCGCAGGGCTAATCGTTGTTGAGGCCAGCATCGTGGACGGGAGTTACTATGCTTGGGAGTGAGTAGGAATCCTGTGCCTTTGGTGTGGCGGGGGCGCCAAGTGTGCGGGCAATGAAATGAATCCCGGCAGGGTGCGGAAGATTCGGCAGGTTGGTCACACGCACTCGGCCTGACATCGCGGCTGGGAGAAGACGCAAGAAACGACTCCAGAGAATCGCTTCGGCACCTCGAGACAGTGAGGGTGCCAACATTCATGCAGCGCCCCCATGACTGTAGCCCACAGTACATTTCGAGTACTGCGGGGCTCCCCGTGGGCAACCCTTGCTGGGAATCACATGGCGAAGGGCTGAGTGCCAAGGCGCCTAATGGCTAACCCCGCGTGCCGCTTAGTACTGGCCGCCGTACGAGGCGCCAGCGCCCATGCCGCGCTGCTGGTACATCGGGTAGGCACGGCAGTCCGGATCCTGGCGGTAGTCGCGGGGGTTCCAGATGGCGAGCGGATCCCAGCCCGGCATCGAGTTGCAGACACCATCCTTGTTGCCGAGCATGGTGGTGGTGAGCATCTCCGCGTCAGCGGGCTGCAAAACGGGCATGTACAAGTCAGTCATCCCATGTCATCCCATGAGCACGAAGGAAACCACAAGTGCTTGTCAAATATTCAGGCTTCCGCTGAAAAGGAGGCACAGTCCCTCGACCAGGTGCGTGTTGTTCACCACATGCCCGCAGTCGGGCCCGACAGACTAGTTTCACAGACCGGTTTCCTACTCTGGGGACCAAACCGCATCATCGCGCCAGGTACTAGCTCATGATGGCACAGCGGAAAGAGACTAATTCAAGGCTCCAAGCGCGTCTTGAAACAGGAGTCGGGTACCAACCCCGGCCATGGCTGAGAAAAGCCAAGGCCGTGGTAGCGATGGCTCGGAACTCAGCTCTTCAACGACCGGTAGCAAACCAAACCAGTGAGCAAATCACTCAGCAACCCATAACCAGGTTTCTGGCAGCATCGATATGCCATGGTCTGCACCAAGCCTGCGAGCGCTTGCTACCGCCTTCGCCAATCCACATGCGGGAACCCGCGTTTCTCGCACCCCAAGGGCTAAACGCGGGGCAATAAACAACGCACAGCGCTGCAGAGGGACGGGACGGGAGTGTTGAGCCGATAGTTTCGCCAGTGGTGGGGCGCGCACCACGTTGATCATCTTCGGGAGAACCTGGACGAGCATCTTCTCGGTTGTCTTGAAGAGACCCCCTCCCAAAGGTCATTCATTCCAGCTGGTTGTCTGGAGAAATCAGTCTACGATCCCAAGGAGGCTTTCGAGAATGTCCTCCCTTCGTAAAAGGAGACATTCAGCACCTATCAACGCAAGCGGAAATATCAATGAGTTTACTTTTGAATAAGGCCCTCACTTTCGTCACTGACCCCTGGCATTCCGAACCAGAAGAATGCTCTTCGCAGTTCTTCCGGCTCCCCAGCTCGCGGAGATGCGCACGTCGGTGCGTGCCTCAACCCTCTGAAGTATGTCATGGCCATAGTTGTGAGACAGAGTATGATGTCACAATGGAGGTTCCCGTGTTGGATCTCGAACTGCGTCAATATTCGGGAGCCAAGTGGTGAGAGGGTGTATCGCTCTAACATCTTGTTCCGTGTGGGCAGCCCGCGCAGATGCTCGTTGGCGGTGTCTGCAACTCGATGCCGGGCTGGGACCCGATGACCCACGCTTTCAATCCCACCGACTGTGAGTCGTCCGCCCTGCAGTTGACACCCAGCGTCAGTATGTCCAAACCCCCGAAGAGATAGGCTGGGCGGAGCAGCCACCTATGCTCCGCATTGATGTCCTCTGTCTGAGTAGTCAGCACAGGCCTGGGACGCAGCACCTCGGACCCCTATGGAGTTCTGATTCATGTTTTCTCGCATTGCAGACCACGCGGATGCTGACTGCAGGCTGAACCCAATGTACGGTGAGCACGGTCTGGGTGGCCACGCTATGTGGGGCAACGGCGCTCCCTAAACGGTGCGATCAACGCATGAAACGCACATCTTGCCCCGCGCTGTGAGCGCTGGATGGCTTTCGCTGTGTATCTGATCATAAGAGAAGCTTCGTTTACAACACGGACCCTGCGTCACCTGTGCACACCACCACGTTGATACACATCTTCTGGCTCCTGTCAAGTCTCAGCTTTCCCCTGTCAGGGCAAAGTTCCCGCCCCAAAGTAGGCGTAGAAGACCGCTATGCCAGAGAGCAGTACGGGAACCGTGACCTGCCACACAGACACAGACAAGTTTTCTGCTCAGTGTGCACCAGATTCGTGTGAGCGCATTGCATCAGAGTGTTGGCATTGTGGCCCATGGGCCGCGGGAGGGAGCGCACGTAGCTGTGGGGGTGATGCAGTATTCCGGGAAAGTCGGGAAAGCCGAAGGCATTGCAGACTCCGTGCGTGCTACGCTCAGTCGCAATGGAGGACTTGAGTCATGCGAAGAGTGAGGGATCAAGGTGGAATCCCCGGCGGTTGGGGGGCCCTTAACAACGTTTCGTTTCGGGGTTGGTTCTGGGAGAGATCCGCCATGCGATGCGACAGGCTGCCGTTGCACGGAGATGGGAGCCCCCCGAGCGGGTGGCTTACATGACGACCGTCAGCAAGGATCCAGTGCGCAAGAAAACGTAGCACGCGAACGCGCCAAACAAGGAGGTATAGACCATCTGCACGAAGTGTGCTGCATGCATGACTGCTGGGGCCCCGCGGTGCGCGCTGAGCAGCCTCCGAGTGCACACAGAGAGGGCGCTTGCCTGGAACACGACCGTGACTGCAACCTGTAGAGCACCGTGTCCAGAATGCAAAAGCTCCCTCGCGTGGTGCAGGTGTGCGGTACCTGCCGCATCCGGCAATACCATGACTACCCGGTACCTATGGGGTCGAGGGTTGGGGCATGTGCGTGGATTCTAGATTACTTGCAAGACACCAGAGCGACCGCTGTGGAGGCCGCGCGCCTCTTACTGGTGCAATGGCTGCAGTCGGAGGGGCGCCTCTGCGCCACAAATGAAGGGCACCCGTAGGAACGCGGAGAGAGTGCAGCGAGGACTGGGGCGGGGCGGGCTCACCGAAGAAGAGGGGGGCGACGAGGAGGGTTGAGCAAGGGGTAAAGCCCGCGGCGAGGAGGAGCGGGAGGATGCACGCGCGGAAAACGATCTCCTCGGAGAGCGGCGCGACTGCGAGCGTCCGAAGCTGCGCAGTGGGTGCAGCATGTGGTACATCAGGTGCTGCGCAGTGGTTGCAGCATGTGGTACATCAGGTGCGAATAGGCACGTCACGCTCCCGTGCGCGCTCGAGCGGCGCTCGAGCACTTCGGACCTTTGACGCGCCTGGCTCCTGCCACCTGTGGGGTCTGCGAGGATGGCTTGCAAGCCGCCACCCCTCCCGTCCGTTAATTTGGTAGTGGGTGGCATACGCTCTGCAGATTCGCAAGGTCGCGAAGCTCCTGGCCGAGGCGGCGTGATAGGCTCAGGCCTTGCTGCGCACCACGGAGCGTGCTGCCGTGGCGGGCGAGTCAGAGCGGGACGAGAGCCGAACCACGCGCGCACGTTGCAGCGCACTGGCCTGGCGCGTGGAACACACTAAGAGGATCTGGGCGAGGACCAGCACGCGGTGCACGGGCAGGCGAGGAGGAGGAGGGACGACACAGCGGGGCCAGAAAAGAGCGCAAGCGTCAATAGCGCTGGGCGCAGCGCCACCAAGCCAGCAGGCGGAGAAAGCCCAATCGCCTGTGGGCACCACGCAACCACAGCACGGTAAACTGGTCCGCCCCCATGCCGCCTCAATGAAGGGGTGGGCGATGGTATCGACCTGCGGAAGGTCGTCGGGGCTGCGGAGGAGAAGGAGTAGGCAGGCTGGCGCGGCAAGAGAGACGAGAGCGACGGACTTGAAGCGATTGATGATAACGCGGGGGTCATTGCGCGAGGCAGGCCGTCCATCGGGGTCGAAAATGGGACCCCATAAGTACAGAGAGGCAACATATCCGGCCTGGGAGGGCAGGACAATTTTGAACACATGAGAAGCCGGAGTGAATGCAATGCGCAGCTGCGAGGCGTTAGTGCGGCAGGACGATGTCTCGCGGGTAGATGCATCGGCATGCGGCTCGCTTACAGTTCGGAGGCATCGGGTTCTGGCCTACAGATGGGCAAAGACCGAGAAGAGCCAGCATATGACGATCGCTTGCCACGCGGAGAGGGGGATCATCGCTGGAGGACGGTAGTAGTACGAGCCACATGCATCTTGCAGCATCACGTACCCGCTCTGCCCGGCTTCACGTCGGTCTCGCCCCCAGAATAAGCGCTGCGGAATATCTGGAGCTGGAGCTATGTCGGATGTAGGCTACAAGCCTACAGGGGGCGGGGCCCGAAACAATCCCACGCCGTCAGTGAGCGAGTCGCTTTGTTCTCTTGACCGCCAAAACAACAGTTGTTTTGACCCTCTGTGGAAGATGGCGATGTTGTCGCTCGGGGACCAGGGCTCCGAGCGTGCCCTCGCAGAAGAGTATCTCAGTAGGTTGGCGCCTCACGATTCTCCTTGGCGTAGCAGTAGAGAGATCCTAGCCAAATGACGAGGCGACGGGGGCACCACAGGCAAGACGTGAATGGCCTATTGCGGGGTCTCATGACAGAACTTGTCGCAGCACGTCCCGAGGATTCGCTGTCGTTCCTTTGCGACCGCCTTGCCCAGATGCGTGGAAGTGAGCAGGATGGCCAGGTGGCTGAGATCGATAAGCCTGTGTCGCTAGCCAGCACTCTGCGCGTACATGCAGAGTTTGTAGATCGCTCAGGGCGGCGCCGCCACGCGCATTTTCAACAGCGCGCTGCTGGAAGTACCGGAAGATCGGCGGTCCTTCAACTGTGTGCCGCTGCCTCGCAAACTATCCATGCGCTGGTGCTGCACCCTGGCACACCCTGATCCGAACTCGCGCCTCTCCCCCATTACAAATGAGGTTGACCTGACAATGTAAAGGAGGCGTCAGGTGGGTGTGGAAGCGCCTGTGCAGTGCGATGGGGATAGCAAACAGGCGGGTTCTGATGATCTTCACAAGCGGACGGTCGCTACTGAGGCCGAAGCATCTGCGAGAGAGCATACGGGTGAGGCCGACCAAGCTTCTGCGAGAGATATCCCGAGTGCGAGCGGCGGTCACAATTCGGAGACAGGGTCGGCAACGGCACGGTCACTCGCGCGGAAGGATGTGCAGGGCGCGTCAGGGCGCTGGAACCGTAGCCGGGCGCTCGCGGAGCTGTGCCAGGGACTGCTCAGCGAGGCGCGCGCAGAATCGTGGGAGGATCTCGTTTGGTTGAAGGAGACCAAAGGCGTAGCGAGAGACGCGATGGTGGCAGGCGACAGTGGCACGGCGGTTCCATCTGCTGTATCAGTGCTAGATATGACCATCGTGGAAGCAGAGGAGCAGATGAAGAAATTGCAGCAGAGCGCCGAAGAAGGCACCAGTGCGAGAGACACGCTCTTCTGCGACTCGGTGCTGGGCGCAATGGCAGTGAAAACCAGGGTCCGAAACAAACTTTTGGCCGTGGCAGCTGGCGACGTGGCGGCGGAGGCACTGCCACTGTCATGTTTTTCAAGAGGTGAGGGGCGTGTGGACAGGGTGCAGTAGCGATCCTGACGACGAGGATCGTGCAAGAACCCCCGGCGTCTCTCACCGGGGAAGCTGTTCCTGGCCATTAAATTCTTCTCACACCTCTTACTATGTAAAGCTTCCAGCACACGCCACTTCCCATACTGCCTCGGCCCTGTCCGCACAAGTACTGGGTATTATCCCTGCAGCTGGTGCGCAGGATCTCTCAGGATAGGAACTCCATTGATGCCTTCGCCTTTTCCATCTCCTGGATGAAGTCGTAGAATTGTGGTAGCGAAAGCTGCATCGTTGTCGCTTCCCTGTGTCCGCCGCCTTTGTCCACCTGCAGCCGCAGCTCAAGAAACGTCTGACCTACTTCCTGCAGCTCGGAGGAGGACGGCGACACCCCGAAGCGCCAGTCCATGTCAACCAGCTTGTTTGCTGTCAACGTCTGGTCAGCAATCACGCGAGAGAGCAACAGAGAGTGAGAGTGCCATTGCCGCGCCACCGCTGCCGCAGAATCCTCACTGAGCCCGAACCGAACCAGATCCTCTTGGACGAAAGCTTGCGACAGGTGTTTCCGCGCTGCAGCCTTCAGGAATAACAGTAGCGCGCGAAGAGTTGCTCGGAGTTCGTTCAGCGTGATTCCATGTTTCTCCCCGAATTCAGTCACACCTCCACTCAACGCGGCCGCGTCGGATGATGACAAGAAGTCGAGGCAGAGCTGAACAACGTCAGAGAGCTGTTGGCTAGTCAGAGACCGGAGAGCTTTCATGTCATCCAGCAAGGTAATATCCATCGACTCCGCATCGCAGAAGCGAAACCCTGTTGCCGCCATCCCCTGCAAGGGGAGGGACTCTGCCGGCACGCCTCGGTCACACCCTTCGCCACGTCCCTCGCCAATTTTTCTCTTTCGATGTAAAGCAACGAATTTGTAAAGTGACACGAGGCTGTCCGGCCCTAGTGGCGTGCCTCTTATTGCGCGCGTCCTGTTAGTGGTGTGGGCCTGGGACCTAGTTATTATCCGGCTTCAC
>ENA-UOXV01006039-UOXV01006039.1-marine-metagenome-genome-assembly--contig:-NODE-6039-length-12941-cov-7.137436_pt1 | contig 12941 bp, 13 predicted proteins | sample MGYA00238165_ERZ766961 | MGnify/ENA primary metagenome ERZ766961 (study PRJEB28924, sample SAMN03173240) | marine metagenome | biome: Marine; feature: Water; material: Subsurface seawater | place: North... | reverse complement strand
AATTAGGAGAACAAATTACTAAATAATCTATACTTTTAGAATTTTTTGAAATATGTCTTTCATACCTTTCATAACTTGTAAAAAAATTACATTCTGGAAAATAAGAGTCTAAAAAACCAACATTATCATGTGTATCTAAGCCTGATGTAAGTTCATTATTTGTTGCCTTAATTGCTTGAACATGTCTTTTTGCTACAAAACCTGAAAGGCCAATAATAGAAAAAAATTTTTTCATTTATTTAAATTTCTTTATTAATTTTGCAGGGTTGCCTGCATAAACTCCTTTTTTTGTAATATCCTTAGTCACAACACTCCCAGAACCAATAACACTTCCTGATTTTATTTTAACTGGCAATATAGTTGCATTCGAACCGATCAATACATTATTACCTATATTTGTAGGTAGCCAGTTTTTTTTACTACCACCAAGCTTACCTGATTGAAACTTGTCATTAGTAAACATAACGCCATGGCCAATAAAACAATTTTTTCCTATAGTAACAAGTTCACAAACAAAAGAATGACTGGAAATTCTTGTGTTATCTCCAATCTTGACTCCTTTGGTAATTTCCACAAAAGGACCTATAAAAACATTATTTCCAAATTCACATTCATATAGATTAACAGGCTCAATAACTCTGAAATTTTTACCGTACTTTATTTTCCTAATTAAATTTTTTTGAACTTTCATTTTCAAAATAAAAAATTATTTTTATTTATGGTTTTGAATTCTTTCACAAACTAGTTTAATTCCATCTATCACATTTATTTTTGGCTTGTATTTTAATAATTTAGTTTGTTTAGATAAAGAAGGGTTCTTAGTTAAAGTCATTCTTTTTGGTAAATTTTTTATTGTAATTTTATTTAGAGGTTTTTTTAAAATTTTACATATATGTCTTGCAAGATTTAAAGTTGTGATATTGTCTGGATTGCCAATATTTATTATCTCAAATTTTTTCAATCTACTAGAACGTTCAATTATCTCAACAGCATCAGAGATGTGGAGCCAACCTCTTGAACTATTTTTGTGAACTTCAATTGATTTATTTTTATAAAGATTCGAGGCAAATCTTATCATTGCAGATCTATGCTCTCCGATAACTTCGTTCTCGTCATAAATCATAAATGGTCTTAAAATTACCGCATGTAATCCAAAATTTTTTACTTCATATTCAACTATTTTTTCACCTAATAATTTAGATAAACCATAGAAATTATTTGGGTTTGGAAATTTATCACCTTCACCCATTTTATTTAATGTTGGTCCATAAACTTCTGAAGTTGAAAAAAAGACTAGTTTAGATTTAAATTTTTTACAAAGCTGAACAACATTATTTAATCCTGATAGATTTGTATTTATAGTTAAACCTTTTGCTTGTTCGCATGTTACTCTGCTTACCATTGCAGAAAGTAAAAAAACACAATCTGGTTTTTTTGAAAATGCATCAATTAAATCCAAAGGATTGTTAATATCTGCCATAAAATAATTTTTAGACCAGCCAGGGATAATGTCACTTTCAATAACTGAATATTTTTTTTGTTTTAATTTTTCAACTAATTTTTTTCCTACATTTCCTTTAGAGCCAATAACTAGTGCTATTTTTTTTTTCATAAAATTTTTTCATAATAGTTGTAGCAATTTTTTTAGAAATTGCACCTTTTCCAAAAAAATTATCATTTTTATTTTTAAAATTTGTTTTTAGCTGATATTTGATAGCATTTTCTATCATCTCAGTTGATTTGTGAGCAAGTATATTATTTTTATATTTAAGTGTTTCTATCCACTCAGTACTGGGTCTCAAAGTTACACAGGGAATCTTTAAAAAAAAAGCTTCTTTTTGAAGTCCTCCGGAATCAGTTACTATTATTTTTGAGTTTTTTTGTAAAAATATACATTCAAAAAAACCAAGTGGTGCTGACAATAATACATTTTTTGGAATTTTTAATTTAAATTTTTTTAAATTTTTTGCTGTTCTTGGATGTATTGGAAAAAAAAATTGATAATCAATCTTTTTAATTGCATTAAATAACCTTATTAAAAAAGTTTTATTATCTGAATTAAAGTCTCTATGAATAGTTAAAAAAATATAACCTTTTTTTTTTATATTAAATTTTTTTAGTAAAAAATTGTATTTTTTTAAATTAGAACTAATTTTTTTTATCGCCTCAAGATTTGTGTCACCATGTAAAAAGATATTTTTTGTTATATTCTCTTTTTTTAAATTCTTTATGGCTGTATTTGTCGGACATATTAAAGTTTGTGAAAGGTTGTCAATAATAATTCTATTTGTTTCTTCTGGCATACTTTTATCATGACTTCTTAATCCAGATTCTATATGCACAATCGGTATTCCACTTCTATTCGCCACCAAAGCACCTGCAAGAGAACTACTGGTATCGCCATAAACAACTATTACATCTGGTCGGTCACTTAAGATAATATTATTAATACTTAAAACCATTTCAGGAATTTGGTTTATAGTTTGTAATTTATTTTTTATCTTAACCAAATAATTTGGTTTCCTGATTTTTAGCTCATCGAAAAATATATTTGAGAGTTTTTTATCATAATGTTGTCCAGTATGAATAATTTTATGATTACATTTTTTTTGTAATATAAGCATTAATGGGAACGCCTTGATAAAATTTGGCCTTGTACCAACGATCGAAAAAATTTTCATATAGATGCTTACTTATTAAAAAATATTTTTGATTATAGGGCCTGGTATACTTTTTTTAGTCCCTCTAACATACTTGTGTTTTTTTTATAATTAGTAAATTTTTTAATTTGATTATTGTTTGCTAAGCTTTTTGCAGGATCAAGTTTGTTTTTTCCTATCAATTTAACTTTTGTTTTTTTATTAGAAATTTTTTCCATTAGTAAAAGAAGCTTCTTTATTTGAATTGTTTTTTCTCCACCTATGTTAAAAACTTTATTGTAATTTTTTAGTTTTTTTACTTTATGTATGCACGCATAAATTTGACCAACAATATCATCAACATAAGTATAATCCCTAAAATTGTTACCTCTGTTAAATAGATATATTGTGCTTTTATTTAACAATGCTTTAAAAAAAATTCCTATTGACATATCGGGTCTTCCATAAGGTCCATAAACTGTAAAAAATCTAAAGCCTATAGTACTAATTCCATAAACAAAATTATAATAATAAGCCAAATCCTCATTACAAGATTTGGTAATTCCATAGACTGAAAGAGGTTTGTCAGTATTTATTTTTTCATGTGATGGATACGTGTTGCTATTGCCATAAACTGAACTTGAGGATGCATAAAATACATTTGTAATTTTATTATTTTTAGCAAATTCAAACAGCTTAACTGTTCCCAATATATTGTCATTTATAAACAGTTCTGGGTTATTTTGTGATAGCCTTACTCCAGCTTGGGCTGCTAAATGAATAATAAAGTTTATTTTTTTTTCTTTGATTTGATGAATGTTTTTTAAATCTTTTTTATAAAATTTAAAATTTTTATACTTTTTTAAAATGGCTAGTCGTTCTTTCTTAAATTTAACACCATAAGATACACAAAGGTTGTCAAAACCAATAACTGTATGGTTTTTTTCCAATAATAGCTTAGCTAGGTGAAAGCCTATAAATCCTGCCGAACCTGTAAGTAATATTTTCATAACTATAACTTACTAGAATTTATTTTTTTTGCAATAACCGTTACCGAACTACCAAGTAAATCCTCTTTGCTCAAAAAGTCATAATTCTTAAAAATATTTTTTTGTACTTCATTAGTAAGATCTACATTATACTTATGGTAATTGAAGCTATTAAAATAAATAATTTCAAAGCCAGCATTTTTTATCTTCTCTTTCATTATGTTCTGACTTATTTTTCTATTCATATTTTCACTTATCCAACTAATTGCCATTTCATTTTCAAATGGCCTATTTTTTTTAAGATACTCGACATATTCTGCATGATTTAGCTGTAGGTGCATAAATGGAGAATCTCCAATGCCTAATGCGTGACCACCATCTACACAAAAATAAGGTTGATAATTATGAAAAATTAATCCATTTTCTTTCAGTAGATGATTCATTTCTAAAAATGAACCGTCTATATCCATTAAATGTTCTAAGACTGAGCTAGAATAAATGAGGTCAAAATTTTTTTCTAAACCCACATTTCTTTTAGAAATATCACCCTTAATAAAAGTTGATTTAGATTTAAGCTGATTTTTAACATCTAAATAAGGCAAAAGAGAGTTTTCAAAGTTTCCATCATAAAAATTATCTATACCGAAAGAATTAAAACCTAATTTTTCAAATGCCACTATAGAGTGACCTCCAGAAATAAAACCTATTTCTAAAATATTAGAATTTACATCTAATTTCTTTTTAATTTTAGAGTTTAAAAAATTTATATGTTTTAAATTATTTGCTTTGAAAATTTCAAGTATTTCATGATTTCTTGTGTGATAATTTCTTATTGTTGGCTCATTTTCAAGAGACTCAATGTAATAAAAGTCTTTAAATCTTTGACATATTTTTTGTGCAAAAATATTTATTTCTTCCAGTGGTTTCATTAATGTTCTCTCCCCTATTGCAGAGTTAAAAAAATCAACTTCACTTTTATTCAATAAATTTTTATTTTTTAATAAAGATAACGATTGAAGAGATTTAAAAAATGCCCATCCTGGTTTTACTTTATATCGATAGTTTGAAAAAATAGAAATTTTCTTATCTTTATAATGGTGAATATATTCCAATATATATATTTTCTTATAAAATTTAAAATTTAAATACGAAATAATATTAATAAATTTTAAGTAAAACTTAGATACGATTAATCTAATTATATTAAATAATTTTTGTTTAAATTTCATGTTTATGAGTTAATAGTTAGCATATATGATAAGTTTTCTAAAACTATTTAGCAAAAAAGACTTTGTTGTTTTTGGATTTTTGTACCTCGGATTAGTTGTTTATAGTTTTTTTGAAATTTTTTCAATCGCCTTAATTCCTGCATTTGTTCAATTAATTATTGACCCTCAAAAAATTAATGAATTTTATTATCACCCTTGGTTAGCTGGATATTTAACTAAAGAAAATTTAAGCAACCTAATTTTAATAGGTTCTGTAATTATTATAACAGTATTTTTAATTAAAAATCTTTTTTTGATCATTGTTACTTACCTATATGAAACAAAAACTTCAAATTGGTTATCAAATCTTACTCATAATTTTATAAAAAGAGTTTTAGATTTATCATATGAAAATTTTATAATGGCTGATCATGCTAAACTTACGAATATAGTAATAAATGAATTTGAAACTATCAGGCATGTTATTAGAACCTACTTTATACTTTTAAAGGAACTATTAGTGCTAATTTTAGTATGTATTTCTTTTATTTACATAAGCCCTTTTTATTTTATGATACTTTTTACAAGTATGGTTTTTTTTAGTCTGATTTTCTTCTTCTTCTTAAGAAATGTACTGAAAACTAGTGGTAGTAAAAGTCAAGAACTAAAAGGTGCACAAATCAAAGTAATGGACGTTGTTTTTAGAGGAATCAAGTATATAAAAATTTTTGATAAATCCAAATATTTTTCTAACTTTTTATTTAACCTAACAAAAAAAAGAAATCGTATAGCAGCAAATATTGCAAGTATTCAAATTTTACCGAAACTTTTAATAGAAATAATTCTACTGCTATTATTTTTAATTACTTGCAATTTGTTATTTAATATTTTTGAAGGGGCAAGTTCTGATCAGTTTATTATAACATTAAGCTTAATTGCAGTTATGGTTGTTAGACTTATTCCCATTTATACAAATTTAAATGTTTCATTTATTTTTTTAAAATTTGCTTCTCCTGCAATTAAATCTATTACGAATTATTTTAAAGATAAAGCAATCGAAGATTTAGAAAATCCTTTTGAGAATTCAAAAACTTTTGATGAAAAATTTGAAAGTATAGAGTTAAAAAATATTAATTATAAATTTAAAACAAAAACAACTTCAGCTTTTTCAATAGAAAATATAAATTTTACATTGCGAAGAGGTGAAAAAGTAGGAGTGATTGGAAACACTGGATCTGGTAAATCAACACTAATTAACTGTGTATTGGGTTTATTGAAGCCAGACGAAGGTGATATCATTTTTAATAAACAAGACTCAATTTTTTTGAATATAAAATCATGGCAAAAAAAGATTAGCTTTGTACCACAAGATATATTTTTAATGGATAGTAATATTTATCAAAATATCTCCCTTTCTCACGAAGTAACAGATGAAGAAATAATCAAGATAAATGATATTATTAAATTAACAAAATTAGATAAATTTCTTAATAATTTTGATCTTAATCTTGGGGATAAAACAGCAAAAATTTCTGAAGGTGAGAAACAAAGAGTCGGTGTATGCAGGGCTTTATTCAAAAGTTGTGAAGTTTTAATTTTAGATGAAACGACAAGTTCTTTAGACGTTAATACAGAAAAAGAAATTATGACAAATTTGAAAGAACAATTTAAAGAAATGACAATATTAACTATTGCCCATAGGTTAAGTACAGTTGAAGATTATGATAAAATTATATTAATGAAGAATGGAAAATCTATCATGATAGATGATCCCAAGACTGTTATAAAATTTTTTATAGAAGATAAAATTAATTGAAAATAGCAGTTAACATAAGATCTAAAGATGGACCATGGGGAGGTGGAAGTGCCTTTACAGATTGTTTTGAAAAATATTTTGCAAAGAAAAATATTTCAATTAAACACAACTTAAATGACAAAGATTTAGACATTATTTTAATTCTGGATCCAAGATTTAGACATCCATTATCAAACTTTTCAATTGGTTCAGTTTTTAGATATCTAAAATTTAAAAATCCAAATGCAATAATTGTTCATCGTATCAATGAGTGTGATGAACGCAAGAATACAAGTTTTATGAACAAACTATTAAAATCTTGCAATTATATGGCTGACCATACAGTTTTTGTAGGTAGTTGGTTAAAACGCTTAGATTTGTGGGAAAGAAGAGATTCTAGTGTAATATTAAATGGATCAGACAAAAGTATTTTTAATGCAATAGGTAAGAAAAAAAAACCACTGCCTTTTAAGCTCGTAACTCATCACTGGTCAAATAACTTTATGAAAGGTTTTGATATTTATAAGTACCTTGATGACTTATTAGTTAAAAAATATTGGAAAAAAAAGATCCAATTTACATATATTGGAAGATTACCAAAAAATTTTGAATTTAAAAATACAAAAGTTTTAAAACCACTACATAAGAAAAAATTATCTAAAACAATTTCTAGACATCATATTTATGTAACTGGCTCTATAAATGAACCAGGTGGAAATCATCAAAATGAAGGTGCTCTTTGTGGTCTGCCATTGCTATATAGAAAAAGTGGATGTTTTCCTGAATATTGCAGTGGCTATGGTGAAGAATTTACACCCAAGACATTTGAAAATGCTTTAAAAAAGATTATCAAAAAATTTTCTTATTATAAAAAAAAGATTAAATCATACCCACATACAAGCGATAAAACTATTGAAAGTTATGAAAAATTATTCAAAAAATTAATTTTAGAGAAGGATAAAGTTTTAAAAAAAAGATTAAAAAAAAATGACAAGTTAAAGAATCTAGGATTACTTTTTAGACCATAATATAAAATTTTCTTTTAATAGAAATAAAGAAAGATGAAAACCTATAAATCCACAATTTCCTGTTATTAATATTTTCATTTTAATTTTTTAAAATTGTTGTTAGCAATAATTAGATCAGATTTATTTAAAACCATAAAAGAGTCCTGGTCATCTAAAACAATATTTGTCACTTTATTTATATCATTCTTTAGATAGCTTTTAAAATTATATACACTAAATGCACCAACATCTTTTAAAATGAAATTTTTTTCAAGCTTTAAAGAGTTGTTTTTTTTATTGCTAATTAACTTTATCCCTTTCTTTGAATATTTATAATAGGTTTCTTCAATATTTTTTATTAATTTATCTTTCATATTTGATTTACCAGCTTCCAATAATTATTTTTCTGTCTCCATATTTCTGTATTTCTGTGTTTGTTAACTATCTCCTCGAAATCCAGATCTTTAATATTAAGATATTCTAGCACTGTTTTTAGATGTCTTTTTGGAAACTCATGATCATGTTTTCTTGCAAGCTTTATTGCTTCTTTTCTAGTCATTTGATTATTTTGTATCATTCTACATGCGTCTCTTGTTGCTCTTCCAAATCCAAACTTAATATATTGCATGTAATAATATAAATTATCTATCTTGTCATCCAAACTATCAAAATTTGTGAATGTGCCTTCAGTTCTTCCATCTTTGTCTGTTTTAAAGTCAGGTAATTTTTTTTGAACATAGTGCCAATTCTCAAGCATGCTCCACCTAAAAAAATAACTAAAATAATAAACATTTAATTTTTTTAATTCATCCTCTTTAGGATAAATGTATGGAAGTAAATCATTTAATTTTATTTCATCACCGGTCCAATTTTCTGGATAGTCACCTATCTGATGTTCAATAACTTCTCTAAAATCTCTTTTTTTTGTACTTTCTTTTCCTAACACAAGACCGCCATATTCACTTTCTCCATGCTCAGCATAAAATATATATGGAATTTTATAATTAAGAGCAATTCGAACTGGAGCAGAATTTACACCTGCATCCCATGCAATCTTGGGATTTCCTCTTTCTACAAAAAATCTTTTTGACAGTTTTGATGCTATAGATTCATTAACATCAATCATAATTGTATCAAAGCCTTTTTTATTCATTAGAGCCCTGTTGTACATTCCAATTTCATTTTTTATTAGAGGAGAAAAAGTAACTAATAATGGATTCAAATCAAATTCAAATTTCATTTTCAGTGCAATAGATGTAGAATCTTTCCCCCCTGACCATGGCACAATACAATCGTATTGATTTTTATTTTTTTTACTTTTAATTTTTTTAATTATTTGCAAAAATTCTATTTTTCTTTTTTTCCAATTTGTTTTTTTTTTTAAAATAGCATTTTCACATGCATTACATATGCCATTTGAATTAAAAATAATCCTTGGTCTAGTATCTGGCATAATACAAGTGTTGCAAAAATTTATCATATACGAATTTTTATTTTATTTTTTTTTAAAAAATTTTTAGCTGACTTTATACTATCATTAGTAAAATGATATATATTTTGCGTGCAAGCAGCTGAAGCAGAGGTTTTTTCAAACAATTCCAATATGTGTTCCCAACTTCCACATCCACCTAATACTAAAACAGGACAATTCAACTGCTTTGATAATTTATTTATAAAAGTTATTTCATATCCCAAAAGTCCTCCATCATTATCAATACTGTTTAACAATATTTCACCAGCACCATAACTAATTGATTTTTTAGCCCAATCTTCTGGATTAACATTTAATTTTTTTTTTCCACTATTTATATATAGAAAATATTTGTTTTTATTTTTTTTGTAATCGATTGATTGAACAATTGATTGATTGCCATATTTTTTAGAAATATCCTTTAAAATTTCTTTGTTCTGGTATGTTTTTGAACTTAAAATTACTTTATCTGCTCCATGACTGAAATATAAATCTGCATCTTTAATAGAGCTTATTCCTCCTCCTACCGAAATTGGAACAAAACAATTGTTTGAAAAAAAATTAATAATATTTAAAAAGTTCTTTTGAAATTTATTTTTAGAAACATCAATCAAAATTAATTCATCTATACTCCAAAAATCGACAAAGTTTTTTGTATATCTATAATCTGGAATAAAGTTTTTTGTTCTAAATAAAATTCCATCCTTAAAAGTAAGTGAGATTATTATTCTTTTTTTTAACATTTAGCAAAATTCACAAAAATTTTTTAGACATTTTAATCCATTATTTTGACTTTTTTCTGGGTGAAATTGAACACCATAAATATTGTTATGACTTACTGATGAAATAATTTCACAATCATAATTAGTCTTTGTTAAAAAAGCAGATTTAATTTTAGATTGCAGGTAAAACGAATGATCAAAATAAAAATCTGAATTATCATTAATTCCTTCAAATAAGGGACTTTTTTTTAAAATTTTACAATTATTCCAACCCACATGTGGTGTTTTTATTTTTTTATTCTTTTCCTTTAAATGAACTAAAGATCCTTCTAATAAATTGAAACCTAAAGTTTCTTTATGTTCATAACTTTTTGAAAAAATTACCTGAAACCCAACACATATTCCTAAAAAAGGAATTTGATTATTGCATTTTTCAAGAATTATTTTTATTAAATTTTTTTTTTTTAAACGATACATAAAATCAGGAAAAGCTCCAACTCCTGGCAATATTAATTTACTGACATCTATAAAATCCTCTTTTTTTTTACAAATTTTATAATTAATATTCAATTTTTCTATTGCAGACTTTAGTGATTTCAAATTTCCACTATTTATATCAATAAGACCTAGTGTCATTTACCAATTACGAAAATAAAAAAAACATAAATTTATATATATTAAGTATTATAATAATACTATTTTAACTACATCAAGTTAGATTTGCCCAAAAATTTTTGTACCAGTTTATATACCTGAGATATCCAGCTTCAATTGGATACTCTGCTTTAAAATTAATTTTATTTTTTGCTTTATTTGTTTTTAGAGTTCCTCTTTCTGGCATAAATTTTTCTCTAGGTCTGTAATTTACTTTTATATTTTTAAATTCTGTTTTTAGTATTTCTATTAAATCATTAACTTTCCTTGCATTTCCAAATGTGATGTTAAATGTCTCATTTATTGATTTTTCATTTTCACAACAACTAACTATGCCTCTAACTAAATCATCTATATATGTAAAATCTAATTTTTCATTTCCATCACCATTGATATTAATATCTAAATTTTGTATTGCATTTTCTATAAATATTTGACCTACTCTTCTACTTACACACCTTTCACCATATAAAGCAGAAGGTCTAATAATAGTGTAAGGCAAATCAAAAACTTGATTATAGGATTTTACCATCAATTCTCCAGCATATTTTAAGTTTCCATAAATACCTATTGGGTTACAGGTAGAATTTTCATCCACATCCTTATTTTCAAAATTTCCATACACCATACTTGATGACATGTATATTAAATGTGTTCCTCTACTTTTAGCAAAATCTAGAGAATTTTCCAAAGTTCTTAAGCTATGATCAAATGTTGTATGAGGATCTTTATTAGATCTATTTGCATGAGATACTGCCGCTAAATGAATAATTACATCTGGTTTAATCTGTGAATACAAAGTTGAAATAGAATTATAATCTCTCGCATCCTGAATAATTAAATCAATTTCATTTTCTTTTAAAAGTCTTATTCGGTTATCTAAAATTGCCTTGTATAATTTCTGATTCATTATTTCTTTATTATCTAGTGAATAAATATTATTTATAGACAAACTATCAACAATTATAGGCTCATGACCGCATTTCGATAACTCCAAGGCCAAATTATGCCCAATAAATCCACATCCTCCTACTAAAAGAATTTTTTTTTTCATATATTTTATTTTAAAACACTCAATATAGTTTTACATATTGAGTCAATTTCATTATTTTTAAGCTTTGGATAGACTGGTAATGATATATTCATTTTACTATATTTGATAGAGTTTTTAAAATTTTTCAAGTTTAACTTATATTTTTTCTTATAATAACTCATTTCAGCTAAGCTATTTTGATAATGTACACTGAAACCGATATTATTATTTTTTAAAGCATCAATTATTTGATTTTTTTTTTTTGAAAAAATTTGAAACACAAAAAAGGAGCAATCCTTAGAATATGGCATTGTCTTTAAATCTTTTATATTTGATAAGTTTTTTAAATATCTTTTAGCAATCTGATGTCTTCTTACTAAATTTTTAGAGTAGTTATTTAATTGCCCAAAACCTAGGGCAGCTTGAAAATCAGTCATTCTATAATTAAAACCTAAGAATTTAACATCATAGTCTCCTGGTATTTTTCTTTCATTTATATCTTTATCAATACCGAAAGCTTTTAATAATTTTATTTTTTTATAAAAATTGAAATTATTTGTTATAATCATTCCACCTTCACCTGTCGTAATTTGTTTTGTTGGATAAAATGAAAAACAGCCAGATAGACCAAAATTTCCAACATGCTTATTATTTTTAAAAGTTCCTAAAGCATGAGCACAATCCTCTAAAAGGATAATTTTTTTCTTTTCACAAAATTTTTTTATTTCATCAATATCACATGGATAGCCAGCCATATGTACTAAAATAATTCCTTTTGTTCTTTTGGTAATTTTTTTTTTTACTTCTTCTAATTTTAAATTTCCAGTTACAAAATCAATATCAGCAATGACAGCTTTTGCACCTGTATACTCAACTGCATGAGCAGTGGCTGTGTGAGTCTGTGCTGGAACAATTATTTCATCACCTTTTTTAAAATCAGATGCCAAACAAGATAAATGAAGTCCAGCAGTACAACTAGAAACTGAAACAGCATATTTTGCACTAGTAAAATTACAAAATTTGTTTTCAAATAAAGATGTGTATTTTCCATGTGTCAACCAACCGCTTCTTATAACTGACTCACAATTTTTTATATCAGTTTCAGTAATATTATGTTTTGAAAATTTAATCATACTATATTTTGGTTTTTATAGGATTTGTAAATTAAGTTTACTTATTATTAACTCATTAATCAAAAAATTGATATATAATTTATAAATATATTTTAAGATATTAAAAAAAACATTATTAAAAATTAGCAATTAATTAAATTCAAAATGTGTGGAATTTCTGGGTATTATGGTCAAAAAAAAATAGATAGAAAAATAGTAAATGATCTTTTAAAAAATATGAGCGTTAGAGGGCCCAATTCTCAGAAATTTATAAAAAAAAAATTTTTATTTAATAGTTATTTATTCCATTC
>ENA-UOXV01006035-UOXV01006035.1-marine-metagenome-genome-assembly--contig:-NODE-6035-length-12951-cov-5.011321_pt1 | contig 12951 bp, 12 predicted proteins | sample MGYA00238165_ERZ766961 | MGnify/ENA primary metagenome ERZ766961 (study PRJEB28924, sample SAMN03173240) | marine metagenome | biome: Marine; feature: Water; material: Subsurface seawater | place: North... | reverse complement strand
AACGCCCCGCCCCCCACCGCCCCGCGCCCCGCGCCCCGCGCCCCGCGCCCCGCGCCCCGCGCCCGCGCTGCCGCCCGCGCCGCGTCAATACCGAGGCGGGCGTGGCTGAATGCACGGGGTGGGCGCGCGGGCAGGGGGGGGCGTCGGGCGGCAGTATGTGACGGCGTACCGCACCACCACGCTGGACGAAGCGAGCGCCCTTCCCCCTACGCCCCCCCCTCCCCCTATCCCCCTACTGTGCGTGCGTGCCTTGTCCCCTGCCACCTCCTCCTCCGGAGCGAATGGCTCCAAGGGTTCAGACGTTTGGGTTTCCGGCCGCCCTTGATCGCCGGCAACCGTCGGTAACCGCCGGCAACCGCCGCGTCTTTGGCAGGAGACGGTGCAGGCGGACGTGCAGCACCCCTGGCGCTCGCGTTCCTACCTCTTCGACGAACCCGCGCGCGCGCGCTGGGTGCAGCCCCGCCCTCTGACCCCCCAATCCCGCGTGCCCTCCCCCTCTTCCCTCCATGTCCATCAGATAGATGGAGAGATGCATTGATCAATTCTCTCAAGGTGTCTTTCTCTCTGATAGATGGAGAGATGCACTGATCAATTCTCTGAAGGTATCTTTCTCTCTGATCCCCAACAGGTTAAGCTCCTGCTGCGCGAGCGACTCTTCGCGGCGTACGGCTACGAGGTCCACGCGCTGTGCGTGCTCCCCTGCCCGCCGGGCACTCAGCGTCGCCTCGCCCGCGACGAGCGCCTTGCGGCCGCGGGGCGCGTCGCCCCTCCGTCGGAGCCCTTGGAGCCATTTCGCGGAGGTCGCCTCACCTCCGAGCGCTACATCACCCCACCCCCCGCGCCCTAAGGCGTGAGGCCCGCCCGCCGCGGCGCGCCGGGGGGCGGAATGTACATTGTTTTCATGGGCCGCGTCGCGCTGGGCTGCCGCGCGGGGGCTGCTGCGCTGCGGCCGCGGCGTGCGTGCACGGCGCGCTAACTCACAGTCGCCTTTACGTACATGACCCCTCTCACAGCCCTCTTCAAAATCGGAAAAAAACACACCCGCGCCGCCTAGAAGATGCAGCGGGCCCCGAGCGCCTTGTTCTTCTCGCAGTCGGCCTTGGCCGACGCGAGCTGCTGCTTCCCGCCCGTCACCTGCTCGCGCGCCCAACGCTCAGTGCACGACCCCGCTGCTCCTTCCTCCATGATCCGGGCAGAGCAGACGCCATCAGCCTCAACACAGTGCGCTACAGCACAGTGCGATTTCCAGCACAGTCACCCTGCTCCCGAGCGCGCAACCGCCCGTTCCATGGGCGCTTTGCTGGGGACTGTCTTCCCACTCCCCAGTACCGCCCATCGAGTATCTCTGCCGATCAAGGGGCGCTGCCCGTCTCTACGCCGCCTCACTGGCGACCAGTCTACGCATGTGCGATATACGCACAAGCTGGATCTTTCCCAACTGGCATGGTGAGCTCTGAACGTTAGAGATGGGGGCATACGATCTTGGCCTGGTCAGCCTTCGTAAGCTTGTTGGCCGGGTCCTTGAAGTGCATCCACTTCGGCAGCCCCTTGACGTGCAGATCGAGCCCCTGGTCATGTGCGCAAACATGAGCGACTCGGAATCCTGCAGGACTGTCCTAAGAAGACGCGTGCGGGCCACAGCAGCGGAACTCCCGCAACCCATGCGACTCCCGCGCTCTCGCGCGATCCTCCACTCAAAAAACCCAGCGGCCCGAATCGCCCGTTCGAGCCAAGACAAAATCTGAAACACTAACCTGCGCTTCGAAGCCGTGCTCCCCGTGAGCAGTCGGGACAAGCCGCTGCATCGCCGCCTCCTTCGCGCCAGTGAGCAGAGCGAAGACCATGCTGGATCTATATTGGGGTCGCGTCCGAGGATGGGCGAGTTTACTACGATGCCTACGAGGCGGGCCCACACACACTCGCCCGTTCCGAGGCGGGCCGGAAGCGGTGGGAGGCGGGGGGGAGCGGGTTCCACAGACCCGGCTCTGGGCGGCGTCTTCCAAATGAGCCACCATGACGACGAGAGCGGCAGTGACGAGGAGGCTTCCTTGTACGAGGTGAATCCCCTTTCCCTGAATCCTCTCGAATGGCCAGTGATGCGCGCTTCTATGCATAATAGGAGCGGTAGGTGCCGGGGGTGCCCAGTGCGTTGCGCAGTGGGTCATCCGCGCTGCTGAGACACCAAGGGGCAATGGCAGGAGCTTGAGGTGTCAGCGACTGAGTGGGTTCCTGTCGTCGACACGCCATCCTTCTCCCTCTGCGGCCACAGTGGCCCCGTCCTCGCTTTGACGGGAGGCACGACGAACACCAACATCGTTGTGAGTGGCTCGAGAGACTTTACGGCTCGGCTGTGGGACATCGAGACAGGGCAGTGCACAGGACTTCTGGAGGGCCATGTTGCGGCGGTTCGGGACGTCGCCTTTTCCCCGGTGAGAGGCACATTCTTGACCTGATCATGGCACCGCACAGGCCGAGCCCCTCACAGGCAGTGCCGGCCCGCAGGACGAGCGGGTGGTTTTCACAGCCGGGGATACGTGCGTCCGCATCTGGGACAGGTTTGTTCTCGGCAGCACGACAAAACCGCGATATCTAGCGAGCGTCGGGACTCGATGCGGCAGGCTGCTCGTCCCACAGCGGTGGGCAGCGCGCGTCCTGACACGGGCGGGCGGGGGCGCGCAGGGTGAGCGGGCAGCAGGTGGGCTGCCTGCAAGGGCACCAGGGGCACGTGAGTGCGATCGACTGCAGCAACGTGGTGATCGGCGGCGTCAGTGACGGTGCCCGCGCGCCCCGGCCCCGCGGGCGCGCCGCGCCCCACTGCTCACGCGCGCCGGCGGTAGGGCTGGTGGTCGCGTCCGGGTCGTTTGACTGCACGGTCAAGATCTGGGACATGAAGCTTAAGCTTCCCGTGCGGACGTGCACGGGGCACCGCATGCCGGTCGTCGGGGCCCGCCTGCTTGAGGGTGGGCGCAAGATGGTTTCCTCGGGCATGGACTGCGTCGCCAAGGCACGCATCCCGCGCCCCGCGCCCCGCGCCACCGCGGCACGCCGCAGCCGGCGGCGCGCGGCGCTGAGCGCGCGTGACCACGCGTACTGGTGCGCTATAGCTGTACGACCTTGCTGGGGTGATTGCGCGCACGCCCTTCACGCGCACCGATCCCGAGGCCTCCGCGCGCCACCTCCGCGCCATCAAGTGCGCCAAGGTGCGCCGCCGCCGCCTCCTCCTCGTCCTCCGCCACCGCGACGCGCCGCGCGCTCGCCGCTCACGCGTGCGGAGCGCGGGGCGCGGGGCCAGGCGCCGATCGTGCGGACGGCGCTCTCGCGCGACCAGGCGTGGCTGGTGTCGACATGCACGGACGCCGCGGCCTCGCTCACGCGCCTCGGCCCAGACACGTCGACCTCGCTGCTCGGCTGGCCGCGCGCCGCGGACGGCCGCCCCGAGACGCGTCACGTGTGGGGCGCGAGCTTCCACGGGGAGGGCAAGCGCCTCGCCGTCGCAGGTCGCCTGCCCCCTTCCCGCGCGCCGCGGCCGCGCGCCGCGGAATGTGCGCGCAGCCCGAGCCCTCTGGGTCCCCGCCAAACGGCGACTGATGCGCGAGAGGCGGGCAGGGGGCGATGACGTGGTGCTGTGGGGGCTCTCGGGCCTGATCGACTGGGAGGTAGCGCGCACCAGGCAGGCGCAGGTGCAACAAGAGGCGCAGGCGCAGGGGCAAGGCCCCCCCGACGAGGGCGGTGCTCGCCTTTTGACCAGCCTTTTGACCAGTCTTTTGACCAGTCTTTTGACCAGTCTTTTGATTGGTCTGTTGACCCGGCCGTCTGACCCGGCGCCGCGCCGCGCGCCCCGCAGGCGCGACCGTGCGGCGGCCGTCGATCAAGACGCTGGTGCACGCGCTCGCGCGGCTGACTGGGGCGGGCGCTTCCTCTCGCCGCTTCGGCGAGTCGGGCTCACGCCTCTGGGGCACGCACTTCGCGGGCGCGCGCGTGCTCGCGGGCGTGCACGACGGGTCAATCGCCGTGTGGGACGTGCCTCCGTGCGCCCAGGGCGACGCGGCGGAGGCGCAACGCGCCGAGGGCCGCGCGCAGCGCGCCGCGCAGCGCGCGGCGCAGCGCGCTTCGCTCGCGGCGCAGCGGCTCAGCTCGCCTCCGGGCTCTCGCGGGAGGTCTTCCCAAGGCTCTCGCGTCCAAACCGCCCCGGGGGCCGAGGAGGCGCCCCCTGCCGCCGCGCCCGACGCGGGTGTCGAGCCGCGCGCAGGGCAGGGGGGCGCGCGCGTGGCACCGCGCCTGCCAGAGCCGTCAGAACCGTGACTCCCGAGGCGCCCGGCAGTCGGCCGGGGTGTCGCGAGGGCCCTTGCCAATAGCAGGGGAGGAGGCGTGGCGCGTCGTTTGCATAAAAGTACATACAGCCGCCTCCTGCCCGCCCCGCGCGGCCATGGGAGGCGAGAGGCTTCGCTACTTGTCTAGTCCGAGTAGGGGGGTTGGAGGCGATCCGGGCCCGTCTCCAGGACCGTCCTTCGCCTAGACCTGCACGTGCCCTCACTCCTTCTTCCAAATCAACTCCTTCGCAGGCCCTCACTCCTTCTTCCAAATCAACTCTTTCGCGGCGCTCTGCTTTGCGCTGCCGCCCGCCGCCCGCCCTCAGCATGCGACAGGCGCGGCCAGGCGAGCGCCCGCGGACGGGGCGCGGCGGGGCGGGCGGATGCGGCACTCACGCGACGCGCGCGGCGACAAAGAGGTAGTCCGAGAGCCGGTTCAGGAGCGCGCCTGCCGCCGGGTCGAGCGCCGGGTGGAGCGCCGGGTGCGGCGGCGGCCCGCCGTCCTCCGCCGCCGAGTGCAGCGCGACGACGCGACGCTCCGCGCGTCGGCAGACCGTGCGCGCCACGTGCAGCGCCGCGGCAGCGACGCCTGCACCGCCCGCGCCCGCCTTAGCTCGCCGCCCCGCCCCGCCGCGGGGCCGTTCTCCCCAGCACCTCCTCGCCGCCAGCCGCCGTGCTGTGCGCGCGCGCGGGGGCGGGGGCGGGGGGGACCGCCGGAGGGGAGGATGAAGTTCTTGAGCGGCGGGAGCGTCGCGTCCAGCGCGTCGATCCACGCCTCGAGCTCCGTGACCCATGCCGTGTCCACCGCGGTGCGCTGAAGCCTGGCGGCCTCCTCCTCGTCCGGGCGATCCGACGTGGGCGGGGTCGCCACGTGCGACGCGACGTCGAAGAGCCTGCGCTGGATCCGCTCCAGGCTGGGCGTGAGATCGTCTATGCCCCCTGCCACGAGGTGCTCCTTCGCAAGCCCGATCGCAGAGTTGAGCTCGTCGATGTCGCCTAGTGCCTCGAAGATCGCGTCATTCTGGTAGAAAGAGAGCAGCAGATGAGCGAGCGCACATCGGGAGGCTCTTCACCCTCACATATCGGACCCTGCTACCGGGCACGCTGGTATGACAGGGGCGCTCTGCCGCACCTTTCTTCTTCTAGCTCCGTTGAACAGTGAAGATCTACCCTTGTCCCCAGTCCTAGTGTAGATCTTCATCCCCCGCCTCGATGCACCCACGAGGTCGTGGCCGAATCCGCCTGGCCGCGCCAGTGCTATTCCGCTCACAGCCTCGGAGCTGCGCCACGTGAGGCGAGTCGCCATTCGGCCTGTCCAACGTAGGACAGAGTGGCTCGTTGCCATGCAGTTGCGCCCCACCATGTGTTGCGGCCAGTCCTCGCTGGACGCGAGATAAGTGGCATCAAAAAATGTCTCGCGGGGACTCGCCGAAGAACCAAGGCTCGGCGTTCGGCTGCAGGATGGCGGAAATGATCCCTGATGGGGGCGACGCTAGCGTCTTGCAGCCGACAACAGACCCATCCCCTTCGCGGAACTCGTCAGACGCAGCCGCGCACGGAAGTCGAGCAGCCTCCGGCAGTTTGAGCTCCGGGGTCGCACAGGAGATGGAGGGCGAACTGCTTGCACTCCTCGACCGTTGCGGAGCGGACACGCGGCTACTCGGACGATTCAAGCAGGAACTGTTGACGATTGAAGGCGCGCTGAAGGACCGCATTAAAGTTGTGCAGAATAGTGGTATGTGCCCCCCTCTTCCCAGCCTCTCTCGCCTTGTCGCTGTCCTCCCCTCTGCCTCACTTTCCAACACACATACTCGCACGAACATATCATGCCAAGGCGCAAATGCACGCACGCACGCGCACGCACGCACGCACGCACACCCCCATGCGCACATGAATCCCGACCGACGGTTGGGAGGAACCGGTAGCCCACCTTGAAGAAACAACCTGTCTAACCTTGGAACCCTGTCTAACCTTGGAACTGTGCTGCAGGCGGACTTGATGCGGACGCCAACCTGGCTCGGCAGCTGCAGCAGCAATTGGAGGCGGAGGTCGAATGCCTTGTGCCCACGTGCGCTGATAGACTGCGCCTGCTGAGGTGCTGGCGGGGACGCAGGACAATCAACGCGCCGCGGACAAGGCAGCCGCGGAGGAGCTGCTTTTCCACGAGCTGCTTCAGAAGGAGCGCACCTGCCAGGTTGGACCCGCCCGCCCTCGCCGCCAGTGCGGTTGCTCGCGCAGCGCAGGGCGGGCGCTGACTTTCTAAGGGCGTGGCCAGATCTGCAAGAAGCAGGCGCCTGAGGGCCAAGGGGCCGACGCGGCGGTCGGGGGCGTGGCGGTCGTGCAGCTGGCGCGCTGCGAGCACTTTGTCTGCGGGGCGTGCGTGGCGGGCGCGCTGGAGGCGCGCCCCCCGGAGCGGCAGGGCGACTACTGCTGCCCGTGCGCGGGGTGCGGGGCCGCGCTAGCGGAGAAGGAGGTGAAAGCGCTGCTGCCGGAGGTAGAGCACGAGAGGTTCGTGGACCTCGGGCTGCGAGACCTGCAGGGCGGCACGCTCGCCACCTGCCCGGCCGGGTGCGGCTGGGGCGTCATGCTCGAGCTCAGCGCGAGCGTCGTTGCGAGCCCCGCGTCGGCGCGGCGCGGCGAGCTCGGGGTCGACGGGCAGCCCATCTCCGCGGCGGCGGCGACGCACAAGGAGCGCTTCCGCTTCCGCTGCCGGCGCTGCAAGGACACGGAGTTCTGCGCGGGCTGCCGCGCGGTGCCTTACCACCTCGGCTTCACGTGCCAGAGCTTCGTTGCGTACAAAGCCTCGCGCCAGTGCCGCTTCTGCGGCTCGGCCGTCCCGAGCACCTCTCGTATGTTCCTCCAGCCAGGCGACGAGGGCAAGCGCAAGGCGTGCGTGGCTGTCCTCCGGGCGCGCGGCGTCGACTTCGCCCGTAGCGACCCCCCCGAGCAGCTCGCGGCGCTCTGCGAGGCCACCGCCAAGGTCGGCGGCGCCCCCCCCCTCCCTCCGCCAAACTCCACCCTTCCGCTTCGTTCAGTGAGAAAAGACGCAGCGCGGTCGGGTCTCTATCAAGCAAGCAGACCCCCCCCGCCCCCCGCAGCCTCACCGCCCGCGCGGCACGCAGGTGGGGGAGGTCTGCGCTGGCGAGGACTGCCAGCGGCGCCTGGCGGATGGCTGCCCGAAGATGCTCCCGTGCGGGCACGTCTGCTCGGGCGTCCGCGGCGAGATAGAGTGCCTTGGATGCCTCCGCTGCCCTGAGCCGCTTCCGCGCTGGGTCACCGGCCCGAGCGGGGGCGGCGCCGCCTCGCGGGCGGAGGCGCGGGCGTCGGGGCCGGGTGGCGGGGACGCGGGCGGGGCAGGCCGCGGGGGGGCGCTCTCGGAGCCCGTGGCAGATGAGTTCTGCGGCATCTGCTACGTTGAGGCGCTTGGGCAGGCGCCGTGCGTCCGGTCGGCGCCTTGTCCCGTGCCCTCCGCGCCCGCCCCGCGGCATGCGCCCCCAACGGGGCCCCAGGCCTTACGCCGCGCTCTCCGCCGGTCGCGTGCAGGCTCGTGTGCGGCCATGTCTTTCACCAGCACTGCGTGCGGCAGAAGGTCGTTTTCCCCCGCGCCCCCCGCGCCCCCCTCTGATCGCTGCCGTTGACCGCACCGATCTCCCGGCGCTGCCGCAGGTCCAGCAGCGCTACTCAGGCGTGCGCATCAACTTCTCCTTCCTTGACTGCTCCCTCTGCAAAGTCCTCCCCCGCTGCCCCCGCGCCACCCCCGCGCCGCCCCCGCGCCCGCGCCGGGTGACGCGCCGGCGCCCGGCAGGTCCCCATGGCCGGCCCGGCGGTCGACAGCCTCCTCCGGCCCGCCATGGAGTTCAAAAAGGTCGCCTCCCCGCCCTGGACCAGGGTCACGTGACTACCCCTAAACCCCCTACCCCTCTGCTCCTCTCTCTCCGCGCGTTCCCTGCCCAGGCTCTTTGCACTCCCGGCTCGCGTGCCCCCGCCGCCGCCCGCCCGCCCGCCTCCGAGCGCTGGAAGGCCGCGGTGTGACGCACGCGGCGCCCCCAGGTGGTCGCTGCCAAGGCGCAGCAGCGGCTGGCGCTGGAGGCGGAGCTCAAGAAGGCGCCCGAGCTGCGGCCGGGCGGCTCCTACCACGGCAGGCCTGCCGACTTTGCGATGCGCAAGTTCGCCTACTACATGTGCTCCAAGTGCTCACAGCCGTACTTTGGGGGGCTGCGCTCGTGCGACCTCGAGCAGGAGGAGCTCCGCGACGTTCAGCAGGACGAGATGGTCTGTGGCGGCTGCTCGGTCATCGGCGTCGAGGTGCCAGCGCAGCCCTCCGCGCCCCCTGCGTTCCCGTCCAACCCCCCGGTTTGTGTTTCGCATGGTCTGATCTGCGCGGGTGTGCCTTGGCTGCGGCAGTCGTGTCCGAAGCATGGCCTCGAGGCGATTGAGTACAAGTGTAAGTTCTGCTGCTCGGTTGCGTCGTGGTTCTGTTGGGGAACAACGCACTTCTGCGACTCGTGCCACCGAAAGCAGGTCGGACCGATCCTATGTAGTACGCGCTGTGCGCAACCCTGAAGGGGATTTGGGCCTCCCAAATTGAATCCGGCGCCAGCACGTTTCTGTGCAGCTGAGGGCAAAGTGCCACGGCGCAGGGCACCCCGGAGTCGATGAGCCGCAAGCTCAGGAAAGACCTTCCGCAGTGCGGAGGATCCAAGTACTGCCCGCTCAGGGTCGATCACCCGGCTAATGGCGAAGAATTTGTGCTCGGCTGTCAGATTTGCCGCTCAGCGAGCTCAGTTTAAGCGTGGATGAAGTGGTCAAAACAATGAAGTGGTCAAACGTTTCAAACGTTGAGTGGATGAAAGAGTGCGTGCGTGCGTTCGCTTTGGCACTTCTCCTGGTCCATAGCGTAGCTGCATTTGCGTCATTCGCCAGTGTCGGCCTCAGTCCTCAAGTCGGGGTTTCTTCCAACCCGGAGCTGCCCACTAAGAGCTGTGCTCCACGCCTGCGAGGAGGCAGCGCCACTACCATGTCAACAGAGCGGCCCACGACAGTGGTCGAACCCGCCACTAAGTTGTTATCGTGCAGTGCATTTCCAGCTGTGCGAAGATCGGCTCTGTCAGCTTTTGCGTGACAATTCTGTCGACACGGTGATTCAGATGGGGTTCGCCCTGAACGACGGGCAGCTCACGTCTCTCTGATTTCGACGGGCCGGTGCAGGTCTACATCGCGCAGAGTCTCGATGGATACATCGCAAGGTAAACCCATTTGTATCTATTACCTGCAGAGTCGATGGAGCCCCTTTCGGCTCAACGCTGCCCACGACGCCCAGAGACGATGGCGCTCTGGATTGGCTGCCGATGCCGGAGGAGGGCGGCGACGACTATGGTTGGGCCGATTTCCTCGCCAGGTGTGACCCCATGACCCAAAACCCCGCCTCAGCGCGCGTCGCGTGTGTGCGCGCTTGTGCGCCCGGCGGCTTGTGTGCAACTGACGTCTGCTGGGCGTTGACTTTGGAGTGCAGCATCGACTCCTTGCTCATGGGCCGCAAGACCTTTGACGCAGTCGCCTCGTTCGACTGCCCCTGGCCCTACCCAGTCCCGGTGACGGTGCTCACCAGTACCCTCAAGCAAGTTCCAGACAAGGCATGTTGCCCAACCCCACCCGCGCTCCTGCTGCCCGAGAGTCTGACTCGGGTGCAGGGCGGATGATCGCCCCGCGGGGCGGATGATTCTCTCTCACTTCCCCGTGTGGCTCTGCCGTCGTCTCACGAAGCTTGGCGAGCCGCGGGCAGATCACGGCCCAGAAAGCGGACGTCACCTTCGCGTCCGGCGCGCCTGCAGACGCGCTGGCGGCTCTGGCCGGCGCCGGGCGGAAGAGGACCTACGTGGACGGCGGGAGCCTGATTTCGTCGCTCTTGCGGGAGGACATAGTCGATGAGATGGTGCACCCAAGAGTCTCGCCTACGCTCAGGGTTGCGAGCTCCGGCGGGGCTCGCACTTGACCCGGGAGAGGTGTGGGTGCTGAGCCTGGGCGAGTGGCAGATCATCACGACCGTGCCGATTCTGATCGGCAAAGGCGCGCGGCTCTTTGGAAGCCTTTCCTGTGACCTACGCTGGGATGTTGTACGCACGGAGATGGTCGGGGTGCTGCCCCGCCCTGAAATGGGGACAGGAACCTTATGTGCTCACGTCTTCTTTCCGCAGGGGATGGTCAAGACGACCTACAAGCGGAAGCGGTGAGGATGCTAATTCGGCCTTGGCTGTGCGAGAGCGAAGTGTGATTCAAATGAAATCGAGTTGGATGGACCGCAGCCTTTCAGGCTTCAATGCAAATCCACCGCCTCTTCACAGCCAACCATCGAGATCCAACGCAATGTCATAGAGTTCTGTGGCAGGTCTGATTCTGCGACTGGTCTGACTAGAATGAAAGAACGAACGTCACTAAAAGTGATTTTTGGGGCACACCACTCTGCCGTTTCACAGGGTGCGAGGACACGGTCGCACGGCGGCGCCGGTGTCACGTTCGACAGAACCACCAGCTGAACGTTACCGAGAGCGCTGGCCAGCCTATCTGCTACTGATGTCTTCATTTAGTTGCTTCGCGTGGATCGCTGGCCCTCGCAAGCCCCGAGCCGAACGCCGAGCCCTAGCCGAGCAGCGACGGGGCATTCCCCGCGCACCGTCCGGGCCACCCCCTGAGCCAGATCTCGACGAGCACGGCGATGCCATTCCGGGCGGACTCGCTGGCATCAGGCAGCGTATGGCAGCGATGGGGCACACGATGAACCACGAGGCAGCTCCGACGGGAGAAGCTCCTGCAGCTCAGCCAGGCCACGCACCGCCGGGCCCTCCGACACGGAAGAAAAAGCGTGCACCGCGCCCGGCACCGGAGGGCTCGTCGCTGGAGGCACAGCCAGCGCGCCAGCCGCCTTCGCCCGAAGCACCTGGTCAAGCGCCTGATCAAGTGCCCAGCGTGAGCGAGGGGACCTTCTCGTTGTCCGCCGAGGTGGTTACGGAGAGCGGGCACGCCGTGGCGCCGGTGCGGCCTACGCGCCCGCTGGAGCAATACTCGCTGGATGCAGCGCGGGCATCAAGAGCCCCCATGCCACAAAAGGCGCAGCCTGCGACGACGACGCCCTCGCCGCCGCAGCAGCCTCAGCCAGCTCTGCAGCGGCAGATCACGCTCCCGTCCGCCCACTCCCAGGCATCGCCGCAGCTCCACGGCACGAAGTCGTTCCGGCAGCCCGCGGGTGGCGCGGCGGAGTCTCCCGGCGCAGGCGCGCCCGGGGGGCGCAAGAAGAAGGCGCCGATGCCCGACATCACGTCGCGCGAGTGGCAGCACCACATCGCGGACTCGCTGCTCTCGGCGCGCACCCCGAAGCAGGGCCACAACAACAACACCTACTCGATCAAGGCCGACTTCTCCGCCTCGTCGCCCGCGCGCCGCACGCCGGGCGCGGCGGCCTCGCCCGCGCAGGCGCCGCGCGCGCCGCCGACGCCGCTGGCCATCGACGAGTCCGAGGCGGGCTCGCTCTTCCCTGGGCGGAACGAGGTACGCGCGCGCGCCGCCGACCTCCTCTCTCCCGCGGCGCGCGCGCGGGCGCAGGGCCAGCAACCCGGGAGGGGCCTGCTGTGGGGAGACAACACCCCGGCGGCGCCCGCGGCGCCCGAGACGCCCGCGCCGACGCCGCCGGTGACGCCCGCCGCGGCGACGCCCTCTGCGGGGAGGGAGACGGAGGCACCGATCGCAATTGCGAATCGGGGGGACGTGATTCCGCGGAACCTGGTCAAAAACTCCATCTTCACGCGGCAGTCGCAGTCGCAGTCGCCTGAGAAGCCGCCCGCGCGCTTCAGCAAGCCCACCCCCCGCGCGTCGCCGCCGGCGGCTCCGACAATCCCGGCGGTTCCGCGCCCGGCAGCGCTGGCAGCGCCGGCGGCAGCGGCGAGTCCCGTGGCTGCGCCTGCGCCTGCGCCTGCTACGGCGCCAACGGCGGCGCAGCTGGCGGCGCCTGCTCCGGACGAAAAGGCAGCGGCGGCGCGTGCAGCGACGGCGGGTGGTGGCTCGCCCGGCGCGGGCGCTCGGCCCGCGCCGGAGCGCCGGGCGGCGGGCGAGGGCGCAGCGGCGGGCGGCGGAGGCGCAGCGGCGGGCGGCGGAGGCGCAGCAGAGGCCCAGGCGCTGTCTGGCATGTCGACTTCGCGCACCGCCGCCGCGGCGGACGAGGGCGCCGCGGGGCTCTCCGGGGCGGGCGCGGGCGCGGGCGCGGGCGCGGGCGCGGGCGCGGAAGGGGCGGGAGGCGTGATGCTGGAGAACATCCGGGCGTTCCGCGCGGCGCAGCCAAAGGCCAACTTCAACGCATGGCTCGAGCAACTTGACCCCGAGGTGCCTTTCCCCCCGCGCCCTTCGCGCCCCGCGCAGGAAAGCATAGAGCCGCCTCGTGAAGACCTCGCACTGCCGAGCCCCCGCATGAGGTGTCCATGAGGTGTCGCACGCACTCCCCCGCATAGACACCACGCACGCACTCTCCTGGAAAACTCAGCACGACTGCCTACCCCGGCGCGTGCAGGCGCGCCCCGTGCTGAGCGCGCCCCGTGCTGAGCGCGCGGCGCGGGCAGGTGATCATGTCCGCCATCATGTCGCAGGTACCCCCCCC
>ENA-UOXV01006030-UOXV01006030.1-marine-metagenome-genome-assembly--contig:-NODE-6030-length-12958-cov-9.194141_pt1 | contig 12958 bp, 10 predicted proteins | sample MGYA00238165_ERZ766961 | MGnify/ENA primary metagenome ERZ766961 (study PRJEB28924, sample SAMN03173240) | marine metagenome | biome: Marine; feature: Water; material: Subsurface seawater | place: North... | reverse complement strand
GCCACGGCCTGCAACTTCGATGCAGCCGCCACAGATGACGACGCCAGCTGCACCTACCCTTCTGCCGACAACCTCGACTGCGACGGCAACTGCCTCAACGACGCCGATGGCGATGGCACCTGCGACGAGGATGAAATCTCAGGCTGCACCGATGCCGCAGCATCCAACTACGATGAAACCGCAACAGAAGATGATGGCAGCTGCGCATTCAGCTGTAGCCCAAATTGGGGCGAGCCGGTGACCTTGCCTTCAGTGGCGACTGTTCTCGCGCACATCACAGTGGGGGGAGAGAATGCGGCCATGGATGACCAAGTCGGCGCATTCGTAAATGACGAGTTGCGCGGCGTCGGCAATATCATCGAATATGAAGGTGGCACCTACGTCAACATGACGGTATATCTCGCAGGAGGAGAAGAGACAGTCAGCTTTGCCCTCTTCAATGCCGATGATTGCACAGAATGTCCATTGGACGGTGAACTGACCGTCATGGGCTTCGGTGAGTACGGCAGCTTCGACGACCCGGTGATGTTCGATGCCAACTGCAACGCAGGTGTTCTGGAAGTCTCGCTTACAGCGGGGTGGAATTATGTTTCCACCAACCTGATTCCCGAAGACTACAGCATCGCCAGTATGTTCGACGATGCCCTCGAAGGCAACCTGCTCAAAGTGCTCGGCGACGATGACTTTGCCCTTGGGCAGAGCTACACACCGGGCATCCCCAGCGTATTCAACTCCCTGCAAATGCACAGCGATGCTGCGGGGTACGTGATCAAGGTCGAAGAAGATGCGGTATGGACGAGCACAGGTGATGCGCTCGATGCTGCCAATACGCCCCTCGACTTGAATGAAGGGTGGAACATCATCGGCTACGTGCCCCAAACAGTCATGGCGGTTGAAGAAGCCCTCAGTTCGATTGATGGCAACGTGGGTACGGTGATCGATGGCCAGAATGGAACCGTTTGGAATCCAGCCAACCCCAACGAGTTCAACAACCTGCTGGACCTTGAGCCTGGACGTTCTTACTGGATACGCATGCTGGAGGCTGCTACCCTGACCTATCCAGAGGCCGCTGAATTAGACAGCATCGGAATGGGTGTGGTGGAATGGCGCACCGAAAATGCCACCGAAGCCATAACAGGGTGGAGTGTTGTGCGCGCTCCTGGAGCAGCAGCGGTAGCTGCCGAGGTGCTCCTCGATGACGCCCCCGTTCAAGGAGAAGCATACATCGGAGCCTTCATCGGTGATGAGTGCGTAGCTGCGCGAGCGGTCATGCCGTTGGACGGTGCCTCAGTTGCCCAAATGGCCATCATGGTAAGCGGCCTCTCGGACGTGCACTTCCGGCTGTGGGTAGACGGCACCGTTATTGAGTCCGAGGATGTGATGACCATGGAAGGAGGTGATGAATGGGGACAAGGCGGGGCCATCCTGCCCATCCTCCGGTTCACTTCGGAAACCAACGCCATCGCAGAAAAGAAAGGGACAATCCAATTCACCATCGCACCGATCCCCGCGCGCCTTGAGACTTGGATCAACCTGGAGCTCAACTGTGAGGACCGCATCCGCATCAGCGTATATGACGCCCGGGGAGCTGAAGTAGCGGTCATCCGCAATGGCGCCATGGCAGCCGGTACCCACCGCGTGCACCTCGATTTACAGGGGTGGGCAGCCGGGACATACTTTGTCAATGGCCAAGGAGCGCACGGCAGCTTCAGGGCTCCGCTCGTCGTTCACTGATCACCCACATTGCAACACGAAAAAGGCCCGTCAGATGACGGGCCTTTTTCATTGGGCGAAAGGAGGAAGTCAGGGGCACAACCCTCCAAAAGAAGACAAGAGTATCAGCACATCCGACACCCCGATCAACCCGTCACCGTCGATGTCTTCAGAGCAATCCACAAAGCCCACACACAAGGCCAAGCCGGCGTCCCATACCGTTCCCGGCCCGCAAAAAGCGGCCCCATCGACGGGCGGGTCCACCACATCCTCGCACGCAGAACAGCCACCAAAGCACACCACTGGCAACGTATTGAGTGCAGCCACCGGCGTGAAAGCACGGTTAAAACCACCCAAGCCATTGGACACGCCACACGCCTCGGGAACCACTTCTTCCAGCGCCCAGTCGGGCCCAGCCAAAAACTTGTACTCAACAGCAGCATTGCCTATGAGGTCCAGCTGCAACTCCCAAATCCCGTCACCAACATCATTCATCGGTGTTCCCGCAACATTCCATCCTTGGAAACTCCCGACCAAATAAACCCCCTCCGAAACGGGATCTAACGCCCCTGCATCGACCTGAAACACCACGCCATAAGTACAGGTGCCATCGTCTATGGTCGCACCGGCATCATAATTCGATGCCCCATCGTCGGTACAACCTGGAAAATCAAGGTTGACCAAGCACGCCGCACACCCACCGAAACAGACAGGGCCAAAGACCATGCCGCCCCCATCCACGACCATTTGCCGGTTGTATCCACCGTAGCCGTCTTCTCCCCCACATCCCATCGGAACGACTTCGGCATCATCCCAAACCGTCCCATTGATGAACTTGAATTCCAGCAGTGCCCCGGCATCGGCGACCACCGTGGTCTGCCAAACATTGTCGCCCGCATCGAGCAAAGGGGTTCCACCGGGGTTCCATCCCTGGAAAGAACCCGCTACGTGAAGTCCTGAAGGTGAAACAACCCCAGCATTGACCAAATCAGTGGCATCAAGGGCCACTACAACCTCATAAGAACAGACGGCCTCTGCACCGAAATTGAGGGCCGTCTCATCGTTGCATGCTGCAGAAAGGGGCAAAGGGGCATCGGGCGAGACCGGTACAACGGGCGTATCCAACCACAGGTGGTACTGTCCCGGCGCAAAATAGAAGGTGGCTCCCATGTCGGTCACCTCATGGGTATCACCGGTCAATGCATCGGTCCAAGTGCCGGTGTGCGGAAACCCGGGAACCATATCCAACCCCACCACATCAAAATTGCCGCACAGGACCACGTTCTGCGAAGGCGAATAAAGCTGGAGGCGCTTGCCCATTCCTCCGAAATCAATGTTGTAGTCATACGTGGTGAAGACCGGCTCCGTGCGCTTCAAGTCACAGAGCCCCTTGATTTTTCTGGCCAGGCCTTGTCGCTCTGGCACCTGCGCCAAATCCAACCACGGCTCGGGCTTCTCATCGAGCTTGCAGCCATCGGCATAGGTTCCGTTTCCACAGTCGTAGATGGACACATCATACCCGAATTCTCCCCACTGGTACATCATTTTGGGACCGGGCAGAGCGAGCAGAAAAGCGTGGGCCATGGCCAGGCGCTCCATCGCCGTCCCCAATGCCTTGGTGTCATAGCCGTCAAAAGCATTTCCATAAAGCATGAGGTCATGCGCCACGCGCTGCTCATCATGACTCTCCACGTAGGACACCAAGTTGGGCCAATTCCACCCCCGGGCTTGCCACGACGCCCACGAGAAATCGCCCCCATAACCCAAGGCCGCCTCGGCAAAGGAAGAGGTGGCCTTGCCCCAGAGCATGAACCCGCCATTGGCCAACACCGTTTCTTCGGCGTTGTCCCCCAGGTGCTCCAAAATCAAATAGGCGCCCGGGTGCTGCGACCAAATGTGGTTCCCATAATCAAACAGGATGTCCACCCGGCTCTGGTCATAGGCATTCCACGCCCCGACATCACCGAGGGTGTAACTCTGCGTGAGGCCTTTGGAGAGGTCGAGCCGGTAACCGTCCACATGGAATTCATCCATCCAGAAAGAAAACACCCGCTTCCAGAAATCGCGCGTCCACGCATCACCGTGATCAAAGTCAAAGCCCAATCCATAGGGATGAATCTGGTCCTCGTTGAACCACGGGTTTCCCCCAGCCACGCCGCCATCGGCATCTTGATAAAGCCTCACCAATGGGTCCAGTCCAAAACTGTGGTTGGGAACCACGTCCAAAATGACGGCAATGCCACGGGCATGTGCGCCGTCCACAAGTCTCCGCAGGGCGTCTGCAGTCCCGTAAGCCTTGTCGACAGCAAAGCGGGGACCGGGGTTGTAGCCCCAACTCGTGTTCCCGTCAAATTCGTTGACCGGCATCAATTCAATGGCGTTGATGCCCAGCCACTGGAGGTAATCCAAACGGTCGATCACATCGCCGATATCTCGATTGGCATCCCAATCCCTGACCAACAGCTCGTAGATGACGAGCCGGTCCTGTGCGGGGCGTTGAAAGCCCGCATCCGTCCATTCAAATGGCGTCACCTCTGTGCGAAACGCCGCCACAGGCCAAGAGGCATACTGCCAGGGGAAGGGCGGTCTGTCGGGGAAAGTGGACGGTGGGATGTAGCCGTCGTTCCACGGGTCGAGAATAAGCGGCGCATAAGGGTCGGCCACTTCCACCGTATCGTCCACGAGGTAGTGAAACCGCGTCCAGGCGCCGGGGTCCAAGCTGTCCACTTCCAACCACCACGTGTTCCCATCGAGGGAACGGTTCATCAGAAATTCAGGTGCCGTATCCCAACCATTAAAGTCGCCGCGAAGGTTCACATGGTCCTTGGCTGGTGCGCGCAATTGAAAATGGGCCCGATCCGGCGACAAGACCGTCACACCATCGGCCATACCCCAGGGAGGGTCCTGCACCAAACCCTGCGCCTGTCCCGCGACAAACACGGACCAGAACAGGGCGAGCAAGGGCAAATTCCATTTGAATTCAAGGCGGGTTGCAGCCGCGGGTAAAGAATTTGCAGAATAAGGGGTCTCAAGCCGCATGAACCCTAAGATACGACCCCTATTTTCGCAAACGAAAAGAAGCGACATGAAGTACGATATCGCAGTACTGGGCAGCGGACCCGGTGGATATGTCACCGCCATACGCGCCGCCCAACTCGGCCTGAAAACCGCAGTGATTGAGCGGGAAGCACTCGGCGGGATTTGCCTGAACTGGGGCTGCATTCCAACCAAAGCCCTCCTCAAAAGCGCCAATGTGTTTGAGTACATCGAACACGCCGAGGACTACGGCATCAAGGTCTCTGCTCCCAAGGTCGATTTTGACGGCATGGTCAACCGCTCGCGTGGCGTGGCTGACGGCATGTCCAAGGGCGTACAGTTTCTGATGAAGAAAAACAAGGTGGACGTGATCATGGGCAACGGCAAGCTCTTGGCCGGACGCAAAGTGGAAGTCACCGCTGCCGACGGAAGCCAGCAGGTGGTGGAAGCCGACAACATCATCATCGCCACAGGCGCGCGCAGCAGGGTGCTGCCCAACCTGCCGCAAGACGGAAAGAAAATCATCGGTTACCGCGAGGCGATGACCTTGACCAAGCAGCCCAAACAGATGGTGATTGTCGGGTCCGGCGCCATCGGTGTGGAGTTTGCCTATTTCTACAACGCCATCGGTACCGAAGTCACGGTAGTGGAGTACCTGCCCAACATCGTGCCGGTAGAGGATGTCGAAGTCTCCAAGCAGTTGGCACGCAGTTTCAAGAAAACGGGGATCAACATCATGACTTCCAGCGAGGTCACGGGAGTGGATACTTCGGGCGCCAAGACCAAAGTGACCGTGAAAACGGCCAAAGGAGAAAAAGTACTGGAAGCCGATGTGGTGTTGAGCGCTGTCGGTGTGGTATCCAACCTCGAAGGCATTGGCCTGGAGGAGGTGGGCATTGCAACCGACCGCGGCAAGGTCATTGTGGACGAATTCTACCGGACCAACATTCCCGGGTATTGCGCCATTGGCGATTGTGTGCCCGGTCCAGCCCTGGCCCACGTGGCAAGCGCGGAAGGCATCCTGTGCGTCGAGAAAATCGCCGGACAGAATGTCGAACCCATCGATTACGGCAACATTCCAGGATGCACCTATTGTTTCCCTGAAATCGCCAGTGTGGGCAAGACCGAGGAGGCGTGCAAGGAAGAAGGCATCGACATCAAAGTCGGCAAGTTTCCATTCAGTGCCTCAGGCAAGGCCAGCGCCGCTGGCCACAAGGACGGTTTCGTCAAGCTCATTTTCGATGCCAAATACGGCGAGCTGCTCGGCGGCCACATGATCGGCGCGAATGTCACGGAAATGATCGCGGAAATCGTGGCCATCCGAAAGCTGGAAACCACCGGCCATGAAATCATCAAGACCATCCACCCCCACCCTACGCTGAGCGAAGCGGTCATGGAGGCGGCAGCGGCGGCCTATGATGAGGTCATCCACCTCTGATACGATTCCCCGAACAATGAAAAAGGCGCCTTCAAGGCGCCTTTTTCATTGTGAACCACATCGGTTGGTCAAACCACCCCGGTCTTCATTGGCTCTAATCGCATCCCGTCCCCGGAATCAGCGAGGTGAAGGGGCCGCGTGCCACGTTCACTTTTCCGCTTTTTGCTCTTCCTGTCGCGCTTGGATCTGCGCTCGGAGTACTCTACGATTCTGTCCATGTGCACCAGGTACCGGACACTGCTTCCAAAGAAAGCGAGCCCCAACATCATCAGAATCAACCCCGTCAAGCCCTCAGCTGCCCAGATTTCTTTCACGGGCTCTGATGCCCGCCTGAAGGCCGCATCAAACACCACAGAAACGCCTGCCGCAAACAGCAACACACCTGTAGCTCCATGAGAAAACCATCTCTTTCTGGCTGTATCTAACTCCATAATCAACTAGCAAACAGCAGGTTCAAATTCCTCATACAATTTATGATGAGAAGCGCCATGTGAGCCGTAAGAACAATCTGACTTATCATTAAACACCTTATGAAAATTGGTGAATGAACTTCTTTCCAAGGACACGGCCTTCCCTGTCCATCAACACGAGAACACCCCTTTCACGGGTGGTAAACACCCCACTATTTGCCAATCCTTCCTGGTGCAATCGGCCGGTCAAATCAAACAGACGCCATGCATGAACGCCTCGAGCGACGCGGTGCATGAGGCGGCCATCCGCAAGTGGGGTTACACTCCACTCCAAAGGATCCTCAACCCGCTCAACATTGGACAATCCCGTCGCGTCGAACTCCGGAATTTGAATGGAATGCACGTCATCCATAAACTCGTCCGATGCCACCCCCTCAGAAAACACCTGAAGGTTGAGCACTCCGCTGATGATCCCATCTGTGGTGAATTGTCCAACCAACACCCGCAAATCATCGCCCGCAGTGCCGTTCGAACTGCCCAAGGTCACAAACCAGGCCCCATCCACATCCATGACCAGGTTCCCACCCGCTTCGAATGCATCTACCCACAGACTGGTTTGGGGCGGGAAAAGACCCACAGGAATCTCTCCGATGGCACCATCTGGCGCAACATCAATTCCAATGGTGATCCAAGTGTCCCAGCGCAGATCCGGAAGCGGCGTAAAAAGCAGGGGGTTATTGTTGTTCGGGGTCGCCCAGCCATCAGGGTGCTGATAAAACGACGTCGTGGTCACCACCTGTCCCTCCATTTCCTCCCAACCTGAAACTGAGGTCAAATAATCCGTGGGGTTGACCAGCTTGGCGTACAAACGCACAGTGGCCATCCCGGGAATGCTGTCCACGGCGACCACCTCCCATTCAAAAGTGTAGGGTGCAGCTGACTGTTGGGCCATCATGGGGTGACCTGCAAAAGCCACCATCGCTACAACCAGAAATCGGTACATCATCGGTGCTGAGAAATTCGGTTCAAATCAAAATGACAAGGTGCAGAGAGAATCCAAACATTCAATCGACAGGTTCCTGAACAACCACAAGGCCGTCCATGCGCACTTCTTCAAACAGGTCATCGTACCCGGTCACCCTTCCCTTCACGCGCAACAATTCCCCTTTTTCCAGGACCCGATGCGGCCGCGTGGTATCCCATGCCGCCACAACACCTCCCTTAAAAGTGGCCCGCTGACCATCATCCCCCTCGACCACCGCGTAGAGCTCCACCACCGCATTGAGATAAGCCACAGAGGCAGAGTCACCGTTGGATAGGATTCCGGACAATTCCTCCGGCACCATCTTGAAGCGGGCCTGTTCCGCCCCGATGTCCCGATGGGGAGCATCCATGAGCAGCCACACTGCGCCCGCGAGCAGCACAGCAACTGACAGCAGCCCTGCCCATAAAAATATCCTGTTCCTCATTTTTCGAATCTATTCAAAAAGAGATGGCCCGGAACGCGTTCGTTCCGGGCCATCAAACCAAAACCTGTCTTGTCATGCGCTTGCGCGCACTGCCAATGTTCAGAATTCAATGTGTCGAATATTGAGGGCCCCGGAAATGACCGCCGTCATATCAAAAAATGACTTTTGTCATCCCTTGCGGCCATCACAAACCAAGACCAACAGTCAGGCCAAAACGCCAGCCGGGTCCGCTGTCACTTAAGAGGTATACACTCCTGCGCGAGCTGCTAAAAATTCGCTCGTCCAGACTGTCCTCTGCGCTCTCCTGTGCATCACTGCCCAAGGTGCCTTCATGCACCCATGAGCGGCTGTAGCTCCTGAACATAGGCCCCGTATACACCTCTATGCTGATGCCGTTGTCTGAGTACCACTGGAATCCAACCATCACGCCTCCCCCCCAATGGAACTGGCTGTATCTGCCGTCAAGCTCGTCCTGGAACGCCCCTTCTGAAATGCCGGCAAAGTCATCGATGTCTTCATCCACGTCCAAATTCCATTGTTCGATCCTGCCTTGAATGCTCACGAACACCCCCTCTGGCATGCCCCCGTTCACCCAAGCATACCGGCGAATCTCCGGACTCAAACGCCAACCGGCGTGTTCTATCGCCACATCCGTCCACGCGCTCATGCCCGTCAGGTTGTTGTACTGGTAGAGACCAAAACTTTCGGCTTCGCCAATTCCAGCAAACGCAAGCTGCACGGAAGTGGAGGAGTTCAAGACATATTCGTACCCCAACTCGTAGCGGGCGAAATACCAATCACTGAGGTTCAACTTCAGCAGATGTCGGGTATCATAGTCGCCATCGCTGCTCATTTGGGCACCTGCAATCGGCATCCACGCCAAAGCGGCCAAAGCCAGAAGAATCCGTTTTATCGACATGGTTCGAGGGTGTATGTGAGCCCAACAATACGCCAGTTCCCCTCTTCTTCAACCATTTGGATGGCGTCGTATCCACAGTGGCTCAGTTCCTCACCGATATGGAAATCATAGTAAGCCCAGACATCTGCAAACCCTCCGGAAACGTGCACTGCGGGGTCCGAAAACCGCTCAATCAGCGGCGCACCTGGCTGTGAAACCGATGCCACCCAATCGGCGGACGACACCCGCGTAACGGCCAAAGTGTCTCCCCTTGTGTCGATCCTTGTCAAAACAGCATCCTCGCGGAGAACCAGCGACAACCTCACGGCGTCCCGGGCCTCGAGGGCCTGAAAGAAATCCTGAATGGCACCCAAGATGATGTCCTCCACGTCATCGGTGGCACCTTTTGGAGACTGCGCAGATTGACAACCTGCCAAACAGGTAAAGCCCCACACCAGCAGGACCCCACCAATGAACTGACTGTGGCGCATTATGGACACCACACTTTACGGGTATGCACAGTGCCATTGGCCGTCCGGACATGAACCACAACCAGGCCTGAGTGAGACAAGATGATGGCATGCTGGCCCGCCGCGAAATCGCCTTCGAAAAGGAGCCGCCCATCGAGGGAAAGCACGGAGGTGTGGTGTCCTTCGGCACACGACAACTGCAATTGTCCCTGTTCGGAGGCGTGCATCCCAAAGGGAGTTGAAGCCGATGCCTCAGCCACTCCCGTTACAGTTTCATCAAAAGTGAATGAAGCGCCTTCAAACACATCACCGGAAGCCACGCCGTTGCCATTGGCCACCACCGAGGCCACGTATACAGTGACCGCGCCACTGCCCGCGGGCGGTGCCACCCATTCCACCTCAAAGGTGCCTGAACTGCAGAGGTCGTTTTGCTCAAAAATGTGCCGTCCATTGACTTCGTCCAACCAAATGCAATCATTGGCATCCTGGTCGTTAAACATGCCCGCGTTGGATCCATTGGCGAATACCGCAGTGCCGTGTACCCCGAAGCCCGCTGGATCACCGGTACTGCTCAACGAAACGACCAAGGTGTGTGTGGCACCCGGCATGTAGGTGTCGCTCAAGGCCATGTCACCCTCGACCACCATAAACGCATTGAGCGCAGGAGAAAACGAGCCACCTGAATGGCATTGCTGACAGGTGTTGTCACTGCCCGGGGCCCCGGTGCGGTCCTTGTTCTGCTGGTGTGCCACCCCGTTGGAGTTGGAGAGCAATGCAACAGTGATGGCAAGCAAAAAAGTGAGTGAAAGTGGCGTACGTATCGTCATCCCGTCTTGAGTTCTAATTGCAAACTAAACACCCCAAAACGGACCTGGGTTGCGCTAAAGTGATAATCATCACGTGAAGTATTGACAATGGTCATTGGACACCCTTGAGATTTTACACACATTCAGGATGCTTCTCCGATTCACCTTGAACAAAAACCCCTCCATGACCACGCCTGCCCCTACCCTGTCGAATCAGCTGGATCGCACATGGGCCGACCGGCTTGTGCCACTCCTCAACGCACTCATCGCCGACTTCGAGGTGATGAAATTCAATGTTCGGGGAGCCATGTGGAACGGTTGGGGCGAACAATTCACCACCATGGTCGACATCCTGCCAGCCTACCGGGAACATGCAGACCATGCCGTCGAAATTTTGGCGCGCCGCGTGCGTTGTCTGGAGGGGCGCCCCCCTGCTACGATGGATGCCATGATCGAAAATGCCCATTTGGAAGCCAATGATGGCACCATTCACCACCGCGCTTGCATCCGCATGCTCCGTGAATCCCTCTCGCACCTGCTCAAAGCAGAACGCGAAGCCCTCACACTGGCCCAGCACGCTGGTGACGAGGTCTCCGCGCAGAGCATTTCCAGCCTGATGTCATTTCAAGAAGAAGCGCTGTGGCACCTGCGTTCATCGCTGCGCCGCACAGCGTTCGAAACGGACTACCTCCCCAAGGAGGCGCCTTGAATTTTAGCGCATGATCATCAACTGACCGGCGTGCTCCACACCTTCAGGTAATTCCAAGACGAAGTAATGTGTGCCATCGGCGGCACCGTCTCCGTCCCATTGGTTTTCGTAACCGTCTGCAGCGAAGACCACGGCGCCATTTCGGTTGAAGACCGTCAACCTATTGTCCGGGTAGAGCTCGATGTATTTGAACACCAACCGGTCATTCTTCCCGTCGCCGTTGGGCGTGAAAATATTGACCAACTCTACCGCACAAGACAAGATTTCCAAAACGTGTGAATCGGAATCGCCACAGAGTCCCTGCAACACATGGTTCACCGTCACCGTGCCCACACCTGCCGCTTCCAGATTTAGCATGCCTGTATCCGGATTGATACAGTCGTCACTGGAAGCACTGGTTGCACTCCACACTCCTCCCGGCCAAATCGCACCGAGCTGCCATTCCTCCACCCCTATGCACAGTTCATCATTGGGGACGTCTACCAGAATCGCGGCATCGCGCTGGGGCACCACCGTGATCTGCACCGCATCCACATCTGAACAAACGTCTTCAATGGTGTGGGTTACGGTATAGTTTCCCGCACCAATGCCCGGATCGAAACTGCCCGCAGGGGTCAGACAGGAACCGCAGGACGCCGTCCAAGTACCACCACCTTCAGCTGCGGAGAACAGCACCGTTCCAGCAGATTCACACAAATCTGGAATATCATCTATCGCAGCGTTCACCGCAGGCGCCACCACGATTTCCAAACTGGCGCCAACGCTACAGCCCAGCGATTCATCATAAACAACGGTGACCGTATGGGTGCCCTCACCGGCATCGCCCGGGTCGAAGTAGCCGCTGCCATTGATGCACCCACCGCAGTCCGCCGACCATACAAGGTTGGGGGTCGGACTCCACACGGCTTCCGCCACAAGGTCAACATCGGCATTGATGGTGCTGCCAGAACTGTTGACGCAGAAAGGGTCTTCATCTTGTACGGTGACACTCAAGACCGGCAACACTTCCGTTGAGAATGAGGCCGTATTGGTGCATTCTCCATTTTCCAATTGATAGGTCAGCACATTCACGCCCAATGGGGCACCCCCGGGGTTGAACGTCGCACCATTGAGACCTGATCCCGAAGCCGACCACTCACCGCCGGGCACATCCGCCTCAAGGGCCAATGGTCCTGCATCCACGCAGAATACGTCGGGCACATTGGCAGAGCCAATGGGCAGGCTCTCATCTACGGTCACAGTGGCCGCGCTTTCGACCCCACAACCGGCGCCGGGCATAAACGTCACTTCATAGGTTCCCGGCCCTGGAGGGGTGAAACTGCCGGAGGATTGCATACACCCGCCACAATCGGCCGTCCAAGAACCGGCCAAGCCATCGCCATCCAGCTGCACCGACCCCACCGACTCGCAGTAATTCAGGTCTTCCAAAGCAGCCGATACCGCTTCGCCCACATTGACTTCCACGGTACCGGTGGCCGTGCACAACGTACCAAAGGTGTAGGCTGCCGTGTAACTGCCTGCACCAACACCGGGGTCAAAAATGCCATCCGGCGTGACACACCCATCACAATCCGCTTCCCAATTCCCGCCATTGGGCGTGCCCACCAATTGTATGGGGTCGGCGAAAGGACAAAGCGCCCCAACACTTCCAGTATTCACATTGGGCGTCAGTCCCACCTGCAGCTCTTCGACTTCGGTGACCTCTCCGCAATCCCCTTGCAACGTGTAGGTCACCTCCAAAACACCTGGAGGCGCTTGAGCAGGGTCAATGGTACCGTCCTGGTCCACACACCCCACACATGTCGCCGACCATGTACCACCGGGTTCTCCTGGCGACAGGGTCGCCACATCGTCTCCACTGCACAGCACATCGAGGGGGTTGCCATCGGTATCCAAAATGGCGAAGTCCGCATTTTGGGATTCAAAGGTGAATTCCACCATGACGGTGTCCACGGCCATGAATTGAGACGTATCCGGATCCACGGGGTCCAGGTTGCACAAGTAGAACA
>ENA-UOXV01006029-UOXV01006029.1-marine-metagenome-genome-assembly--contig:-NODE-6029-length-12959-cov-5.250000_pt1 | contig 12959 bp, 6 predicted proteins | sample MGYA00238165_ERZ766961 | MGnify/ENA primary metagenome ERZ766961 (study PRJEB28924, sample SAMN03173240) | marine metagenome | biome: Marine; feature: Water; material: Subsurface seawater | place: North... | reverse complement strand
GAAGCACGCCCACGCGCCGCTGGACGCCAAGCCTTTGAAGAACTTGGCCATCGCGAGGTAATCGAGGCCGTCGGAGCAGTTGAAAACCACGCACTGCATCGCGAGCGCCTTGGCGAGATCTTTGGTGGTCTCCGTCTTGCCCGTACCCGCGGGTCCCGCGGGGGCGCCGCCGAGGTTAAGATGCATCGCGCCCATCAGCGTCATGTAGCACCTGTCCGTCAGCGGCGTGACCACGAGCCTCGGCTGGTTGCCGAGGTATTCGTAACCGAAAGGAAGCGTCGCCTGGACCATCTTCACGTAGAGCTCCCCTTTGTGCTCACGCTCGTCCTCCTCCTCACCCCTATTCTCCCAGTAGTAACGCAACTGCGCGACCCAATCGAAATCGCTGAGCTCGGTCACCTTCTGGTCCCGTAACAACGTGACGACGTCGCGCGCGTGGACGTCGATGACGATGAGCGCGCCCAAGGTCCCGCGCTCCTGCCTGGAGAGCTTACCTCGCACCAAATCGGTGAGATCGTCGAGCTGCGAGATGTTTTTATCGAACCATTTCGCCAACTTGCCGGCTTTAATCGCGCTCTCGCCCTCGGACGTCCAGTAGGTGCAACCGACCGCCAGGACGGTCATCGCGGGCCAGCACTTGACCCACGCCGCGCGTTTCTGCGCCTGGTAATCGACCAGTGAGTCGATGATGCTCTGTCTGCACGATTTGATCATGATCCGCTGCACCTGGCCGAGCCAAATCTCAACCGGCCCGGTGGGGTACATGTGCTCGGCGAACGGAACCTTCTCACCCTCGACCGAGTTCATCGCGGTGATCTTCAAGTCCTTCTCAAAGTCCAGGGAGTGCACCGCCTCGAAGCACTTGCGCAGGTGCGGCTGCACCGCGAGCGCGTTCTTGGTCTGCGACACAATCTGGAGGAGCTCGTCGTTTGACAGGAAGAAAAACCTGGAAAACGCAAGCCTCTTCATCTCCAGATACTCCGCCAGACCCTTCTGGACGCCATCCAGAACCCTGTTGGATTCCCTGAACAGCTCGAGCAGCTCCTTCTTGTTGCACGCGGCGATCACCCCGGGGTCCTCCTCGGCGATCACCAGCGTCTTCCTCCACTGCCGGTCAACCGCGCCGAAGCGTTTGCCCTCCAACGGTAACTGCTCCATGATGTCGTCCGAGCCGAAGATGGGTTCAAGGTACTGCCACGAACGCTGCACCTCGAGCCACTCCTCGAGCACGTCCGACGTCATCCGCAGCGTCGCCTCCCACGTCGCGATCTCGTCCGCGAACGGCGCCTTGAACGGACTGAAGGACATCGCCTGCGTCATCACGATCTGGTCGTCGAGCATCTGCGCGTGTTCATCTTCGATCCGAATCACGTACGTCCCAGTCTCTTTATACTCCTTCACCTCGAGTACGATACCGTCCCACTCGCGGTGCATCTTCTCCAGCGCGGTCTCGATGCCGTATTCCTTTCCGGCGACGTCGCACACCGCGACGATCGCGTCCTCCTTCGTTTTGACCCCCATCTCGATCGCGGCGCCAAAGGTAAACTCGGGATCCGTCGCCGGAATCGATACCCCCGCGTCCGCCTCGATCTTCTCCCAGTGCCGATCGCGCATGCCGGGCGACCGCATCGCCAGCGCGAGCGGGACGTACACCCGGAAGGCTTCAATCTCGGCACGGATCGCGTCGCAGTTCTTAGCGCAGTCCGGCAGCTGGCGCTGGTTGAAGGACTTGCCCATCTTGAACATAACCTTGAACGCGGCGGTGACGTCGCGGTCCATCGCCTCGGCGTCGAGCTCCGTGAAGCTCCCGTCGCGCCACCGATCCATTCCGTCCCTCCAGCCCTGCGCGTACGTCCAAAACTGGTAAAACGGATCTAAACTGTCGGCGATCTTCTTGATGGAGCCGTAGTCCGTCTGCTTGGCGCCGAACATGCCCTCCCTGGAGTTGTACAGGTCCGCCTTCGCCTGCAGTTCCTTGAGCTCTTTTTGTAATTCCTCAACCCGCCCGGCGTTGCCGGCGCATTCGTCCATGTCGGTGAACCCTCCGAGTTCCGACACCGTCGTCTCCAGGTTCTTAGCCGCGCTCCAGAAGTCGTCCTGCTCCGCCGCCTGGTCCTCCTGGAACTTGAGCATCAGCTCGGCGTTCTGTTCCTCGACGAGTTTAGCGGAGTCCTCGAGCTGACGAGGGAAAAATTGAGCCGCCGCCAGCAACTTCCCGAGGGCGTCGTCCAACGGCCGCCGCATCGCCTCGAGCGCGTCCAGGTACGGGTACGCCTCGTCCAGTACCACCTTTTGCTGGTTCACGGTCAGCGGTATGGTATCCGCGTGGTCCCGGACGTCTTTAACCGATTCCGGATCCTCCGCGGGAGTCACCAGCTTCGCGCTGAATTCCTTATACACGCGGCAAACCTCCTCGCATACCCTCATCGGAACATCCGCCACGAGCTGCACGCACCGCTCGATGAGGTTCTCGTACTTTGCGATGAGAAACTCCCGGACGTGGTGGGTCTGCACGCGAAACGCGCCGACGCGCTGGACCCTCGGCACCGTGTTCACGATCGACGCGAGACCGGCTCGGTGGCTCGCAATCTCGCCGAGGAATAGCCGCAAACCCTCACCCTCCTCAATCTCGTCACGTGCCAACAACGACTTGACGTACACGTTGATATCGAGGCGTAGGATCGGTAAGTGCGTCTCGTACAGGGCGTAGTATTGGTTCAATGACTCGACGCTGTTCTTGAGCGCGGACGCGATTCGAGCCTGGGCGTCTGAAACCAGCGCCTCGGAGGTTTGCACCGCCGCCGTTACGGGCCACGTGGTCCAGTGCAGGTGGCTCATGATCCCGGGCTCCAGGCTCTTCATCCCGTGCAACGAGGTCACGCCGTTGTCAAACACGTCGAGCACGCACGGCTCGAACCTGTGCGTCTGCGTCGTGTACTGGAAACTGGAGTTTTCGCTCTTTTTGGCATCCTCCTTGACAACCAGGTCCAGCGTGAACAGCGGCTCGGATCCTTGAACCCCCGAATCGACGAACCGAACCTCGTTCGTGGCGACAACCTCGAGCCGTGGCTCGCACCGCTCGAGAATAAAGTCCCGAAACGCCACCACGTTAGCCTCCGCGAGTGAACGCAGGGTATCCTCCACGCGCAGCTGCGTCGTTTTTATAAACCGCTTCAGCTTGCTGTAATTGTACGCCGTCTGATCCGTCTCTTTCAGGTTGAACCAGCCCTTACCGGCCGTCTTGAACTTATCCACGATGTGCTTGCGCACCCCCGCGATCCATTTATCACGCGCCACGCATAGGTTCTGTAAAGCCTGCTTCTGCGCGCCTTCAAACTCCTCGAGCTTGACGCTCTTCGTGAATAAAACGCGAAAGATGGCGTAGTTGCGAAGGAGCGCCGCGTTTTCAGCCGCGATGGCCATCTCCGCGGCGTACGCCTCCACCTTGGTCAGCTTAGTGCTCTGCGCGAAGTCGCCGAATGATCGCGTAAAGTCGTACGGCGGCATGTCCGGCGCGGTGGCCTTGATCGGCGCCGGTTTAGATCGAACGATCAAGTCGTAAGTTTCCGGAGCTTCGACCAGTAAGTCGTCGGGCGCGCCCTCGATGAGCGCGTCGGCGTCCACCGCGGGCGCCGAGACACCGCCGCGCGCCGCCCTGCGGTCCACGCGTGACCCGAGGCCGTGCTGGGGCTTGACGACGGCGTCGTCGAAGACGCACCGGCTCATCGCGCGCGCGTATTCGGACTTGACCTGAGAGACCAAAACTTCAGTCGCCGCCGCCGCCGCCGCGCTGGGTCGCAGCGTCGTCTCCACGGGCGCCCCTTCGTCGTCGGCACCATCGGCACCCCCCTCGGCACCCCCTCCTCCTTCGGCAGGCGAAGAGGACCGGTCCCGTACCACCGGGACCTCGTCGAACGCCCACTCCTTGAACCGCTTAGATCCGCCGTTCGTAGCGACGGCGACGACGCGAGCGACGGAATCTTCAGCCATCTCGACCGAATCAATCGAATCCACGGCTGGCATGTTGTCGACGTAAAAGTCGGCGCGTAACCCCGCCACGGCGCTGGCACGCGCGACGTACGCCGCGTGCCGCCTCGCCGCGAACACGTTCGGGTCCTCGGTATCGAAACAAAGGTCCACTCGGGACACGTTGGGTAAGATCTTTCGATTTTTATCGAGCCGAACGTCGTACGCGTTGAGGGTTACATCGCCGCTGACGACGGAGCAGTGCGTCCAGAGCGGGAAGCCGGTCCGATCGGCGCGCGGGTACACCGCGCATCGAGCGCGGACGCCGCCGTTCGGCGCGTCGATGGCGTCGCGTTCAAGCCACTGCGCGTTGGATCTCGTCTCGAACGCTTCCCAATCGTCGAAAAATTCAAGCGGCAAATCGTGCGCCGTCTTGACCAGCGCTTCGGCGCCGTCGAAGGATCGGAGTAACGCATCGAGGTCTCCGTCGAGGCGGTACTTCCGCTTCTTACGCTCGATCTGCACGCGCCGCGGCACGTCCCCGACGCGGGTTCTGAACGGCGCGAAGACTTTGGGTTCAAGCGCGAGCGGGATCATGGAGTCATCCTCTTGTAGAAGATCCTCGAGGGTCTTGCGCGTCGGGGATGATTGGGACACAGCTGTGTCGGCACCCTCGGCACCCGGCGGCGGAGTTCCCGGCGCGGCGTCCGTCTTCTCGCCCTCGGCGACGTTCGTCGTCTCGGAGGATGCCTCGTCGTCGCGCGCGGACGACGACGACGCGGCATCTCCATCGTCGGTCGCCGCGTCCGAGGCTTCATCCGAGCGGTCATCTTCGCCCGGCAGGCGGTCCTCCAGGTTGAGGACGTCCGCCTTGGGGTTCGGAACGATGGGTTTCTTGCGCCCGAAGCGAGCTGCGATGGGATTGGGTGGGAGGAGGCGGGTGGACGTCAGCGGATTGGGGCACGGGGCGTCGGGGTCGATCGACACCGTCGTTGTTGACGAGCTCGAATAAGGCGATTTAGGCTAAATTTGGCTCGATTCGGGGTCGAGGTTGGAGGCGTACCTCGTGGACCCGACACCATCGGGAGCGTCGTGCGCGACTCGCTCCCTGGTTTGGATGTGTCCGTGCCTGTCGCACTCAACGCCGGTCTCTCCGACTCGGCGATGCGTCGCGTCGCGGAGGCGCTACTCGCCCGAGCGCTCGCGTTCGCAAGTGGCCGGGATAGTCCTATGGGCATCAAGACATCGGGTTGTTTGGCGCTGTAGCGCGTGTCGGTATTTGCAAACTTCAAGTTCAAGAAGTCAGGTGAACCACCTTCACCCGCCAGACGTTCACGCGCCCGGCACCCGACGACCCGAAGATCGATATCGTTCGGGAGGTCGCGCGCGGTTCTCATGGCGCCGGTGTCGGAGCCCGGGCCTTCTTCACGGCACGCGGACCTCAGGTACGAGCGCTCAACAAGCCACCCCGTCTCCACCCACCCCCTTCTTCATCTCGGGCTCCCCACTGAGCCACGACCCCACACCACCTCCCAACGTACAGGGTCGACGCGACGCTCGAGTTCCTCGAGGCCGCGATCCACCACACCTTACACGCCAGACACGTCTACCCCAAAGAGCTCTTCGAACCCAGGCAGCTCTACGGCGCGAGGACGCAGCGCTGCAGACATCCCGAACTGGACGCCTACATCGGCGACGCCATCTCCGCGCTGCGACGGCCCATCGCGACCGGCGACGTCAAGCGCGTGGTCCTCGCCATCAAGGACGACGACCAGGAGACCGCCGCCGCATCGGACGGCCCGCTGGAACGGTTCACGTTCGATTTCCTCCTGCACAGCGACGACGAGGGTGGTAAGCAGCCTTCACGGGATGAAGTCGATCTGTGCAGCAGAGCCTTCGCCGCGTGTCTCAGCAAAATAGCATTCGCCGACGCGTTACTCGCGCCGTTACCACAAACCGCGATGGCACAAGGGCGGCTCTCGTTCGAGATCGTCGCGTACGCCACGCGGTCCGGGGTATCGGCGTCCATGGCGGCGGGTGACGAGTGGAGCGAGGAAAGGGTCGGCGCGGGGTCGAGTTACGCCACGGGAGACGCGTGCCGCGACGGGGGAGCCGGACCTGCTCCTTCAGTGGGTACGATGGAGCCGAGGTTGGAGTTCGGGGAAGGGGTCCGGAAGGAGGTGGTGCCGGTGAAGAGCGCGGTGACGCCCATCGTTAACGTCGACGTGTTCGTGGAGCGGCGGGCGGGCGCGTCGAGCGAAGGGGCCCCGAGATGAAACCGCGTAGGTAGAGACGCGCACACGTACTTACGACTAACGACGCGTAGCCGACGTAGACTAGTGGGTAGAGATTAACGGAGAGACGAGACGAGACGAGACGTATCATCGGCGTGTGTGTGCGTTGACGTTCTAAAAGTATTCACAATCATCGTGCGGCTATCTAATCTTATGTTTGCGCGCGGGGTTCGACTCGAGTGAGGCGGTACATTTCTTTTCTCATCGAGCGGAAGCTCCCTCGGACTCTGCTTCCTTCTCCTCCTCCTCCTCCTCGACGCCCAGCCCGGGGTTGAACAGGCACTCCACCAAGCCCTCGCACGTCCGATCGGTATGCTCGCGGTACGACTCGACGCAACCGGGGCTCGGCTCCACCCCGGGACTCACCGCGCAAGCCGCCGCCTCCGACGGCGATCGAAGAATCGTCCCAGGCAACTGACAGAACTGCATCGTCTTCATGTGCTCCGCCTCGTCGTTCCGAACGTTGACGAAGACGTCGTAGAGGGTATCGATGGAAGGCCGGCGTGGCGTCACCGCGCCCGCGTACGGGTTCCCGGTTTGAAACTCGTCAAAGAGGAATAAGTCGCCTTGGGTGTAGTAATGCGTCGCGATGGGCGGCGGCGCCGTGGACTTCAGCTCCGCCTCGTTCGCATTGAGGAACTCGTCGTAGGTGTGGTACGCGTGCTCCTCCACCTGCTCGCTCAGGTTGTACGCCATGCGGGGAGAGACGAGGTACATCCCCACCGCGATGAAGTAATAAAAAACCGCCATGTGCTGCGCGAAGAATCTGTCGGTGAACCGTTCGTCCCCGCCCATGCTCTCCATGATCAAAAGGTGGTGGAACTCGTTCATGGTCTGCGCGAAGTGCACTTTAAGGTAGTCCGCGCGTCGCCAGAACCCGAGCGTCTCGTACAGGTGCAGCACGGAGAGGAATGAAAAGTACGGCACTCGCGCGACAGTCTCCAGGGCGTAGAATCGTGGGTAGTCGCGTCCTTCGTAGAGCTTATCGATGACGAGGACGGCGGACCAGATGATGGCGGAGTTGACGGCGCGCTCGAGTCGTGGGATGAGTGATTGGTCGTGGACGTCGGCGGCGGGGTACTCGGTCGAATCGTAGTCCTCGAGGCTCGGCGTGCGGTCCTCTCCTTGCTGCTCACGCCCGGACTCACGCCCGGACTCCTTCTTGGGCGCGGGAGGCGGGTCGGAGATTGCGCGCATGGCGACCGAGCGTCCGCGGTCGGCGCACACCGAGCGGCGGGGACGGATCGCGATACGAGATTCGCGTCTCGCACGAGGGCGGGTGGTTCCCGCGCGGGCCGTGGAGGCCGCGACGTCGGCGCGGGCGAGCAGCATCTTTCCCTCGTAGATATTTGTCACCTCCGTTTGTCACGCTTTTCGCGTCGCGGTGACGTCCGTCGTGCCGGTGGGTCGCTGAAATACCAGCCGAACACACGGGCGCGATCTACTGAAGGCGCGAGTCTCGAAGAGATCTCCGCGTTCGATCTCCGTGCACGAGCGCGTCCTGTTGTGTCTCCGCGGCGCGCTGGCCCCTGCACTTTATTATCGTTGCAGCGAATCGTCGAGACTTTTTCTCGTCGTCTGGATCCGCGCGCTTTTAAAAGTTAGGCATAGTATTCGGTGTCAGAATGGCGTAATTGCGGTTAACGAATTAATTTTTGTACGCGTCTTCAGTAAGCACTTTGAATTATTGAAATACGCCACATTTTCGAGTTTCGGTCAAGATTCTCACGCTCGCCCCGATTAAGAAACAGAGAGACGCGCGTCGCCACCCACACGACGTACGGGCTCGCGGACGGATACCCCACACCGCTGATCCCAAGCCAAGGTCCGCGCCATGGTGCTCATCCACTGCAAGTACAAGGGAGAGGAGCACTCGTTCCTCTACGAGACCACCGTCGAGATCAACGTCAAGGATCTGATAAAAGAGCTCGTCGAGGTGCACAACCTGCGACTGCGGCTCCAGAGGCTCAAGTCCGAGGGCGACGACCTGGCGAGCCACGGCCCGTGCAAACCCCTCGACAAGCAAGGCCTCGACGAGGACATCCAGGCGGAGGCGGACGGCATCGAGCTCCCACCGAGGGGCCCGACCTACTGCAAAGACCCGATCGGTAAGCGCACCGGCGACGCGCCCGTGACTCCGGCACAAGCCACGCTGCGCAAAGCGCTCGACGACGCCGCGGCCGCCGCGTCCAAGAAGCAGGTGGAGGCGAAGCACCCGCTCACGAAGAAGGAGCTCATGGAGCACATCGACCTGATCCGCGGCGCGGTCATGATCGCATACCCGATGGGCCTGCCCGAGTACGACCCGGTTCGCATCGGTGAGTTTATTTTTATTCGCGCACTTACGGGCAATCAGACTGACGTTGTGTTTTTTCATTCACAGACATCGAAGAGGATGAGGCGCCTTCAGAGACGCCCATCGGGATCGACATCTTGGACGAAAACGCACAGCTGTGGTGGGCGGGGAAACAGATGCTACCGGGGAACAAGCTCAGCGTGCACGTGGGGAAAAACGAAAAGACGAAGATCGTGGCCAAGCTGACGAAGAAGGGAAGCGGAGCGCCGCAACGAGAAAACCCGGTGACGCCCGAGGTACGTTTATTTTAGTTTCCGTATGTCCAATTAGACTGACGTTCCGTCGTGTTGTTTCACAGGAGCACAAAGCCATGCTGGCGTATTACCACAAACGGCAAGAGGAGATGAAACACCTGGCGCAGAACGACGAGGACGATTACACCAACAGCGCGTGGGCCAACTCACGGGCGCTGAAGAACCACTTCTCGGGAGTGGGAGGTGGAGGCGGGGTGTCCATCTCGGGCCTGGGAGGACGAACTGGGTTCAACCATTGAGTGATTAATTTAATTTACCAACGACGTTTATGTCTAAGAGATATAAGTACTCACTTCAGTCTCCTCTCACGTCACGAGTTCACGCCGTCGGATCCGTCGAACAACTGCCTGTTCCACTCCAGCACCCACTTACCCAACGAGTAATACACCGCACCGTGACGCACCACGTACAGGAAAGCCATCGCGAACGCGGCGCCTATTTGCCCAGTGTCAACAGCCGCCGCCGCATCCGTGATGGTCGCCGCCTGTAATGAGAGTTTACAAACAAAACACGTCGTCAGATACAGTCCAAGTTCACACACGGAAACACAAGTACAAGTAAAAAGAAACGTACCCAATCCGTGCCGTCCAGAAACAGCAAGAGCGGTAGCGCCGCCAGACGCACGGCCGTGTTAGTTTGCGGCGGCTCCACCCTCCACACCGCCCGCCACCGCTGCGTACTGGGCTCAAGCCCTAGCTCCTCGGTCAGCCTCCGCGTCAGCCCCGGCATGTGCAGGCCGCCGTACAGTAAGCTGACGCGTGAGACGTTCGGGGCGTCGAGCGCTTTACGTAAACAATCGAGAGCGACGTCGTTGCGGCGCTCCACCAACACCGGCACGTCCGCGCCGCCGCCCACCGCGCCCTTCGCCTGCGCGCTGACGATCATCTGCGCGAACGCCAAACGCCTGGCGGCGATGATGTTGCCGCCCGCGAGGGAGTCCAGCAGCGCGCCGAGCACCGGCGCCGGCCTTCCCCCGCCCCACACCCAATCCAACAGTAAAAGATGCGCCTCCGGGCACGGCACGAGCCAGCACACCGCGCGCGTCGCCTGCTTCAGCGGGCCGCCGCCCGCGCGGCCTTTCGCGGTGACCACGAGCGCCTCCAGCGCGGGTGACACGGCCGTGGATCCAGCCGCCGCACGAGCGCCGGGCCTGGGACCCACCGCATTGGCGTCGTCGTCGTCGCCATCTTCATTTATTTTTATATTCTCTTCTCGGACAAGGCGGCCGGCGACTTCTCCCGCCTCAGCCTGCAGACGCACCAGCTCCTGCTTGGGCATGTCCGCGACGTACCAGTTATCTCCGCACAGGTCCAGCGCGTCGAGCTGCGGTACGAGGAAATGCGTGTCCGCCAGTCGCCTCGCATCCGGCGTGGGCGCCAGCTGTGCGGCCAGCCGCGGCAGGAACTTTGCATCTGGATCCGATGACGCCTTCGACGGGTCCGTTCCGGGTGCGGGCGCTTGACGCAGGTTCTCCTCTCCCGTGATGAGCTCGAAGAGCACGGCGTCGTAGTCCGCGTCGCACTCCTCCTGAAGCCCTTCGTAATACGCCGGATCACCCACGTGCACCGTCGCGGCGAGCGCGACTTCCTGCGCGGGAACGAGCGTCTGTCCGGATGCCGGATCTACTCGTGGACGTCGCCTGAACACCGCGGTCGCGCTCTGCAGCTCCCACGCGCCGTCGCCGAGCTCCACGAGGCGGAGGTACTCCTTGATGGGCGCCGGCCTGGACGCGCGCGCGAGCCGCGGGGCGTTCGCGGCCGTGAACGCGGGAGGCCGAGCGGAACCGGACGCGCGCTCGGCGATACGTCTCAGGCGACGTTCCTCCGCCCATGAAATCTCGCCGTCCGCGCCGTCCCACGCGTCGTCGTCGTTCGTCGTGCGTTCGGTGGAACCGCTTCGCTCCAGCTGTGCGAATGTGGCGAGGGGACGCGCGGGGCGTGCGCGGCGGCCCGCGACGCGCCGCCCGGGTCGAGCCGCGCACCCCGGCCGCGGGGCACCGACGGCGTGCATCTTGAAGTGGTGCCGAGCTGGCACGTCAAACTCGAGCAGACTCTCCCAACGCAACATCAGTTTACCCTAGCACGAGGACGATGAGTGCCGAGGATGAGAACGTCGCGCAGGCGCACAGGGACGCCATCGAGGTCGAGAAGGCGGCGGTGGATGCCCTCCGCAAGGATGGCACGTTCGAGCGCGTGCGCAAGGCTCTCATCGCGCGATGCGTCGAGGACGAGAAGGTCCGCGCGCGCGTCGCCGATCTGGTGAATGGGAGCGAGACGCTGCGGGGCGCGTCCGGCGCCAACCTGAACGAACGCGAGCTGGTGGATCGTTTACGGGAGGAGGTGGAGAAGGACGTGATGGGCGCGTTCGCGGACAGGGCGTGGGAGCTGATGACGGACGAGCGCGGGGAGGTCGGGGGCATGATCTCCAACGCCGTCGAGAAGGAACTCGGCGAACGATGAACGATCGATCGATCGATGTTGGACACTCCCTAACACATAATAACACATAATAGCCTATAGTCAATCACCGCCTCCTCAGGTGCGCCTCGCGGACCACGCCGTCGCCGCCGCCCCCGCCGTCGCCCCCGCTCGCGCCCTCCATCGTCGCGATCGCATCCCCGAGCGCCCACGCCGCCTCAACCGCCTTGCCCCGGTACCTGATTTTGTCAACCAGAGTAACCGTCTCATCGGCGCCCACGCCGAACCCGTCGGTGAGCAGCGCGTACACGTACGCCACGTCAAGGCAGAGCCACGGGTGATGCTCCGGATCCACCCCCGGGTACCGCGTCATCACGTCGTTTATATGCGTCCCGCATATCTTCCGACCCGCCTCCGCCAACCGCCGCGGCGTCACAGTCGCGGGAGTGGCGTCATCCACCGGAGCGCTCGCCGCCTTGGACTGCACCGCTCGTTCGGCGATGTAGGACATGGCGTAAAACTCCGTGTTCGGCGCCCGGGGGGTGTGCCACGCGCCGCCGAAGGAGCACGGCGCGCGTTCGCACTTACTCTCCTCGTTCAGCGCCTCCAGCGCGGTGTTGAGGCACTCCTCGAACGATGCGCCGGTGCTCTTAGCCACCGCCGTGTAAGATTCCGTAGATTCAAGTCCGTAGCAGTCGCGCTCGCACTTGGCACCCTCGTGCCCTGAATGCACGCACCCGTGCGCCCCCCCCGCGTTTACATCGCCCCTCTTGAGTATCCTGTGACGGGCGGCCATGATCCCGTAGCCGTTGAACGAGTGAACGTAGGCGGAGGAGTCCGTAGATGTGCCCGGGACGGTTCGGATGTATCCGTCGGGCGCGGTTGAATGCACAGCTGTGTCGACGGAGTACGCCACCTGCGCGCTGCCCCCGCCGAGGTCCGCCAACGCGACCGTCTTGCCGCCAGCTGTGTTTCCGAGGAGGTAGTTGACCGCCATCCATCCGTAGAGTCCCTCGTCGCTGCCGCCGAGGATCGAGACGTGATTGTTCGGCACGTCGAAGCCGGTCTTTGCGAGTTTGCGTCGAACTTCGTCCATGATGGCCGTCGCCGCCGCGGGGCCTTCGGGGAGGAGCCGGAGTCCCGCGGTGGCGCGGAGGGTCAGCGGGGTGTGTTTCCGCGCGCGCTTGGGTACCGACTTCATCGCGGTCGCGACGAGCGGGTCGAGCAGCGCGGCCGCAGCGTGCGGGTCCTTGGCCATCTCTTTGAAGCCCGGCTTTTCGGCGTGGAACACCTCGTCCACCAGCCGCGGTGGCGTCCCATCGCGCGTGTTCTCGAACTCGAACACGTGCACGCGATTGCCCGTGCTTCCCGCGTCGAATACCACGACGTGCCGCGCGTCGCCGCCGCCGCCGCCGCCGAACACCCCGAAGCACACCATGACGGTGAGCACGAGCGCGCCCGCGAGCACCAACGCCGCTCGAGATCCTTTGGAGCCCGTCGTGTCGTTCAGAAGATTCCAGAGCTGCGGCGGGAGGTAGTCCCGGAGCCTGGCGCTGGTGTTCCTGGACGATGGGACGGCGCCGATGCGGTCGAACGAGCCCATGCGCTTGGGGTCGAGGGATATCGTCGGCTTGCGCCGAGGGGTGAACCCGCTGGACATCATCGCCGCCCC
>ENA-UOXV01006028-UOXV01006028.1-marine-metagenome-genome-assembly--contig:-NODE-6028-length-12959-cov-6.641584_pt1 | contig 12959 bp, 18 predicted proteins | sample MGYA00238165_ERZ766961 | MGnify/ENA primary metagenome ERZ766961 (study PRJEB28924, sample SAMN03173240) | marine metagenome | biome: Marine; feature: Water; material: Subsurface seawater | place: North... | reverse complement strand
CTCGCACTTCCGACACGGGCGACGGGCCGTTCATCAGCGCACCCCCGCCCACATCTTCACCTCGCAATAGCAGATACCAGACCTTTCCTCTCTTGCGTGCTTCAGCCCAGTCCTCGACAACAGCCTCGTCGCTGAGCACGGATAGACCAAAGAGCGCAGCACTGTCTGGCGACAGGTCTAGGATTTTCCAGGACGCCGTTGCCGCCGTGCCATCGATGCAGCCGCGTATCGCCGTTGTGGGGAATATCCCTCGTCCAAACTTGCTTTTGGCAGCCTGTTTGTGTTGGAAAAGACCAGGGTCCGCGTAATCAATGCGGTGCCAATCATAGATCCGCACAGCAAAGCACCGCCGGGAAGGGGCACGCAGGTGCTGCGAGGAGCCTCACCTGAAAACCTGCGTCGGCGAAGCATGCCCCGGGTCCTTTCGGCCTCATTGGCTCCCAGCTGTGCGTCTGCGGCATTACTTCTCCCCTTTGCTTAGAGACTGACCTGAAAGTTGACGCGGAAATCCCCAGTTTCTTTGGCATGGTCCCCGCCGGCCGGATCGTCGTTTCGGTGGCGACAACGCTTGCGTTATTCGCCGCCTCATCTGAAGCACTCGTCTCATCGGCCGCGCATCTCTCCTCAGCGCCAAAGGCTACATTCGCGGGGAATTTCATCACCCCAGCACGATCCGTCTCCGCAACCCGCGAAGCACCTGTTCTCCGCCGTATCCGGTACCGTCCCGCCTCAGGCCCGACAGGCCAATTTCACTGCTGCGTAGTCCAACCCAGTGTAGCCATTTTCTGTGCAGCCGAGGCTGGAAGCACTCTGGCTGTCTCGTGGATGTGCGGTTGCGGTCAGTTGCAGCGCAAAACAAGCGGGCCTGACCGCGGAGGCCGGCGTACTGTAGGGGCGGGGCCGCGGCTGCGCAAGCTGGCTTGACCTCAGATTTTGTCCTCAAGACTATTGCTCCTTCCTGCGGTGTCATCATTGCAAACCTCATGTTCTTGGCGCCGATGAAGCAGGTCTGGCATGCTGTTGAAATGTCGCTTTGGCCTGCGCCTTGGCCGGTTCTTACTGCTGCTGACCATGTCTTGTTGCCGCAGGTTCTGAAGGCGAACGAGGAAAAATCGCTAGGCAACACCAACGTTCTGCCATATCCTGCCCAGGTGAAATGCGTGTCACGCAATCTTCTATGATTACACTCTGAAACCTCTTGAGACAGGGAGCGAACGAAGGAGTAGGGCGATCCATACCCACCATACCCAGCAGTGCGTCCGCACGACCGTGTTTCAGAGAACAATCGTGTGACGCTGGCAGATGGGGAACTGTGGGGCGTGGCTCACGTACGGACTCTCAATCGGGAACCCCTATGTGATCCTGTGCAACACCACGGGACTGCTGTTCGGACTGTTCTACACCCTCACAGGCGAGTGCTTCATGCCCTATATCCCTGAAACGCGACGTACAGTGAACTGCGTATTCGTCAAAGCTCAGCGCGCGGTTTGTGGGTTCAGGTCTTCGGATCGGTGACTCAGCTGTCAAGGCTGCGCTCAAGAAGTCCCTCGCAGTGTACAGGTGCTCTCATCAGGCTTCACTGAGCTCGCCCAGCGGGCCCGCACGCATGCACGCCAGCACGCAGATGATCTGTGCTGAGATGTTCAAACCGTTTTGGCAGTGCGATCGTCGGCGGTGCCATCGCGGTGGGAGTGTCTGGAGCCGCCAAGAGCGTGATGTCCGCGCCCAACCTCTTCGGCTGGGTCGGGAACCTTCTCCTCATGGTTTACTACGTCTCGCCGCTCTCCAACATTGCCGGGATCATTCGCACCAAGGACGCCGGGTCCATCGATCCGCGCCTCGCGTTCGCCGGTGTGCTTAACGGGCTCTTCTGGTTCGTCTACGGCGTCGCGATCTGGGACGGTGCGCTTCTCCTCTCTTTCCCGAGGGTTTACGCGGAGTTAGGATTTGGGTCGAGAGTTCGGCAGAGAAGGGGCTAGGTCTGTCGCGGGCGGCTCCTGCCCGCGGGCAGCTGATACGCGCGTGCGCCGCGCGGGCGCAGGGTACGTCGCGATCCCCAACGGAATTGGCGCGCTGATTGCGACCTTCACGTCGGCATGCTGGCTCGCGTTCCGCAAGTAGGCGCGCGCGCGCGTTGCCATGCGGGAAAGGTCTGTACGGAAACACGTGCATTTGCGCGTACAGCCGGAGCTCCTCGAGCGGCTTGCGGCTCGCCTTCTCTGCCGTTCTGCCGAGCGCGCAGGGCCCACGGGGTGGAGCCAAGAGCCCGTCCGCGCCCCTCACTGCGAGAAAACATCACTGCACGTACACCACCCGCTTCGAGAAGGTCTCGATCGCGCCATCGATCTGCTTGAGCCGCTCCTCCAGCTTCTTGGCCTGCCGCGCGTACGTCCCGAGCTCGAGCTTGCTCGGCGGGATCCGCACGAGCTCCGCGACGCAGCGCTCCTTCTCCTCCTTGAGCGCGGCGAGCGTCGAGAGCCGCTCTTGCTCAGGCAGCGGCGCGGGGCCCGCGGCGCGCAGCGCCTCGTCCGCCGCCATCTGCTTGCTCACCTCCATCTCGATCTTGCGCTCGACGAGGTAGCGCGGGATCTGCCCCGCGGGGCGCGCGCGCGGCTGGAACTTGGGCGCCGGCGCCTCCTTCTTGGCGCGCCGCGCCGCGTGCACCTCGACGTCCAGCTTGTTCTGCTCGACGCGGTCGACTTGCCCCTCGGCGAGCGGCTGGCGCGCCTTTCCAGTGAACTCTGACCGTTTTTCCGGCTGGCGAGCGAGTGGCTCGCCGCCCTGCTCCTTCATGAGCCCGTTTATGATGCTCTGCTCTCGGACCTGCGTCACGTTGCGGTTCGCGGCTGAGCGAGGGGGGCGGCGCTCCGGTTGGCGCCCACCGAGCGCGTGTGCCACTGCCATGCCAGACATCTGAGTCATTTGCCTGCGCCGAGCGACCTCGCACGGGTCGAGCTCTCGAGGGCGCTGAGAGTTCACTGGCGGCTTGGATATCTGCTTGCGCTGCCGGGTCGCAGTTTCCGCAGCGGCCCTGGCTGCCGCTTTCGCACGCTCAAACTCCTTCATTGTTGGCATACCATTCGTGCCCTTGTTCTGCGGAGCAGGATGCGTTCGCCCACCCGGCCCACCAAGAGACTCGCGCCCGCGCGGCTTGATCGCATTTGGTCGCCGCTGGACTTCTTCGTCGCTCGCTAGGTAGGTTGCAACCTTCTCCGGGACGAGCTGTCGCCCTCCCGTCTGGGTCGCATTGTGCTGCTGAATGAGATCAAAGATGCTCTCACTCATTCTGAAGACGTGCTAGCCCAGGTCCCAGCAGCACAAAGGAGAAACGCAGGAGAAGAACCGAACTTTTCGGTTTTGAACTAACCAGAATTTGACTAGGAACGTTCGGGAGGGAGGCCGAGTCGCTCGGGGCAAGGGCGCGCACATGGCGAAATATTTAGGCAATGGGGTGATATTAATATTTCTGGCGCTGCTGGTACAAGCAGGCGCCTTCCTTCCACTTGCTTCAACCCGCATTCCGCTGAGGAAGACTGAGCCCGGGGCACTTTCTTGCGGAATGCGCGTGGACGATCGAGGGGAGGTGCGCAGCGCGGCTTGTTCCCGGCGACATTTGCTTGACCTCAGCGTCGCTTACACTGCTTCGGTGGTAGTTGGGACTGCGACGAATTCATGGGCGGCACAACCGGTGCTTGATGCAGACCTTTCGAACACCGAATTCCTCGGCAAGTGGCCTTATGCGAAACCCGCGGATATCCTCCCATATCTGTACGCCGCAGGCAAGAAGGGGGATGTCGACTCCATTCTTGCGGCTATGGATGCGTTCGGCGAACGTTACCCGATGTACAAGCTCGGCGACGAGAAGGGCCGTATCCTCGAAGAGGAGCTCAAGAAGCTCCCGGCGCCGCCGGAGCGTTGCGTCGAGTTGGGGACGTTCCTAGGGTACTCGGCCATTCGCACCGCTCGGAATCTCGCTCCAGGGGGAAAGCTGTTCTGCGTCGAGTTCAACCCTGAGCATGCAGCGGTCGCGCGTGCCGTGGGCGAGTTTGCAGGCCTCGGCGAGGCGATCGAGATCGTCGTGGGGGACTCGTCGGAGATGCTCGACGAGGTCCGGGGCGCCCTCGACAACAAGAGGGCTGACTTTGTGCTGCTCGACCACCGGAAAAACCTCTACCTCCCCGACCTCCAGGGCCTCGAGCGGCGCGGCGTCGTCGCCAAGGGCACAACGGTCGGTCGCCCCACCACCGACCCAACCTGATGCAGACGCATGACCCCCTGCTGCACGCGAGCAGCGGCGCCGGCACTCATAACTTCTGGGTGATGCAGGTTGCAGCGGACAACGTGATCTATCCGGGGACACCCGAGTATCTTGCGTATGTTGACAGCTCGGCCGGGCGCTACTCGACGAGGCTGCGCGCAGCAAAATTCGAGTACGATCAGTTCTGGCGGCCTGGGTGGACTTCCAAGGAAGATGCTGTCTCATTTTCGGTGAAGCTGTGACGCATGCAAAGATTACATGCAGCACTTCAATTCTGCCAGTGCGAAAAGACTCTCAGCATGGCACCCCTAGAGGCGATGCATGCCCCCCCTCATGGTTTTCACGCCTCGTCGTGACGGCGGCGTTCTCCCCTTTGTCTTTCACGAATTTACATGTTGTGGCGCATGGAGGACTGCGGAAAAACCACCACGGCACAGTCAGTTTCGTCTCGGGCGGGCGCTCCCATCAGCATTGGCTGCTAGCAGGCATCTGTAAGCAAGAAGCTTCCTGCTCGCTATCTAGTCTGCGATCGCCTCGCGCCGCCACCACGAATTCCGTAAAGGCTATTGAGTAAAGGCTCAGCTGAAATGAACTTCAGCTGCACACTCATCCGCTGCTGTTCAAACTCACGTCTGCACAGCCAAAGCAACTTCGCTTCTCTTGATTGGCAAACCTGGCCATGAAGCCCCACACGGTTGTGCAAATGCAGGCCCTGAGGCTGGGTAAGGAAACCACCTTGATCTGGCGGGACATCTTCGCGGTCGAGTTGTACCAGTATCCCGGCTTGTGCGAGAAGAGGGGCTGGCCGCACGAGTCGCCGGTGAGGCCGCAGTCCTGCACGCCGAAGGCATCGAGCTTCTGGAAGTTCTTAGCGAACATTCTGCACACCGAAGTTCGCAAAATCAGAATCGTGCAGAACTGCAAATAGAGCACTCCAATAAGCCGCCGCTAACGCTCCCGCTGCAGCCGCCACTGCCTCATAACCACAGCCACAGCCAAATGCACAGCCCTCAGCCCCGCAACCGCTGTGGCTGTGGCTACCGACAACGCAAGGTCCACCAGACCACGAATGGCAACAGGCGCAACTGATACTTACACCACAGGCGGACAGATTGAAATCCACCGCCCTAGAGAAGCAATCGTCGCGGACTGGCAGCGGCGCCACTGGGGCCCGCAGCTGCCAGGCACTAGCCGCAGGGCTACATCTCTCTCTCTTCGAGCCTCCGCGCCAATGTTTTCAAGTATGGAACATGATTCCAAGAAACAGAAGAGCTGGACCAACAGCTTATCAAGTTGTGAAGCTCGCGCCCAACCAAGCACAGCCCTCCTAGACCTCGGTGACGAGGCGAACTGGACCAAGCTGCGTCAAGCAGTCTCAAGCTTCCCCGCCTGGCGCTGCCGCCGCAAAAATCGCTTGGGGAATAATCCAGCGGTGCATGAAAACAACGTGACTGCACTTTGATCACGCCGCCTCATCGCCTTCGCGGCCGCTGCGCTATCGCCACTCAGACCGGGGACTGACATTGAAGAGGTGGTGAGACGAGAGCAGGTGAAGGGCCACTGGAAATGGCCTGTGGGTTGGCTAAAAAGAAATATTGTACATGTGGGAGTTATACGCATGTCTACTTTTGGAGTACGCATTCACTTCTCTAATTTTAGTCAACGAAGAAAAAGAAGACCTGTCTCGAGGGCAGCTCGTGAGCATCTTCTTCAGCAAAATGCCTTTCGTGAGCGCCCTCCCCGCGCTCTCCCCGTCCCCCCCGCAGGTCAATCGGCAGCTTTGGCGAGCTGAGCGCATGATTTGGTGGCCACATGGTCATTGTGTGCTGGATTTTTGTGCATGGATGCCCCGTGCATCCCGAGCTGAGCAGAGGAGTCGCTGGCCTGGACACCACACGCGCTTCGCGTGGCGGGGTGGCAGGGAAGCGTGCTGAACAGGGATAGGAGCACTGTGCGGTTGACATTCCTTGCTTATGTATGATGGATTTACCATGGCCGGGTTGACCGATTCTCGAGAGGGGGCGGGGTCTACATCTGCGCGGCTTGGGCTGCAGCTGCACGCGGCGTTGCTGCTCGAAGGGCTGGTGGCTGGGACCTGCTTGCCTAGGCTCGGCTCTGTGCTGCGTTGGAGGCGCCCTCTGTTTGCAGACCATCAGTCTGTTTGGTAGCTGTTCTGGTTTGAGCTGCTCGTACGGCATGACGGGCTGCCAGGATTCTGCAGGATTCGTGAGGGCGCCAGGGTTGCCGTTGTGTTGGGACACACCTTCAGATTCGTGGGAGGGGCGATTGCTGACTGTTCTCTTCCTTCACACAGATTGAGGATGACCTTCTGCACCCCAACCCGGCCGCTGAGAAGCGCAAGCACAAGCTCAAGCGGCTCGTACAGAGCCCGAACAGCTACTTCATGGATGTGAAGTGCCCGGGTACACATCCAGCTTGCTCTTCCTCATGCTGCACCCAGGCCCTTCGGTTTGACGGTTGACTTTTTCATTTAGCTACATTTTACGAGGAATTTTGCTGCAGTCATTTTCCTCCGCGTCTTGTCTTGTCGTGGCACTGACGAGTTGCTCTTGGCAGGTTGCTTTAACATCACCACGGTCTTCAGCCACGCGCAGACCGTCGTGCTGTGCGGGAACTGCAACACTGTGCTGTGCCAGCCGACTGGGGGGAAGGCTCGGCTAACTGAGGTGAATTTCCCAGCCAAGCTCGGTGTAACAGGTCTCTAGGATGTTAACGAAGTGGTGCAGTCAGAGCCACTTTGTGCGCTTCCTGGCGTTGTGTTGTGCAAAGGAGAGCATGCAGTGACGCGTATTGTCCTTCGAATGGTTATTTTTATGATCGTACTGACTTGTCCTCCGGTCTACAGGGCTGCTCGTTCCGTAGGAAGGTCGAGTAGAGCGTGTGCTCTTCCTGGGGGTGTTCATAGGACACAAACACAAAACAATGTAACCAGCAAAATATTAAAGACGTTTTGCTGCTGAGTTGTGTGTGTGCGATGCAAGCTGGTTCGGGAAGCTTCGCTGGATGCATGCTGCAAGAACTCCCCCAGCCGCGTCCTGGTCGCATGCATCGTATTCAGCAAGCGCATCCTACTGGGACATTCGACCCTCACGACTATGCCCTCATGATGTCCAACAGCAATATTGCCGCAGATTGCGTAAGCACCGGTGAGTGTGGTGCCTCCGCACTAGTATCAGGGGCCGGGGGTGGGCAAGCGCCGGTGGCACGACTTGGGTTCCGTCGGCCACGAAAGAGCCATTGAAATTTCGATTCCATAAGTTGTCAACTTTTCACTCCGGGAACCAAAAGTAGTGCTGGAGGAGACAGGTGTGAAATTCAACCCCGGCGCGACTTCACTCTCTTGGGTCGAGAGAGCGTCTCGCGGGTCGTGTAGCGCGGCGCTGGTCTGGGTGTTAGCATAGGAACCATGGCGAAGGGAGAGTGTCAGACGTCAAACAAGGGAGACTATGCTTCTGACAACGAGGATGAGAAGGAGGTGATTGCGCTTGACGACGACGATATCGCGCTCCTCAAGACGTACACCCCTGCCGCGCCCGCCTTCCTGAGCAGCACGCTGTTGCAAAAGCAGGAAGCGTCCGCATATTTGGAATGGAATATTAGGTCATATCAATCTCAGGCATCTACGGACTGCGCGTGTGCTTCCCTGGGCCTCGTCAAATCAAACAGTGCCGCTTGCTATCTAGGGCGGGCGGATCCCGTACTAGTTGGCCCCCTCGCTTGCCCTCTTGGGCCATCCATTTTGCTTCTGACACATTGATTCCACCAGCTATGGTCTCGGACCGTATTCCAACCCTATCAAGGACATCGAGAAGGACATCAGCTCCATGAACAAGCGCGTCAACGACATTCGCGGGGTGAAGGAGTCCGACACAGGGCTGGCGCCCCCTTCCATGTGGGATGTTGTCGCCGACAAGGAGATGATGCAGAGTGAGCAGCCTCTTCAGGTTGCTCGCTGCACCAAGATTCTGAACGCGGGGCAAGAGGATGCGAAGTATATGATCAACGTGAAGCAGATCGCGAAGTTCGTTGTGGGACTTGGGGACCGTGTCGCCCCGACTGACATTGAGGAAGGCATGCGCGTCGGGGTAGACCGCACCAAGTACCAGATCCAGATTCCACTCCCTCCAAAGATCGACCCGACTGTCACAATGATGCAGGTTGCTCCCGACTCCGCAGGGCCCTAATGCATAACAGTCATCCGACCGTGTGCAGCTACTGACCAGCATGAACTCACTGCCGCCAGGTTGAGGATAAGCCGGACGTGACGTACAATGACGTCGGTGGCTGCAAGGAATCGATCGAGAAACTTCGCGAGGTTGTCGAGCTTCCGCTTCTGCATCCTGAGAAGTTCGTCGCTCTCGGCATCGACCCTCCGAAGGGAATCCTGCTCTTCGGACCCCCGGGGACCGGCAAGACACTGTCGGCACGCGCGGTGGCGAATCGCACAGATGCATGCTTCATCCGCGTGATCGGCAGCGAGCTGGTGCAGAAATACGTGGGCGAAGGTGCTCGCATGGTTCGCGAGCTCTTCCAGATGGCGCGTTCCAAGAAGGCGTGCATCGTCTTCTTCGACGAGGTCGACGCCATCGGCGGTGCACGCCACGATGACGGCCAGGGAGGGGACAACGAAGTGCAGCGCACGATGCTCGAGATTGTGAACCAGCTCGACGGCTTCGACGCCCGCGGAAACGTCAAGGTGCTGATGGCTACGAACCGTCCTGACACGCTCGACCCTGCTCTGCTACGCCCGGGACGCATGGACAGGCGTGTCGAATTCGGCGTTCCGGATCTGGAGGGTCGCACAGAGATCTTCAAGATCCATTCAGGGAACATGAATTGCGACCGCGACATCCGCTTCGAGCTGCTTGCGAGGCTATGCCCGAACTGCACTGGCGCAGACCTTCGCTCGGTATGCACTGAGGCCGGCATGTACGCAATCCGTGCCCGGCGCAAGACCATCACGGAGAAAGACATGCTCGAGGCCATCAACAAGGTCATCAAGGGCTACGCCAAATTCTCGGCGACGCCCAAGTACATGGTCTACAACTGAGAGCTGGGCAATGGAGAGACCTTTGCAGGGCACCCGCGGTGTTTCCACACTGCGTGTCGAATCGAGGTGCCTCTTGTATTAGCCCGGGTGGGAAAGGGTGACGGGGATGGCATTTGTGTACCAGCTGTGGAGGTGGTGGCTGAGCTTTGCGACAAAGAAAAGTTCAGGCCTTCAATCCGGGGTGGGACAGACTGCGCCGGAGAGGCCAGGCTCACAGCGTGCAAGAACCGCGCGCACACCAGAAGTCAGGCACTGCACACCGAGCAGCAGCAAGGATTACGAGCAGCTGCAGCGTATGCACGGCCTTTACACACAAATAATGCATGTAACGCCCTTAAAGCGTTGGCACGGACGTAACAAGGGCCAGCTAGTTAGCATCGTCGATCCGCACGACGGTACGAGTGAGGACGAGAACTTTCAAGCGTTTGAGGAGCATCGGGGGCCGGGCCACATCGATGGCAATCTGCAATGCTGATTGGGAGAGAGATGTATTGGAATCGAATAGACGAAGGCTATCTTCATCGTCAGCAGTCGGCAGCAGTCGAAGCTAGGCACTAGCCGAAAGACTCGCGCGCAGCGAAGGCAGGCGGTCCTCTGCTGGGCCCGTGCCCGCGTCTCCGTAGTCTGCGGTGAAACACAGGGCAGTCGCCCGTGAGTCCCGGGTTGATGACTGGTTTGGTCATCAATAGCCCCTGGTCATCAATAGCCCAATAGTGGCTATCAATAGCCCAATAGGGGGCTATTGATGACCAGATTCGCCAGATCCCATTGGAACCTATCAAGATCTGTTTCAATTCAGGACGGGGAATTGCGGGATCTCAACACACGGAGCCGGTTGCATCCGTCTGAAAAAATGTGTTTTCAGCATAAATAGAGGCGCTTCGTGGGGAGTTTTTCGTATAGACGGACGCGAAACATCTCTACGTTTAATGAAATCGGCCTTGAGACTTGGATTCTTAATTAAAGCTGCACAACGCTCTGCTCGGCTTAGAGGGACACGCACCCACACGGAGTCGCATCGCTCGCGTGTGACTTCAAACATTATTGCGCCATGGCCTGCGAAAAGATGTCCTGGCATTCACGAAAGAGCGTCGACGCACCTGCCGCGCCGCACTGCTTGAAGGAGCCGAGCCAGGATTCGGTTGCTCGGAAGTCATCGGCTGGATCAGCAGTGGCGACAGCTGAGGTCAACTCCGGCACCGCCTCGTCGCGTTCTTCGTCGCCTGGATCTAAACGTGGGCGCGACGACGAAATCACAGAACAAGAGGTTGCCGAGCTTGCTGCGGTCGTTCGAAAACTCAAGGGAACGATGCTCCGCGAGGACGTAAACAAGCACTCACGAGAGTCTTCCAGCAGACTGACTGAAACCGAGGGAACCGACTTTGAGTGGCTGTGCGCCGACTTTTGTGACTCGGCATAGGGTACGGTGTTGTTTCCCGGGCAAAGGCCTGTAGTGCTCGGTTAATGAAGATAGATTTGGCAGACGCGAGTCATCGGCCCAGTAGCTAAACAATTGACCCGCCCTACGACGCCCACGCGTGCACATAGCAAGCGACGCTTGGCCCGCTTGGGATGCAGGCCGCGATACACCTGCTGTTCGCCCTCAAGAATTCCCATGACAAGCCCTGAAGCTCACCCATGGCGAGCAATCGACTACTTTCTACCGCGCCATCTTCACAAGTGTATATACAAGCCCAGACCGCATCACGCGGCCACTCGAAACATTGCCTCACCAATGCGGTCGAGCCCGTGCGCATCTGCCCACTCCTCCGGATTGAATTTGCACCTACGAGCAGTGGGACCGAGTGACTCTCCGTGCAGCGCGCACCCCACTCTGCACAATGTAGATGGGGCATACCGCTCGGAAGGCGCCAGCGCCGTGTCCATATCCATGCTTTGTTTGTACAGCGTAATTATGTAGCGGTGCGTTCCCTGAGGCGGCGTCGGGCCATTGTACGGCGTCTGCGGAGGAGCGTATTCAGAAAACGAGCCGCATCGCGACGTCGGCAGGTCCTTGCTCAAGAATCGGCGCGAGCAGGGCAAGATTTTTGGGTAAGGGTGTAAGATGGCTTGGCGGCGGCAGTCACCAGCGTGGAACCGCCGCTAAGGTGTTTCCCCCTCGCGTTTACGAAAATCCAATGCAGCCACGACTGCCAGGTAAGAGTGGGTCAGCACCGTCCGTCTCTTGAATATGAGGCAAGTAGAAAGATGGGACGTTGATCAAGTGATCAGAACTACCTTGCAGGTGGGACTCGAAGGCGACGGTGCATCTGGGTCAGACATGATCACGGTGTAGAGGGCATCAGATTCTGCGGACGGTGCGGCGATGTGCGGTGCGCTTGCAGTCTGCAACCGCATCACCAATCAGTGGTCCATTGATGAAAGTCGAGCCTCGGGGTATAGTGACCCCACACCTCAGCCTTGGTCATCTCCTGGCCTTTGATGGTAGTGCTGCCGTACGTCACCTGAGGTCCATTGGGGAGTTAGTTCCCTGTCCACGGCAGCTGTCGTGCTGATTTCCCCTCCGACTGTCTCTCACTGAGGACGGTCGCGCAACATGAGTCGAACTGCCAAATCACCCTAGCGCTGGCCATAGAAGAATAAACTGCACCTGGAAAGCGTCACCGGCAACGAGCTGCAGCGCCGTCGCTGCCAGGATCAGGGCAAGCGCCACACGTCCCATTCTACAGCTGAAAAGTCCACCACTAAATGACTTTCCTGAAAAGCCGTCGGTCATGGCAGACCGACAGGAGGGAAGGTCGGGAGGTGGCCCCGGTGGCCTGTCTATTGGGCTGGTCGTAGTGGTTGTCGGCGCTGCTCTCTCTGGATTTATTCTCGGCATGCTTCTCATATCACGTGGGTGCCCTGAAGCTACCTTTTGCTCGCCAAAGGGGCTGCTCACCGCCAGCGGCTGGCTCCGCTCGATACCGCAGGGAGTGCCAGGCCGGCTGGTGAATTTGACTTGGTCCCGTTCTTGGCAGACAACACCCACACGGACGTGCCGGCGAGGTGTGCGATTCTTCAGGATCCGATCGTCGAGCAGATCCCGTGCACGCCGTGCGAGGTGATCCTTCTCATTTCCGTTTCACAGCGGACCAGCCTCTCACCAACGGGATGCTTGCAGCCTGTGTTAAGCTGTCCCTGCAGAAAGCTGATATGAGTAGATCTTGGGCGCGTTGCCGCGGTCGTTTACGCAACCCTCCACGGTATAGCTGCGTCCAGCCGAAATGAGGCATGTTCGTGAGACGCGCTGCCCTCTAGGTCGATGAGGGCGACAATTGTCACGACGGGGCTGTCACGCCGCGCTGTGCCTCGGGATCAGAAGACTCTTTTCGCGCCAAGGTTCTGGTCGAGGCCGCGGCGGTTCGGAACGGGTGGGGGAGGTCGGTGATTGTCCCGCGCGCGTGGGTGTACAGCACTGGGGGGCGCGACTGGACCGAGCAGTTCACGGAGGAGTGCAAGTGGGCGGCAGAGCATTGTCTCTGCCCAGGATGCAACGGGACAGATCCGGGCGCCTGCGAGCCAGACACGATGTGGTGCCGGCCGGGTTCTGAGGTGCGCGTCCCGCCCGTGCCCAGGGCCCCCCCCCCCCCCCCCCCCCCCCCCCCCCCCCCCCCCCCCCCCCCCCCC
>ENA-UOXV01006019-UOXV01006019.1-marine-metagenome-genome-assembly--contig:-NODE-6019-length-12973-cov-7.552020_pt1 | contig 12973 bp, 15 predicted proteins | sample MGYA00238165_ERZ766961 | MGnify/ENA primary metagenome ERZ766961 (study PRJEB28924, sample SAMN03173240) | marine metagenome | biome: Marine; feature: Water; material: Subsurface seawater | place: North... | reverse complement strand
GAATCAAATGACAGGCGGACAAACCGAATCAAGAAGAAACATCACACAAGACATCTACATTGCAGGATTTGCAGCACGTAGATACACACGAGCAATTGAATCAAGTGAAACTAATCAAGCTTATTACAAGAGATTGTTGAATCATCTGCGTGACGCGGCGGATGCCATGGAGGGATTGATCGAACAAGAGGCTGAAGGAGAACTTGGTGGATGGAATGTCAATGAAAATTTCAAAGACGGTAAGAAAAAAGGCAAGAGTCGTCCTGGTAGAGTCAAAAAAGCCGGCACAAGCTGCAACGGATCAGTGACAGAGCTTCGGAAACGTGCCAAGAACAGTAGTGGTGAGAAGGCCAAAATGTCACACTGGTGCGCAAACATGAAGAGCGGCAAGAATAAATGAAGATGTTAGCCAGCTACATGCTTTATTACACTGGTCATTTGGTGAGTGTCTTACTACACTTCGATTGTTTCAGCTGGTTGTATCCGGTGTACAACAAGTTGATGATCATGAGCAACAAGCTAGACATACACTGTAAACTATGGAAAACACCTGGTGTATAGATAAATAATCACAATGAGAGATGATGATCAAAATTTAATTTGGGAAAGCTACAACAACAGAGTCAGTGAATCGGTTGGTTCAATGGATCAACTGATCATGAAAGCTGCTGACACATTCGAAACCATGCGCGGCAAAAAAGATCCAGAAGATATTATTCACGAACTAGAACAGAAGTATCTCCGGTTTTTCAACAACATGCCAGGATTTCCAGATGGTGCTATGTTAACTCAATACATCGAGGATGGTGGATTTCGTGATGATCTGTCAAATCATCTAGGATTAGATGAAGGTGAGGATGACATCAATGCAACATGGGATCAAGCTCTGGATAGACATGAATATTAAGACGTACACATTATGAAAGACGAAAAATTGATATGGGAGCAGTATGAATCTCCAGGACGAGTGAGTGGTGGTGATATACCATTTCCAGATGGCCGAGGTGAACACGACGATGCAGTAGATCCTAACTACAGACACCCGAAACTTGGTGAGAAGGGTCCGAGATGTGGTGATTGTAAGTTTTTCGGGAAAGAGAATATAGATGGTGTAGCACCATGCAGCAAGTTGAACCGAGATTGTCACACATGGGGTGTCTGCGATCTTCACGAGAAGAAAAAGATAAGTGCTTATGGTGAAAATGACTCAACCACACCGGACTCAGATTTCTCAGACACAATATACAGAGTCGATTTGTACAACGGTAACAGTGAGATGTTGTTGATGAACTCAGAGATTCAAGAAGATTTATCACACATGGACGGACCTAAGAAAGGTGGAGCCACAGTGTGGATGGGTGAAGAGCATATGTATCTGAAGCCGAACAAGATCAAGTGATCACTTTCAAGCAGTACTATGTGAACGAGGGAAGACTCGGAAGCATGATGGGTGCTGCAGCTCTAGCCGCGGGTTCACTTCACGGAGGATTTGTCAAGGATTGGAGCAAGAACTATCAGACTAGCAACGATCCTAGCAAAGAGATCAGAGCTCAGAGTGTCATAGACAGCAATTACACAGTACCAGCTGACGCAGAAAGAGCCATTCAAATCGCAGCGAGAATCTTCGCTGGTGATGAAGGAAAAACACATGAACAGCTTGTTGAATATTTAAGACACACTGGTGCTGTGGAGAGTGGATACAGAACCAAAGTCCAATCCGGAGGAGGTCCTGCTAGGAGCTACTGGCAAGTGGAACCATCCACAGCGATGGATCTTGTGAAGAACAGCGGAGCATATTTCGGTGCGAAATTCCATCAACAGTTCGGGAAAAACGCACTCAAGCATGCTAAAACTTTTGATGCTGATAAATGGAGCATCGGATTGGAGAAATATCCAGAACTAGGTGCGACCATGGCCGCAGCCAAATGGATGGCTAGCAACTGGTGATCATGATTTGATCAATTCTTTCTTGAGATGTTTGGCTTCAGACTCTTGTATGTGTTGAATAGCATAATCCTTGGCTTTCAATTCAATCTCCCAATCCACATCAACACCCTCAGTGACTGATGTGTCATGAGCTTTGCGAAACTCTAGAGGGGTGCTGATAGCGTAGTCTGTATGAGCTCGTGGGTTGTCATTGGCTCCACCCTCACTGTAATGAAACAGTGGAGTACACTCATGAGCATGCCAAGTCTCACAACAACGTTCAAATGCTTCACTAGTGCTCCATGCTCCTGGATTACACTTGTGATGTAAATTGTCATATGTTATAGGTATGCCAATCTCTTTGTGTATCAAGTTGTACAACCTATCCGGAGACCACACTCCTTTGTCTTCATTCTCTAACACCAATCGACTCTTCACACTGTCATTCAACCGGTCAAAATTTTTGATGAACTCTCTAGCGATGGTTTGTGGATCACCAGAGCTCCTACTCATGTGGATATTCAAAGGATACCAGTAGCTTCTGCTCGCCTCACCAGCCATTCGATCCATCAACCATCCATGATGTTGTAGTTCATTGATGCTTCGATCCACCACTCCTGGAGTGGAGCTACACAGCACGTTGAAATGATCTGGATGGAAACTGATTCTGAATTCTGAAGGAGCGAATTGATAATTGAACTCACGTATCTCCTTGAATTTGCTGTTGATCTCCTCTAAGTTGGGTAGATCGTACAGACTCACGTTGGCTCTAGCTAAGTTGAACAATGGAAACAAAGTGCTGCTGATTCTATAGCCCCATCCACTGGACTGAGCATACTTCATGGTGTCTAGAGTTGTTTGTAAATTCTCCAAGCTTCTCTCACCGAGTGTTCTCAACGCAGTGGTTCGTTCTTGTTTCTCAAATTGCGTGAATCTCATGGCTCGGTGGTTAGACCCAGTTTTTTTCAACGCATTGCACATGCAGCATAAGTTATACATAATATATATTGTTTAGATTTAACACACCTGGTCAGTGATTATATTCACTCTGATGATAAATAATTATATCATAATCTTTAGTGTAATGCAACTCCATAACAATCATGTATAACAACGACGATGTGTCTCTCATATGGGAGTCAATGTCTCATCAAGTGAGACCAGACACTACGTCTGATTATAGTGTATATGGTACTGACATATCTCTTCATCGCAACCGGACCGACTGGGAGTTGATAGACAAAACCACAGGAGGAGTGATCAATCGAAGACGTTCTCAACCGGGAGAGACTATGGACAATGTATACGGAGCTCTGATGGATCGGTATATTTCGACACAAATAATTCGATTATAATATAAATAATATAACAATATGAAAGACAACGATCAACACAAATTATTTCAACTATACACAGAATCAACAACCAATCCTGGTACTAAATCTGAGAGAGATAAAATGGATCTGGATGACGATGGAGATCTAGAGCCGTATGAGAAGAAGAGAGGTAATGCCATAAGATCTTCTCAAAACAAAGAGCATATATGCGCCAAGAAAGTTCAACACGAGAAATTCGGAGCTGGTGATTGCGTTCATAGTGAACATGCAGAACCAGATGAAAACGGATATGTAGGGTGGTATACTGTTCAATTTGAACACGGTCAAGAACTAGTCAACACAGTAGATGTTCGAGTTGTTGATGAAATGAGTCACAAACACTAGTTAACCTCAAATAGATCACTGAGTGTCATGATCAACAAGATAAGAAAATATATACATGACCGACAGAGAACCACACTGCCACCGGTAGACATCGAGGGGTCAGTACTCACTTACAGTCAAACATTTGATTGGGGGCTCAAACAACTCAACATACCCAAGGTGTGGGTCAAAACCAAAGGTGCTGGTGTCACGATAGGTGTGATAGACACTGGCATGCCATATCATAATGATATAGGTGACAATGCAATTGCTGGTGAGAGTTTCATACCAGGTGAAGACATAGAGGATCTTCAAGGTCATCAGACACACTGCGTGGGTATAATCAATGCCAAGGACAATGGTTATGGTATGGTGGGTGTGGCTCCACAAGCCAAGTGCTTGTGTGTCAAAGGCTTGAGCAACTCCGGAAGTGGTACATATGGTGGATTGATCTCGTCATTACAATACTGTCTGGATCAAAAAGTTGATCTGGTCAGCATGAGTTTGGGAGGTCCCAATCCGTCTGCAGAAATGGAGCAGATGATAGACAAGCTGATCCAAGCCAACATACCAGTGATATGCGCAGCTGGTAACAGCGGCAATGCAGGAGTGGGTTATCCAGGAGGATACACCAACACAATAGCAGTAGGAGCATATGATGAATATGGTCGTATTGCCGGTTTCTCTTCAAAAGGACCAGAAGTAGATTTTGCAAAACCTGGTGTGGCTATATACAGTACATATTTGAACAACTCTTATTCTCGGATGAGTGGCACCAGCATGGCCACTCCGTTCATGGCTGGTGTGGTTGCTCTGTTGTTGAGCAAATGGAAATCAGACAAGCGACAGTACACAGTTGATGATGTGATTGACAAATTGAAAGCTCATGCAGTCGACAAAGGATCACAAGGCAAAGATGAGAATTGGGGTCATGGTGTGGTTGATGTTGAGTCAATATTTTTTAAGAAAAAGCCCCCACAACTTCCCTCTCCGTCACCCACTCCGGTACCAGAACCTACACCTTCTCCATCGCCGTCTCCGGCTCCCACACCACAACCAGTCATCAAACCACCGCAGAAGGTCAAGAAGAATTATATAGCTTGGATAGTGTTAGGAATATTTGTGTTGGTTGTTGGTGGTATAGGTGTGTATCAATACCTGTCCAACCGAGTGGATATACCACCACCTCCATACATTGATGATCATGGTAACATCAATTGGGATGAGAAGTATGAGGCAGATAGATGATCAGTCTGATTTCTGATGCACGATGGTTGCTAGTGGTTTTCGAGTGCTAGCATGCACCTCTCTGTCCCATACAGGTGACAGATTGATGATGTACGGGCTGTCATACATCACTTGTTTATTCTTATGTTCACTTTTAAAAAATCTCATGGCGAACAACCAATCAAAAGCTAGTTTACTATCTCTTCCACGTTCAGTTTCAAATACTAGTTTAGCATATCGCATATACTCAGGTGTTCTGTTGTACACAGCTACACCATTCATATGACTGCGTCTGAGCCGGTTGTCATCATGTTCCGCCTCTCCACCACCGATACCATAATATGTTGAGCCGTAGATCCACCAATCGTCCAGACATTTGATATCCTGCGTGATTGGTGTGTCAAAATGTTCAGACAACTGACAGTCAGCCTCCAACAACAACACTCGAGGATAATGTGAGGTCTTGACCCGGATCATGTGATAGAACACGGTTGTTTGTGCATTCTTAAATTCTGTATCATCAACAAATTCAAAACGTGTCAAGCCTTGTTTCTGCAGAGCTCTTAACTGTTGTGAAGCTTCATGATGGTGTAATGACGCGTCATCAACAAATGTCCACACAGGCACCGGTGTGTCTAATTTATCATGAATCTGCACAAGCAATCGACTCAAGGATCCATCAATCAACTCCCCATGCCAACTTTGTATGAATATCGCATCAATCATCATTTATACTTAGTAGATTAATCTGAGAGTTCTATTAAATACTCACGTGATACCGGTGATGTTTCATATACCTAAAAATGCAGGGACATACATTCAACATGTGGTGTTTAAATATTTTGTACGCACCAAACAATCCCCCGAGGAATACATCAGAAAAATAACTATAGAACAGGACAGTCTCAACATCACCGCTTTTTGTAATTTCAAAACAAACTACTGGAAAACAGATCCTAACATGAAACGACACCCAGTGAGCATCATGAGGAATGTCAACAATCCTAGAGCCGGTTGGTGTACATTAGACACATTCAACACATATCTACAAAACGAGCAATTCGATGTGTTGCTTTATGTGGCAGAACCTGCTGGTATGAATGACATGAGGTTGACAGTAAACCAAATACACAAACTGATAGATGCTACTGATGATCAAGCGATAAATTTCACAATATTAAGAGAATCTTTCTCTAGACAACAATCATTGTATTATTATCTACGAGGTGAAGAATCGATACATGAACCTTCACATGACAAATTCACATGTGACACATTTAAACAACATTTGGTATCAGATCAATTAGAAGACAGTTGGTTGGTGCGAGTGTTGACTGGTAATCTCAACATGCCAGTAGACCAAGGACTGTTCGATCAAGCATGTAGTTATCTGGATACATACAACTTTTTAATTGGTGATATACAAGAGACAGACCAATTGTTAGACCGGGTGTTGCAAACATGTTTCGAGTATGCGACCACGACAGAAGATAGAAAGAATCCACATCACAACAGCACAAAAATTGAAAACAAAATAACAATAGATGATCTAGATCAACAAACAAAACAAAAAGTTCTAGATCGCACATATTGGGATAGAAGAATTTATGAAAGGTACATTAAATGAAATTTATACATGTTAACAGTAATGATATCAATGATTGGATGGAAATTCAAAATTCCATAGACAAAAAATATGTAGATTGGCCGGAAAATAGAGAGCCTCCGGGTTTATCTTTAGAGTATGCATCCAATATCTTTAACATCATAAATGGTCATACTATTGTTGAGTGCGGAACTGGGTTAGGTCGTGAATTCATGGGTGGTAGTATGATGTATTGGATGAACAAAACCTCGGCACAAACTATATATTGTATTGATTTAGCTGAAACATGGATTAATAGTGTGAAAAATGAATTTGGAAACGATAGTCGCATCATATATTGTTTAGAAGATTGTTTAGATGTTGCCCCTAGAGTTGAGTCAATTGATTTGATTTATATGGATTTTAAGCCATGGCCTTTTTCTGGAAACAATAGAGCTGAAAAATACTTAACTTTATACAATCTATCCAACAAACCTAAACTAATTTTAATAGATGACAGTGATCATCCATCTCCATGGAAGCAGACTCTAGTTGTTCCTCAAGCGATAGAGGACGGATATTATGTGATATATGTTGGTAGACAGACACTGCTAGTTAGGTCTGATGTGTATGCACAAAATAGTAATGCATTTGCTAATAAAATTGTGCAATGAAAATAATATATTCAGACTGTTTAGACGACTCGCACTTGAGTGGTCTTAATTCATTTAGGTCATCTTTTGATCTTTCTAACAACTCAAATCTTGAACCATGCGATGTATTAATCTATGGCATGGATACCTTTCAAAAGTTGTTTGTGGCTCCCATCACATTTCGCAGTAATTTAAAACTTAAAAAATTTATCTTAAAATGTGATTACGAGGGTGGTTTCAACTTAGGTATTGATATATTGAACAAGAGGTATGATGAATTACAGCAGGCATTACAATGCGAAGTGGTTATCGTCACTCAAAACGAATCATTAACTCAAATTGATTCTAAATTTAAATACCTTCATCGCTCATGGGTAACTCCTCATGCTTGGTGGATGAGTAAATGGCCTAAAGAATTCCTTGTCGATAATTTTAAGTTATCAGGTCAACCTATTTTTAAATTTAATTATTTTCAAGGTACATCTCGAGCCGATAAAACGGCAATGCTCAATAGCTTATTCGACAACAACCTTTTGAATGATGAGATTTGTGTTTGGTCTAAATTTGGAAAAGGAATTAACTTAAACTTAAAAAAACAGGCAATGGAAGATACGGTTGGTCATCCAACGCGATCATGGCTAGATCGTTCTAATATTCAAGGTAAAGTCGATATTACTCATAAAGGAAACGAAATTACCTTAAATGATATTCATCAGTCTGTTGGTCAGTTTTACACTTCTTTAGGTGAAGACCTGTTAGACTACAACAATGTTTTCTCTATACATAATAGCAGGTTTGCCTTGGTTCAAGAAACAGAGATGCAAACATCAACCAATCGATACACAGAAAAAACAATTAAAGCTATACAAACCAAGCAAATTTTCTTACTTGCAGGAAATTATCAAACATTAAAACTTTTGCGCAAAGATGGTTTCAAAACATTCGATGGTATTATTGATGAATCTTATGATAATATCGAATATCGCGATCAACGCATACAAGCTATAACTAAAGAAGTTAAGAGATTGTGCGCCATATCAAACGAGGAGTGGAATGATATTTATAATTCTGCACAAACTACCTTGAATTATAATTTGAATCACTTAAAAACCTTACATGTTAAATACAAAACAGAATTACTAAATATTATCAATGAGTAGCACAATAAAACTAATCACTATTACTGTACCGCATGTTGGTAGTACCCTGATTGCTAATATTAACACGGGCATGCTGGAGCCCGGGCAAGACATCTTTTTTAAAAAAAATTCAGATGTAATCTCTCAGTTTTTAGCATCAAACCGGTTGACCTTGAAAACTCATGGTAACGTTGATACAATTATCGATACAATTAAAAAAACTGAGCTTGAACAAGTATACTTTGTAACTGTCAATAGAGATAATCACCCTCAAATTCACCATAACTCAGATAATTTGATAATCTTAGATTATAATCGTTTGCTGTATCGCTCAGAACACTTAAAGAATGAATCGCGGCGATTAGAAGATGTTGTGGATTACATCGCTCATGAATACAATCAGATAATACCAGGTGAGGTGTTTGATGATAGATTCAAATCACGCGCGATGGACAGAATTACCAAGATGGATGAGAGGTACTCAGAAATTAAAGAAAAACCCTTCAAATACTATGATAAACATTACCATATTCACGGCAGTCATCGAGGTAGATAATCTATTTTATTGGTATCTGTAATGAATTTATTTGATCATATTGAAGTAATGAAGTCAAACAGACACTACCGGGTAGGCGATTTAATTTTCTGCAAAGGCAGGCGGTGGGAATATGATCGTGATCAGATATTAAACAATTCAGAATTTCAAGATACATTCTTGCGAAGATATCTAGAATTAAAAAATCCATCAGAAAAAATAGACGAAAATTGTCTTAAAAAATGCGCGCACTTTTTTCGCGCAAAAGTTGAAACCGCAGATCATACTCTATATACCAACTTTAGACTTGGAGATGTAGTATTGGACCACCTTGGGAATATAGGTGGAGAAAAGTGTTATGGAAGGTTGCTTGATCTTTTTTTGTATAATCCCGACAAATTATACTCAAACATAAAACAAATCTTATCCAAACAAAAAATTAGCAACATTAAAATTATATCTGCATTACATTTTGGTGATAACGACCAAATTGGCTGGTGGAAATTTAGTGAAGATGCTGTAGCTGAAAATAAAATTCTTTTTGATGACATGTGCAAGAATATACAAGATTTATTTCATCTACCAATTTCAATTGAAGCTAGTCAAGCAAAAATCATTTCACACATTGACAAAGATTTTGCAATTCTTTTTTCCGCAAAACATGTCATTTTAGATTCTGGTGGTTTTGGGGATTGTGTGAATTTAATCAGATCAATTATTTAAAAGAAGGATATCCTTTTGGTTAAGTGTATATCAACATGAGCGAATACAAGCAAAAACCATTTACCAAAGAAATTACCGAGCAAATGCGCTTAGTAGATGAGCTTCAGCTGCTCATGGGCCAGTTTGATGTTATTATCTGTCAACAGCTCACCCGCGGAGGTCACGTCATCAAACATCAACACATAATCCTCACCTAGATACTCCTCTGCGGTCATGTTCCGTCTGATAAGCACCGGGATGTTGGATCTGATACAATGTAACATCTGCTCATCAACCACATCATCTGTTGTTTGGTCTACAAAGTGTATACAGTTGTTTGGTGCACCGGTGACCCAACGTACAGACTCATGTAGATCACCAGCCACATCCATCAACTCAGCTGTCGGTTCCTCTGGTTTCGAGCACATCAACTTGTTCCAACACCGACCAACGTTCAATTGGTTGAAACTGTTGAATCTCTTGCACCACCAACCAGCATGAATTATACACCGAGAATCTGTGCTCAAAAAACAATCAATATCAAACTGATTCACAGGAACAAACGTGTTGAGTTTCAGCACATGAACAGCACAATTGACGTGTGGTTCTATCAATTGTTTAAGCTTGGTGTTTGTTACTCGCAATTGAACACATTTGTCAAACACATGTTGTGACACGAGCTGGTCAACTGATGGTATGTTGAGTGTTGTTTGATCGTCAATGAATGGTCCATGTATCAATCCGGTCCAGCCAGAATCAAACATCTTTGGATTGAGATTGTATTGATACTCCACATGTGGTATTCCTTGGTACAGCTGTACCTCTTTACACTCGCTGGTGTTAACCATGTGGTCTGGTAACATTCTGGTCTGCTTGCTTGTCCAAGTAACTGGAGATGCTAATGGATCACGAGTACCACCGTTCAGATCCACCGGTGGTTCACCATGGTATTGTTCTATCAACCTCTGCGCAGACTCATGGCTCAAAACGAAGTAATTATCAGCATGCCATTGATCACGTGTCACAGAGGTCGGGTCAAAGAGTTGCGACATTATCATGTCACCCAGCTTGTGATGGTGAGCATGTGTGTTGATACATTGATACTCCTCCGAGAACCATTTGAAACTAGGCGTGCTGGTGGTACCCACAATCAAACCACATCTCAACGCGTCTATTACACTACCGCTCAACGGTACATCATCGTTGTACATGACCAACGCTACATCATGTTCACTCAGCTGGTCTAGATATTCAGATGAGTTCAAATTCCATTCAATTGGATTTACATCCACATTCCGATCCGCGGCATAATTTGTGTAATGATTATACAGACTCTGATTGGTTGAGTCAACAGACAACACGCTGTTGGGTATACAGGTGCATGCTTCAATGGCTTGACCCACCCGCTTACGATCTACAAGTCTACCTGGAATCACCACACGAACTTGTCGTGTGTCAGGTTTGAATGGTTCACAATGTCTGTTGGTGGGGTGTATGAACAGTTGAGCTGAGTCACAACCTTGAGATTCAAGCAGTTGTAAATGAGGTTCGCTATGCACCAACACTTTACATCGATTGAGCATGGGTATAACTTGATTGTGCCATTGCCTGGACAAAATGTTGATCATGAATCGTTCGACTGGTTTCTTTAACCAAGATTGTCGAGAGAACTCAGTTGTACTATGAAATGTGATGAACACACGTTCGTACCTGATCAACATCTGATCTAGAAACCAACACATGTTGTCCATCTCATCAACTTCATCACCAGCTCCTCGAAACATCAGTGTGTCGTGTTGTATGTGTATCACTGATGAATTGTTGCTAGGCAAACAGTTGAGCAAATGATCACGTAGTTGTGATTGTTCCATCTTGCTCAACACATGAACACCACCAACGCCACGCATGTTGACATCCAAACCACTAGCACTCATATGATGTTTCAATTCATGAGTGTAGTTGCGAACACCTAGGCTCTTGCTGCCGTACAAATAGTCAATCATATATTACCTGTGGTGAAATGTTCCATCCAATAATCAACCATCTCATCCATCATGGTGTCAAATGTGTATGTGTGAGTCCATCCTAGTTGATCACGTGCTTTGCTGCTGTCTCCTCTCAAATGCTTCAACTCCTCTGCGCGCTCGTATCGCTTGTCAGTGGTTACATGTTGCTCTGGATCTAGATCCAATCGATCGAACACATAATCCACAAGTTGTTGAACTGAATGACTCACACCGGTGGCACACACATAATCATCTGGTGTGTTCTGTTGCAACATCAACCACATGGCATTCACATAATCTTTCGCATGCCCCCAATCACGAGTCGCATCCATGTTACCCATCACAAGCTTGTCAGTTAGCCCTTTTTTGATTCTGACTGCTTCCTTGGCCACCTTGTTTGTCACGAAATTTGTACCACGTCGTGGACTCTCATGGTTGAACAATATTCCGTTGCTGATGAACATATCATAGCTGTTTCTATAATTACGACATATGTTGTAGCCGTACACCTTAGCGCAACCGTACGGACTCACCGGAGACATTGGAGTAGACTCTCGTTGATATCCATCTGTATCTATATTATTCCCAAACATCTCCGAGCTGCTAGCTTGATAGATCTTGCTCTGTGGACTCACCTGACGTATAGCTTCTAACACGTTCAACACTCCCACTCCAGTGGCTTGAGCTGTGTACAGTGGTTGATCGAAACTGACTCGCACATGGCTCTGTGCTGCCAGATTGTATATCTCATCAGGTCGCGTGGTTCTGATCACATGGATCAAACTGGCCAGATCAGTCAAGTCTGCATAATGCAAATCGAGTTGCTTATACACATCGTCACTCAATCTGGACGTCTGTGTTTCTGCCACCGAGTTACGCTTAACAGTTCCATGCACTGTGTATCCTTTGTCTAGCAACAATTCCGCTAGATATGAACCATCCTGTCCATTGATACCTGTGATTAATGCTGTTTTATTTTCTAATTGTATCATAATTATTAATAAAATGTTTGACTGTTTGTTGGATGCCTTGCTTCAGTGGTCTGAATTGCACCTCTGGCAACATGCTTTTGAGCTTGCTGTTGTCTGATGTCTTCTTGTATTGACCATCACTGTAACTATCATCGAACGTCATGTGCTGCTTGTATTCGAATTGATCGGCGATCATCTCAGCGACTGATTTGATAGTCACTTCAGTTTGGTCATCCGCCACAATCACAATGTCTTGATTGATCACCGGAAGCAAATTCATGATAACTCTTGCAAGATCCTCCGCATGAATGAACTGTCTCAACACGTTGCCAGAACCTCGGACCACAAATGGCTTGTCATCTTGTTTGGCTAGATAACATCTGTGTATCAAGCCAGGTATCACATGTGAGTCTTCAAGCTGGTAATTGTCATTGTCACCATATATGTTAGTAGGAATTACACAATTGTAATTGTAATCATACTTCTTGTTGTATGTGTCGCATTGTACCTGCAGCATTCTCTTGGCATG
>ENA-UOXV01006011-UOXV01006011.1-marine-metagenome-genome-assembly--contig:-NODE-6011-length-12983-cov-5.132116_pt1 | contig 12983 bp, 14 predicted proteins | sample MGYA00238165_ERZ766961 | MGnify/ENA primary metagenome ERZ766961 (study PRJEB28924, sample SAMN03173240) | marine metagenome | biome: Marine; feature: Water; material: Subsurface seawater | place: North... | reverse complement strand
GTACGTAAAAGGTTTTCACAATCTTCGCATATAGTGTGAATTGTTGTAAGATTTTTATAATATTTCATGCAACTCAAAATATTTTGATAAACATTTAAACCATAAAAGAATAACATTGTGGCATAATACATTTTTTGTTGAGTTGATACCAATGAGAAATTTGTAAAAATTTTTCCGATGGGATGTTTTCGTAATTGATGACGAAGGACAACAATGTAACTCTCTAAAGTTAACCTTTTATTCATTGTTTTCAAAATGAAAAATGGGATGATTAAACTGATTACTGGTAATAATATGGTAAATGCAGGGGAACTAAGATTATATAAACTTAATCCTTGAAGAAAATGTTCGTTACTATTTAAAAATGAGAATTTATTCCAATCAATATATTCATATTTGCTATTGAATCCATTATCATTTTGAATAGTTTTCAATGTTTCATATAATTGACAAAAGTCTTGTGGATTACATGTAAATTTGTTTTTTTTTATAAATTTCTGAAAGTGTTGTAAATATTTTTTTCGTGAACTTGTTTGTTTGCTCCATTTTGTTAGAGTTTTTTTTCCAAATATGGTTTGTGGTTGAAAACATATTTCGTAGACGGAATCGTTGGATGGGTCTTGTGTTTCTAAGAGTTCAAGGTCTTTTACAATAGTACGGTCAATAGATTGTATTTTATTATTATTTTCAATTTGAATAGGAAGTTTAAATTCCTCAAACATTTCTACATTCTTGTTTTAGAAAAATCATTGTGTTTCTTACGAATAATAATATTTAATCAATTTGATAATTATACAATATTATGTTTTTATTATAATCTTATAATATAAAATGACATTTGCTAATATAAGTAAATTTGAACAAATGAGTGATTATTTGCCTATACTAAATGGTTCGATTATGGCTGATTTAATTGTGCTTTTTATTGTCTACTACACACCCTATTTTAATAGTAAATTTTTAATGAAATATTATGAAGATTATCGACTTGGTGCGATTATTACAGATGTATTAATTTTGGTAATTGGTATGATTTTAACACGTTATTTTTATTATAAAATATTTGATACATACAGTTTGGGTAAATTTGTCGCATTGTCTTTAGTAATTCAAATTATCCATGACTACTTGTTTTATTTATTTTTTAGTAATGTTCCTGTTGGCGTAAATAAATTCTTGGATATGTTCAAAGATTATGCTAAAGAAGTGACAACAGGTGCAATTTTAGGAGATAGTTTTATGATGGCAGTTAGTGTATTATTGTCATCATATTTTGCATCAAACACACAACATATGAATGTAATTAGTTTAATTTTCATGGTGTATATTGTTCCTTATATTTTGTATACCCGTTGATTCACATAATACTTTTGTATGTCCCAGCAATATATACAACATGTTTAAAACCAGCGTCATTTAATTTATCAGCGGCACTGCGGGCGCGTTGTCCTGTGTTACAATATACTAAAACCTTATCAGTTATTTTAATATTATGTTTTTTCATAACTTGTGTAATTGTTTTGTTATTCATAGATGTAACAGGAAAATGAATAGCGTTAGGATAATGTCCTAACATAAATTCAGGTTCTGTTCTAACATCAAGGACATGTTTAATTTTTTTGTCTATAATCATGCTTTTAGCATCTTTACCACTAACTAGATTTTTTCCACTGAACGTGTAATAGGCAAGACTTCCTAGGATTGTATAAATACCAGCAAAGAGAGAAGAATAAAAAAGAAAATTAGGATTCATTATATATATATCCCAAAAATATTATATTTTTAAATTATTGTTCTCTCCTCTACATAGTTTAAATTCTGTAAAGAATGTTGAGTAAGTTGATTAAGAAACTTCTAATGTATTGGTATGTTTCGTTTCACATGACATATCAACGAAGACGTAGTCCATATTATGAAATGTTAAGTGATATCGTAAATACCTTTTTTAAGTATCTATGTGAATTTGAATAATGTTTAGTATAATGTGATGATACTGAAAAAGCAACGTTATGTTGCGTTTGTGCTAGCAATGGATATTTGTGAAATAACTCACGTTTGATAGTTTAGCGTTATCTTTCTAACGGATTAAGTTTGTTTATAATCATTGTTTATGTAAATTAAAAATATTTCTTTCAATTTCTATAATACTCATAATACTTGTTAAAAATAATCATTATCCAATAATAGTATAATTTATATATAATTAAAAATAATTATTTTCTCTCATTAAATTATAGAGAATGCCAGGTCACGACAAATTATTACAACCACTCAGGGTAAATGGTGGTGCCAAGAAGGGAGGACGCAAGGTTCCCGTCAAACAAGTAGGTGGTGTTAAAGTTCATAACGAGCGACAACTGAATTCGCTCTTCGGCAAGGTGGATGGCGGTAACCCACTTGTTAGTATTTCAAAGTATCCGCATGGTAAGCGCAGGACAATGAGTGAAGCCGATCCAGAAACGGAAGAGATTGTGAAACTTAAAACGTATGTGTTTGACTTCATGCGCTATAATTATGATATTGTACTTGTAGGTACTCCTGTTAAAAAACATGCCAAAGGAGGTATGAGTTGTGGTATGAGTTCTAAATCTACGAAAAGGGGAGGTATGAAACACGCGACCATGAAAAAATTACACCCAAGAAAAGTTCATCGCATGAAACGTAGAGTCGCGACCATGAAAAACAAAACAGGTATGACAGGTTACCAACCTAAAGGTTTATTATCTAATTTAAGAAAATCATTAGGTTTATAAATTACTTCTTTTCAATAGTGAAAATTTCATTTCCATAAATCCATTCATGTTTAATAATTTTAAAATTACATTTATCAAACAAATCCTTAATTTCATCTATGCGAAATATATAATAATATCTATTATATGTTTCATGTCGGTTCTTCCAAGGAACAAAAATATCTCCATAATTGTCAAATTCACGTTTGCTTTCTTTAGGTTGTTCTTTAGACCAAATAGACATTAATACTCTTCCGGCTGGTTTGAGAATTCTGTGAAGTTCTCTAAGTGCCAAAATTCTCCGTTGAACTGTACTCAAATGGTGAAATGATGCAATAGAAATTGCATTGTCAAAACTATCGCTTTTGTAAGGAAACGCGCACATAGCTGCCAGAACTACGTCAAGGTCCTTTTGTCTACACATTTTAACAAATTCATCGCTTGCATCCACGCCTTTAAAATTGTATCCATTATGCATCATGTTTCTACCATTTCCGCACCCAATATCCAAAATGGAACATCCTTTTGGCAAGCAAGTCACAAATGACGTAATCCAATGCCATTTGTTTGCGCGAGTTACACTAAATTCACACGCAATTTTGTTATATATGTTCCAAACATCTCTGTCTTCCATAATATTGTTATTTGTATTCGTGACTACCATGTTATATGGTACATATTATTATGAATTATTTATTTTCAATTTTTAAAGAACTAAAAATATTATATATTAATTATATTATATAATATCACTAATAATAATTATATTATAAAAAAAATGTAAACAAATGATTATTTATATTATAAAAAAATATAATTCTTTATATATATATACTAAAAATATGTCTTATTTTGGATTAACTGAAATGGGTATATTAAAGATGCGTTCATTAATTCATAACAACAATGACAAAAATGTTCTTCAACGTTCATATGAGAAAGAACTGTATCGATATATAGATAATATTTTAGAGACTGATAACGAATCATTATTTAATACATTACCTAGGGTTGGAGATAATGAACAGTCTTTAATTGTATCACTAATAAATGTTTATCATTTTGCTTACGGTGATACACTTAATGATGTGGTTATTAAAGAATGCAAAAGCAAACCAATGGAAATTTGTGGTCCAACTTTTATGATGAATCTTATAGGAAATATTTTTTTGTTAGTTCAAGAACCAAAAATAGATTTAATGAAAAGTATTTTACAAAACGAAAAAGAATTAAATAATAAACTATTTCAAGATCCACCTTCTATTCGTTCTCAAAATGCTGAATTTACGAGTATTTTTGTTAGTGATAAATTACGATACAATGAACCATTCTTATTGTTTAACGATTTAGTCTTCAAATATATTGATAAATATTTTAGAAATAAAAATTCAAAATATAAATTTGATGGATTAACTTATACTATTTTAACCCAAAAAAATCAACCAGATTTAAGAGAAACAATGTTTGTATACCTAGATGTTGCATTTAATATTATCAGTTTTTTATACGACTTTTATAAAAGAGAAAAGTCGTCGAAAACACCAAGAAGCAGACAACAACGTACATCATCTAATCTACGTGGAGGGAAAACAAGAAAAATTAAGAGGAAAACAAGAAAAATTAAGAGGAAAACAAGAAAAATTAAGAGGAAAACAAGAAAACATGATATTAAGAAAAAAAGATATTTATAACATAAATAAAAATTTATTTATTTATAATTTAAGTTTTCTTTAATGTTTTTGCGTTTTTTCTTTTCTTTACTGTTTTTGTGTTTTTTCTTTTCTTTACTGTTTTTGCGTTTTTTCTTTTCTTTACTCCTCCCGTCGGTAAAGAAACACCACTCCATTTACATAACTCACCAAAAGTTATCATTTTTTCATACCCAACCCCTTCAATGTCTCGATGTCCCATATAATCATCTCCATATCTATGAGGCGTCATTCCTATTTTATCCCAAAATCCAACACTAGCATCTGTATCAATAAAAAGGATTTGGTCTTTACGGATTTTAGGATAACCAACTTGTATTATATATTTACATAATGCTCTTACTAATCCTTTAGAGTAACCTTTTCCTCGATAATCTTCATCAACACTAATTCCCATATCTACAGTTTTTCCGCTATCAAATTTACCACTGATTTCAAATGAACCAATTTCGATTTGTTTTTCTAAATCAAATAATTTAGATTCATAACCATAATCACTTTTATCTGCAAAATAACATACGTTTGGTTTATTGGGTAAACAATCAACCAATACCATTTATATTAATGACAGAAATTTAAATATAATTATTATGTATATGAATAATAATTATAAATTCTTAAATTTAGGATTAACTGAAGAAAATAAAAATAAAGTAAATAATTTTCGCAGTAATTCTAAAGTTTCAGATAAAGCAAATTATAATAATGAGGGGAAATTTTTGAATAGTATTCAAAATACATTTGTTACAACGAATCAAACAAAAATACTTAGCACACAGACCAGATCAACATATGTCCATAATGATTGGAATAATATAAAAAAAAATGAATTATCTTTTAAAGGTAGCGATAGTCGTTTATTACGATTAAAATCTAGAAAATTAAATATTATATAATTTTCTTATTTTCTACTTACAAACATTACAAATTCCAAATATTTCACCCATTTTGGCGCGACAACACGGACAATTTTGACCGCACATTCCATAATGGTTTTGATTAGACCAACTATTTGGATGCTTTATTTTTGTGTTTTTCGTATCTTTTTTGTCGCACATATTTGCGTTCTTTGTGAAATACTTACCACTTCACCAATAGTAAGTATTTCAATTTTTTACTAATACGAGTTTTACTAAATGTAATAACACCACACGCAATACGTTTTCGTGATTCACATGTTTCAAGTTCTCTTTATTTTCACATTTTCCTAAATTGTCTTCTTTAGCATAAATAACTACACTACGCAAGATTATGCTATATTTTCCAGAAAGTTTAATTATTTAACACATATGTTTTGAGAAATCAAGTGGTAGTTCGTCAACTTGCGTACAATAAAATTGTTTAATTTCTTCTAATTTACCCTGGTCACGTTTTGTAATAAAGTTAATACCTACACCCTTTCGCCCCCAACGCCCAGAACGTCCAATGCGGTGAATATATACATGAATATTTTTGGGAACGTCAAAGTTAATAACCACGCTAACTTGTTGGACATCAATACCGCGCGAAAACAAATCAGTGCAAATTAGGGTTCGTACTTGTCCCGATTTAAAATTTTGATATGATTCTTGACGTTCTGATTCGCTCATACCACTATGAATACAACTAACAGGATATTCTTCTTTTATCATTGCACTATATAAATCATTCGTTCGGTTAATACTATTGCAATAAATAATACATTGATTAACGCTAATTGCTGAAAATAAATCTTTTAGTGCCATAAATTTATGTTCATCACTATCAAGACCAATATAAAATTGTCTTATACCTTGAAGAGTAAGTTTTTCTTGTTTCACCAAGATTTTTACTGGGTCTCTCATAAATTGATTAGTTAAACTATACAAATCATTTGGAATTGTAGCACTAAAAAGAGCAACCTGAACGTCGTTATTCAAATATTGAAAAATATTATAAATTTGTTCTTTAAATCCACTTGATAACATTTCATCCGCTTCGTCTAGTACAAGCAGATTTAATCTTTCTGTATCAATATGCTTTCTACGAAGCATATCATAAATACGACCAGGACAACCAATAATAATGTGAGGGTTATTATTTTTTAATTTTTCTTTATCATCATCTGTCGATGATCCACCAATAAGTAGTTGTAGTTTAACATTCATTTGACTTGAAAGCGTTTTTAAAACTCCATAGATTTGTTTAGATAGTTCTCTTGTTGGCGACATAATAATAGCCTGCGTTTTGTCAAGTGTTTCGTCAATGATTTGAAGCGTGCTAATAGTGAATGCTCCTGTTTTACCTGTTCCCGATTGGGCTTGTGCGATAATATCGCTCCCATCTGTCATTGGAATAATTGCTTTTTTTTGGATTGGACTTGGGTTTTCAAACCCAATCCCATAGACACCACGCAAAAGATTGCGTTTTAATTCTAAATTTTCATCGTCCCATGTATGAAATTCTTTTTCCATAACTATTAATATGTATGTAATACTATTTAAGTTAATTAAAATTTATAATAAAATCATATAAAATCAAATACTATATAAAATATAGTAAGATGGAGCGCATTACTTTGCAAACTATAGAAAATATTATGTTTTCTTCGATATCGTTTAAATTATCAGACGACGTAATTAAAATAATTGATAATTTGGAAAAGCAAGTAGGTTGTCCTAGTTATATAAAAACGCCAATTTTTAAAAAAAAAAATACAGATAATCAATGGGGATCTATCCGTAATTTTAGAGTAACACAAATTGTTGAAAATAATAGTTGTATGGACGATATTACAAATAAATTAAGAAGTCAACTTAATAAATTAACAAATGAAACTTTTGACAAAACAAGTTCACATATTATTGATATTATTAAACCAACGGATAATGATAATGTCATTAGAAGACATTTGTGTAAACTTATTTTTGAAACGTCAAGTCAAAATGGTTTTTATAGCGAAGTTTATGCGAGATTGTGTAAAGTATTAATTGAAGAGTTTGATACAATGAAACACCTGATAGATAAAGAATATGAAAATTTTAAAGATATTTATAATAATATAAACTATGTTAAATCAGAAGAAGATTATGATTTATTTTGTAAAAATAATAAAATAAATGAATCTCGTATTTCTATTGGTAAATTTTTTGTACATCTTATGAATTTAGACATTATAGATATTAATATTATTATGGATTTGGTGGAACAACTTCAAAATATTATTTATAATAATCAAAATGATAACGAACAAAAGAAAATAAATGATATTTATGTAGAAAATATTTTTAATATTATTCAGGTTGGGTATAAAAGATTAAAATATCATACATCTTGGGATTCGTTCTATAAAAGAATGGTAGTTCTTTCAAATATAGATAGAAAATTACATAATGGAATTTCAAATAAATGTATTTTTACTTATTTAGATATTTTAGATTATTTACAAGGAAAATTGTAATTAATAATGATGTATTCGATAATAATATAATTTGTAATCCAAATGAATCAACGTGAATATTCTTGGGAATCATTACAGATTAAAAAATTTATGAATTTACTGCTATTTTTAGAAACGTGTCTTACTACTAATTTACAAAATGTATCATTATAATACACACTTGAATATATTATTTTGTAGAAAAGGTAAAACAATAGTTGTTTATATGCGTGAATTACAAAATGTTCCATTTTTAAAAATACCTTTTAATCGCTTAAAAAAATATACAATACTTATATATGGTTCGTTCCAAACTAGATAATAGTATTAATTACTTTGAAATGCGTAAAGTGCGTCCTCAAGACAATAATATGGATGCGACGATGTATGAATACGACGTTATGGATATTCCTTTGGAAATTGCGTTAGGTCATATAGATAATACATTTGTTGAAAATGGAGTAATGTATATGACAGTTTATTTAGTATCTAATAATAAAATTGTATCTCAAATAGGAGTGTTTGAATTTTTAGCAGATAGTTATGTAAATTTAATTGACGAAGATAATGATATTGATTTAAATTTACTCAATGAACCATTACTTTTTTCATTTGTAAATGAAGAGTTCTTAAAAAAATATGTAATTGAACGCGTTGATGAGGAAGATGACCAAATAGAGAAAGTTCAAGCGGATACAGAAGAAGATATATTTGCCGAACAACAAATTAATGTATATGATGAACTTACAGAACAAGAAGTTGAAGGTTATATTGATGAAGAAAAAGAATTAACAGATACTGAATTAGATATAGACCCTGATAATTGGTTTGTGAATTATATGAAAAATAAAAATTATGGTATAGTAGATAATGAAGGTGGTGGTGAATGTTTATTTGCAGTCATTCGTGACGCATTTAAAGGATATGGTAAAAAGGTATCTATTGCAAAAATGAGAAATATACTATCTAAAAATTTGCAACCTAATATATATGAAACTTATAAAGTACTGTATGATTCTTATAATGAAAATGTAAATGAAATTTTAAGGAAAAGTAAACTGATTGTCAGTGAATTTAAAGACAAACGTAAAATGATGGATACAGAAGAAAGTAAAGATGCTAAACTTGTTCTTCAGGGTGAATTAAAAGAATTAAAAACACAAAATGAAGGTCTTAAACAAGAGTTACATGTAACAAAAGAAAATATGAAAGATGTTGCGTTCATGAAAAATATTGAAAACATAGATGATTTAAGAGAGAAATTAAAAACATGTGAGTTTTGGGCAGATTCATGGGCGATCCATTTGTTAGAAAAATTATTAAAAATAAAGGTAGTGGTTTTTAATAGTTCTAATTATGAATATGGTGATACTGAAAATGTATTACTATGTAGTTTAAAACCAGATGAAACTGTAATATTTGAACCAAAATATTATATTTTATCAAGCTATAGTGGAAGTCATTATATGCTTATTACTTATAAAGATAAGACTATTTTTACGTATAAAGATTTACCAAAAAATATTAAAAAACTCATTGTAACCAAATGCATGGAAAATGATGAAGGTGTGTATGGAGTTATACCGGAATTTAGTGATTACAAACGAAAACTTCGGAAAAAGAAGTTTCAGGAAAATCAATATAAAATGAATGAAAATGTGCAACAAGGAGTTATTGAAGAAAACTCAGTAGAACCGGAGATACTAGAAGAAATAGTTGAAGAAATTATGGAACCAGATTTATACAGTAAAGACGAAGGAACGGTCTTTCAGTTTTATTCAAAATCAACTGGAAAACCATATCCAGGAAAGGGTGTTGGTGAAATAATAAAACCTAATTTTGAAAGCAAGTATAAAATATTATCTACAATTAAAGATTGGCGTAAAAAATTATCTAATTTTGATAAGGTAAGATTTTCGTTAGATGATTATACTTGGAATAGCGTAGAACATTATTACCAGGCTAATAAATTCAAACGTAATAATCCAGATTTTTATAAAAAATTTACGGCTGAATCAGAAACTGAAATATCCAAAGACCCAGCTATGGCAAAAGGTGCTGGTAGTAAAACAGGAAAATTTAAAAAGATACAAATTCGTCCAAAGGAGGTTGTTGCTGATTTTGACTTTTATGAAGGAATGAGAAAAGAAAAAGTAATGGAAAATGGGATGCGTGCCAAATTTAGTCAAGATGAACCATCAAAACGCACACTCCTTGAAACAAAAGATGCTAAGTTAAATCATTTTTCGAGAGGTTCACAACCCGTTACATTTACGAACTTAATGAGACTAAGAAAAGAATTAAAATAAATAATGTAACTATATATTAATTAATATGAATTATTCAAAACAAATTGAGGGGTTTCTAGAATATTTTATAGATAATTATGACTTGTTTAAGGGAAAAAAATCAAAAAACAGACGTGCTCAGGTTAATTCTATATATGAAAAAATTTATAAGGAATTAATAAAATCAGAAAAAGAAATAAATTTATCAAAACAAAAAATGACACATGATTTAACATACATAAGCATTCCCAAAGAACAAGTACCGATGTCTACTTTGTTAGAGTCTAATTTTGTTGATTTATCGATAAAAAAATTCATTAAGGAGGATGGTATATTTTACATAACATATAAATTTAGAATGCATAAAAAATCTGCGTGTATATATTTTGTTTTTTATGACGAGAAAGATTTGGGCGATTTAGACCAATATAATTCAATTGTATTTTACATGTTAATGATGTTAAATATTTGTTCCAAAATGTCTTCTATTACATGTAGTAAAACACTTAATATATATATTTACCTAACGCCATTTTTAAAAGAACTCCCAATAAATTATGATTATTCACTTGAAAAAAAGAACTGTAACAGTGGTGTTACAACTACGTGTAGTGCAGACAATGAAATATGTATTTTCCGAAAAGAAGAATTTTTTAAAGTATTTTTACACGAAATATTTCATACATACGGTTTAGATTTTTCTACTTTACCGGTTAAAGATTATCAAGAAAAGATAAAAAAAATATTTCCAATCCCAATAACATTTAAATTATATGAATCTTATAGCGAATTTTGGGCGACAATTTTTAATAATGCGTTTCTCTCTTTTTCAACTTTGAAAACGAATGGAATCAAGAAGAATAAACAGATAGAATTCAATCGTTATATGGAATTGACAAATAATCTTGAACGAATGTTTTCACTTTATCAGATTAATAAAATACTACAATTTTTTAATATTGAATACGATAATTTTTACAAGAATAATGAATTATCAAATTATATTCGAAATCACGTTTATAGGGAAAAAACAAATGCATTTGTGTATTATATTATAAAGGGGGTACTCATGTATCATTATGACGAATTTTTAATTTGGTGTGATGATAGAAATATTACATATTACAAGTTTGATAAATATCAAGGTAATGTAAATTTATTTATTGATTTTATTTCCACTATATATTGTAGTGATAGGTTTTTATTAGATCTTAAAAAAATGGAGAAATTAGTAAATAATAAAAAAACACCGGAGTTGGATAATTTAGATACAACTTTACGGATGACATTATTGGAAATAAAGAAGTAAATGAATATAACATTTTGATTCAAATATAATTATAACATTTTGATTCAAATATAATTATAACGGTAATTTTACTAGAAAGATTAGTAGAAATTGGCGAACTTAAAAAATGCGGTTATTGTACTAAAAACTATGAAACTCTGTAAAAAGATGTTAAATGATAGAATTAGATTAAAAAACTTACATTAAAAAAATTGAATAATTTAATTCAAAAGTATAAACATGTAAGCGCTTTTCAGATGGGAATTAGAGGTCTAGGTTCATTTTTGAAAGAAGAATGTCAAAATTGTAGTAAGAAAAAAACTCTTTATCATTATAAAAATAAGAAAATTGTAATTGATATAAATAACTATTTATATCGATTTTTGAAAAATTTTTGTTATATTCCATCTCTTTATGAGATATGTGCGCTATTTAAGTTTTATAATATAGAAGCAATATTTGTTTTTGATGGAATTCCGCCGAATGAGAAGAGTGAAACGATATTGAAACGGCGCGAAGAACGTAACGAATCAATTGTAAAATATAATAATATTAAAGAACTTTATGAAAATACAAATGATGAAAAACTATTGCCTTATTTGAAGACCTTAAATAAGAAATCGCTGAAGCTTACAAACCAACATTTTAGAGAAGCAAAAACTCTGATTACGTTGATGGGGTTTAAATATATTATTGCAGATGGTGAGGCAGATACGCTATGCGCTTCTATGGTAATTTATGATGACGCGTATGCGTGTATGAGTGAAGATAGTGATATGTTTTTACTTGGGTGTCCACGTGTAATTCGTTATTTTAGCGTAATAAAACATACAGTCGTTCAATATGATTTGGATGAAATTTTACATTACTTAAATTTATCGTTTGATGAGTTTCAAAAAATTTGTATATTGACTGGAACAGATTATACAACGCATACTAAACCACAAAAAATAGGGTATATTTATGAAAATTATATAAAAAATCAAACAGAATTTTATAATTTAATTCCGTCAATTGCAATGGACGAATTAGTAAGCATTCAAAAGTTTTTGAAAATTTCTAATCAGACAAATTATGAATGTATTCAGAAACAAGATATCAATAAGTCATTGGAGGAATTTTTATATGATTATAATTTTATATTTATATAAAAATATTCTTACTTTACACACTTGAATATTGAAAAATAAACATATTATTAATATTAAATGCTGTAAATATATTATGTTAACTATATTCTTTTTTACATTAGAAATATACTAAACAACCCCTTTATATGACATCTCACTAAAACTTATGTATAAAGTGTAAAAAATATGTAAGATAATGATATAGTAAATTTATTTAAACAGTAACTTGGGAGAGAGCTTCGGCACTAGCTTGTGCTTGAGCTAGTGCTTTCTTAGATTTTGGAAAGTGTGGGCTCATATAGCGCTGGAGGTTAAAATATGTGAGTTCTTCGTTTTGAGGAACACTGAGGAGTTTGCGAAGTTTGGCATCGGGAAGAATTTTGCGACCGTTGCTGGGGTCTTGGAGTTTGTGTTCGCGAATGTATTTATTAATTTCTTT
>ENA-UOXV01006010-UOXV01006010.1-marine-metagenome-genome-assembly--contig:-NODE-6010-length-12984-cov-6.530667_pt1 | contig 12984 bp, 11 predicted proteins | sample MGYA00238165_ERZ766961 | MGnify/ENA primary metagenome ERZ766961 (study PRJEB28924, sample SAMN03173240) | marine metagenome | biome: Marine; feature: Water; material: Subsurface seawater | place: North... | reverse complement strand
TGAGGATTTTGCGCGTCAGTGTGGCAAAAAAAGCACAAACCACGCAATCGCTTGGTTTCCCTAGGCTACGTTGTTAACCATAAGACCAATGCGTTGCAGAGACGACTCACTATGATTAGCCCCACATTCCAAAGGTTCTTCTTTAACTTAAGGTCAAAGTGCACTACATCATGGGCCAAGACGTAGTGTCCAACTCGTAAATTAGGTTAATTTTCCGGAACAAGGAACGCCACACCATGAAACTGTCTGATCCCAAACTTTTTCGCCAGCAATGCTATATAAATGGAAATTGGGTCGATGCGACATCTGGGGAAACCATTGATGTTACGAATCCAGCAACCGGAGAGGTCCTCGGCTCCATACCCAAAATGGGCGCTGCCGAAACCAAACAAGCCATTGATGCTGCAAACGCCGCCTGGCCTGCATGGCGGGCAAAGACCGCCAAAGAGCGTGCCGGTATTTTGCGCAAATGGTTCGAGTTGATGATGGCCAACCAGGATGACCTGGGTGTGTTGATGACAGCGGAACAAGGAAAACCCCTGGCCGAAGCCAAAGGTGAAGTGGGCTACGCGGCATCGTTCATTGAATGGTTCGCCGAAGAAGGTAAACGCATCTACGGCGATACCATCCCACAACACGGAACAGACAAGCGGATCGTGGTCACAAAGGAACCTGTTGGCGTTGTTGCCGCTATCACGCCATGGAACTTCCCTGCCGCGATGATCACCCGCAAAGCGGGCCCAGCATTGGCCGCAGGCTGCCCCATCGTCATCAAACCAGCGACGGAAACACCGTTTTCGGCGCTTGCCATGGCCGAATTGGCCGACCGCGCTGGCGTACCTGCCGGTATTGTTAATGTCATCACCGGCGCATCACGCGAAATCGGTGGCGAAATGACCAGCAACCCGATCGTCCGCAAGCTGACGTTCACAGGATCCACCGAAGTCGGTAAAATCCTGCTGAAACAGTGCGCAGACACCGTCAAAAAAGTATCCATGGAATTGGGGGGCAACGCACCGTTCATCGTATTTGACGATGCTGACGTAGATGCCGCCGTGCAGGGTGCGATGGCGAGCAAATATCGAAATACGGGCCAAACCTGTGTCTGTGCCAACCGTATCTATGTGCAAGAAGGTGTCTATGACGCGTTCGTAGAGAAATTCAGCGCTGCGGTGAACGCCATGGTGGTCGGCGACGGTCTCAAGGGTGAAACCCAACAGGGGCCACTGATCAATATGGCCGCCGTTGAAAAAGTCGAAGAACATATCGCAGATGCCCTCGAAAAAGGCGGCCGCATTGTAACGGGCGGCAAGCGACACGAACTAGGGGCTACGTTCTTTGAGGCCACCATCATCGCGGACGCCACGCAGGACATGAAATTCTCCAAAGAAGAAACCTTTGGTCCTCTTGCCCCCATATTTAAATTCAAAGAAGAGCATGAGGCCATTCAGTGGGCGAACGATACCGAGTTCGGTTTGGCGTCTTATTTCTATAGCCGCGACATCGGCCGGGTATGGCGCGTTTCAGAAGCGCTTGAGTACGGCATCGTTGGCATCAACGAAGGTATTATCTCAACCGAGGTCGCACCGTTCGGCGGTATGAAAGAATCCGGCACGGGCCGCGAAGGCTCTAAATACGGGATCGATGATTACCTTGAGATGAAATACCTGTGCATGGGTGGCATTTCCTAACGACCCGCGCTCATCACACATAATTGAGACGCTTTAGGGGTGGTCGAAACGTCGGCCACCCCTTATTTAATGCCGACACGCGATGCCGCGACCGATAAGGAGCACGAAAATGTCCGACTATGACTATGATCTGATAACCATTGGCGGGGGTTCCGGCGGCGTCCGCGCGTCGCGCTTTGCAGCGCAACGGCACGGCAAAAAGGTCGCCGTCATCGAAAACATGCGGATCGGCGGCACCTGTGTGATGCGCGGATGTGTGCCCAAAAAGCTATTGGTGTACGCAGCACATTTCGCGCACGATTTCGAAGATGCAGAGGGATATGGCTGGCAGCTGGGCGACAACACCCACGATTGGCCCACGCTGATTGCCAAAAAAGATGCCGAACTTAATCGGCTTGAAGACATCTATCACCGATTGCTCCGCGAAGCGGGCGTTGACGAGATCACTGGCACGGGCAAAGTCACCGGGCCCCATTCGGTTGAGGTGAACGGCAAAACCCTGACGGCAGAGCACATCTTGGTTGCCACCGGCGGCTGGCCGCACTTGCCCGATTTGCCCGGGATTGAGCACGCCATCACATCGAACGAAGCCCTCGACCTTCCCGACCTGCCAAAGCACGTCGTGATCGTTGGCGGCGGTTATATCGCTGTCGAGTTCGCGGGCATCTTTCATGCACTGGGTGCCGAAGTGCACATCATCATTCGCGCCGACAATATCCTGCGCGGGTTTGACCAAACCATGCGCGATGCGTTGCGCGTGGAATTGGAAAACCAAGGTATTAAGGTGCATTCCGAATGCACGGTCCGCTCAATTGAAAAAACCAAAAGCGGCTATTCGCTCCGGCTTGATCAAGTCGACATGATGGAAACCGATCTGGTGATGTACGCCACCGGACGCAAACCGAATACCGTGAACATTGGCCTCGAAGATGTCGGCGTCGAGATGGACAAGAATGGCGCCATCATCGTCGATGAATATTCCAAAACCTCCGTCGACAGCATCTATTCGATTGGCGATGTTACCGACCGTGTGCAGCTCACGCCCGTCGCCTTGGCCGAAGGCATGGCGCTGGTCCGCACGCTGTACGAGGGCAAGCCAACATCGATGAGTTATGAAAATATTCCGTCGGCTGTATTTTCAACACCGCCTATCGGCTCTGTCGGTTTGATCGAAGAAGACGCCCGGCGCGATCACGACATCGAAATCTATCAATCCAGCTTCAAACCGATGAAGCACACACTGTCGGGCCGCAACGAACGTTCCGTCATGAAGCTGATCGTCGACAAGGCCACGGATAAAATCCTGGGCGCGCATATGATGGGTTTGGATGCACCGGAAATCCTGCAGGGCATTGGCATTGCTGTGAAGGCGGGCGCGACCAAGGCAGACTTCGATGCAACCATCGGCATTCATCCGACAGCGGGTGAAGAGTTCGTGACCATGCGCGAACCATTGCGCCCCAGCGAGGACGGCTAACGTTGACCGCGTCTAACGACAACGACGAGAAAGAACCGGATCTCAACGTATTCGGCGAACCTTTGGTGCCTTGTGGAGTTGATCCCGTCACCGGGTTTTATCGTGACGGATGCTGCTCAACCGGGCCACACGATCTCGGCAGTCACACGGTCTGCGCTGAAGTCACACAAGAGTTTTTGGAATTCTCGAAATCACGCGGCAACGATCTGATGACACCGATGCCGCAATATCAATTCCCAGGCCTGAAGCCTGGGGATCGATGGTGTCTTTGTGCGGACCGATGGCGCGAGGCATTTGTTGCGGGGGCTGCCCCCAACATCGTCCTCGCATCCACCCATCAACGCGCACTCCGCGCCGTTGATCTGAATGATCTAAAATCCAAGGCGCTAGATCTGGCTTAACTGCGGATCACGCTACGACATCCACAACACGGGACGCCTGCATATCCAATTGCTGGCGCAAATCAGCCGGCAACAACAGCGCATCCGCGAGTCGATCAAGATAACGTTTTTCCTCGGGCGTATCAGGATCAACGGCCAATGCAGACGCCACGTAAATTTCGGCCGCTTGCTCATCACTGTTGGACAGACGCGCGATGGCGATGGGATCACTGGGTGCGTTCAGTTGATCAAACAAAAATACTTTTTCATCAGCAGCCAAATCCATCGACTGAATTTGCTGCTGGATCAGCGCATTTTCCGCAGCATCGATATGCCCATCCGATTTCGCAGAACTGATCATCGCGCGAATCAGCGTCAGACGCAGATCATCACCCTGACGGTCGCGTTGTTGACTGATATCAAACGCACTGTTGGCAGGTGGCGGTGCCACATTAAAGGCGGCATCAATTGAAGTGGGTTGAGGGGCGGGCGTCGCAACACCCTGCTGGCTCGCCTTGTGATCGCTCCACGCCTTGTAGGCGAGCCCCCCGACAGCAGCTAATCCGCCATATTTGAGGGCTTTGCCGCCCATCTTTCTGGCTTTTTTATTGGACATCAACAATGCGACAAGACCACCAGCGGCCGCACCCCCGACCAAACCCGTTGGCATCCCGCCTTGTTTAACGGCCCCCGCTGCTTGGCTGACGCCGCTGCTGGCCTGGCCCACAACACTACCGATAAGTCTATTGATATCCATGAATTCGATGCCTTCTTCTAAAAACCCAAATGTCGATGAGGGGCCGATAAAAGGCACAAAAAAGGGGTGCGCAAAACGGCCCCCCGATGCATTTCTCAGGTGGTCTGTTGATTGCTTGATTGCAACCAATCAGATCGAAAAAAGATGGCATCTATACGTTGTATCAGGCGGCTTCTGATTTCACCGCGACGAGGACAACACCAAGGTCTTCTTCAAGCTTGCGAATTTTCGCAAGTTTCTCACGATCTAAGCGCGCGGGCTCGGCCTTTACTTCGGTAAATGCCAACAGTGATTGGCCGATTTCGGCTTCGATAGATTGTATTTCCGCGAGCTTGTCTTCGGGAATATTGGAGAGGCTATAAAGCATTTACGGGCTCCCTAATGCGTTACCAGAATCATTATATTATGAATTCTATCACATCTTTTCGATAAATTTATGACACGAATTGATGTTGAATAGACTATAATAGTGTTTTGCGGTGCCATGGTGCGAACATGGGTCTGGGTTAAATGGGCTGGCAAAATTCGCGTAATCCGCATATATCCTCGTACAACATTGGGCAGAGACACTAGAGGCCAAAGATATGACCAGCAATTGGACGCCAAAAACTTGGAGAGACAAACCGATCCTGCAGGTACCAACGTACCCGGATCAGAGCAAAGTTGACGAGGTCGAAAAGACCTTATCGACCATGCCCCCACTGGTATTTGCAGGCGAAGCCAGAAGCCTGAAAAAAGCCATGGGCGATGTCAGCCAGGGCAAGGCTTTTGCATTAATGGGAGGCGATTGCGCCGAGAGCTTTGCGGAGTTCCATCCCAACAACATCCGCGACACCTTCCGTGTGCTTTTGCAAATGGCTGTTGTGCTGGCGTTCGGTGCATCTATGCCCGTCGTCAAAATCGGCCGCCTTGCAGGGCAGTTCGCAAAACCGCGTTCGAGCGATACCGAAACACAGGGCGATATCACACTCGCCAGCTACCGTGGTGACATGGTCAACGCGATGCCGTTCACCGAAGAAGACCGCGTGCCCGATCCGGAACGCCTGATCCGGGTCTACAATCAATCCGCCTCGACGTTGAACCTGCTGCGTGCCTTTGCGCAGGGTGGCTACGCTGACTTACACAAAGTCCATCAGTGGAATTTGGATTTCGTTGCCGACAGCCCCGAAGCTGCGAGCTATCACGGCTTGGCTGAACGGTTGGACGAGACACTTAAGTTCATGGACGCCTGCGGCCTGAACGCAGCGAACACACCACAACTCCGCGAGACGGCTTTTTACACCGCGCACGAGGCATTGCTTCTGAATTACGAAGAAGCACTCACGCGGGTCGATAGCACGACTGGCGACTGGTACGACACATCCGCCCACTTCTTGTGGATTGGGGACCGGACCCGTCAGTTGGATCACGCTCACGTTGAATTCCTGCGGGGGATCAAAAACCCCATCGGCATGAAATGTGGTCCAAGCACAGATCCAGATGAAATGATCCGTATCATCGATACATTAAATCCAGAGAACGAACCCGGCCGCCTGACGCTGATTTCACGGATGAGTTCTGAAAAGGTGCTGGAATTACTGCCGCCATTGGTGCGCCGTGTCCGTGACGAAGGCCGTAATGTGGCATGGGTCTGCGATCCCATGCACGGTAACGTCATCAAAGCATCAAGCGGATATAAAACACGTCCGTTTGAGCGCATTCTGACCGAGGTTCGCGGTTTCTTCGATGTGCACAACGCCGAAGGTACGCATGCTGGCGGTATCCATCTGGAAATGACCGGACAGAACGTGACCGAATGCACCGGTGGTGCCATGGCGATCACAGATGCTGATTTGTCAGCGCGTTATCACACGCACTGCGATCCACGCCTGAATGCACAACAGGCACTGGAATTGGCATTTTTGCTGGCTGAAGAGCTCAAAGAAGCACGTAACGTCCAAACACCGATCCGCGCCGCATCTTAAACAATCACGGGGGGACCGGTAATGGCCTCCGACGACACAAAGAACGACGCTAAAAAAACCACCCAGCACGTTGTCCATGCGGCGACGCGCCCCAGTGCGGATGATATCAGTCGTTGGACTGATCACTATTTTAATCGGACCAAACAAGTGGTCGGGCATTTTGGTGACAAACAGGTCACCTATGCCGTCTTTATGCGCCGTCCGGTTATTTTCGCGCCGCGGATCATGCTGGATTGGTTAGCCAGTGTGGCCAAGGCCCGCGATGCGCAGTTTGATATCACCCTGAATTATCAAGAAGGCCAATGGGTCGGTGCGGGCGAGCCGCTGATTTACATCACCGGATCGATGTATCACTTGGTCGATCTTGAAACGTTGTATCTGCAAAAACTAGGCGCGGCCTGTGTGGCTGCCAACAACGCCTTTACCATGTGCGTTGAATTGCCCGACGTCAGCTTTTTGGCGATGGATGCGCGTCATGCAGCCGGATTGGAAATGGCCGAGATCATGGCCTATGCCGCATCTGTCGGATCAAAGGCCGCCCAGGATCAGGTCGGGGCCAAAGGCTTCATCGGCAATGCCACAGCGGCGACCGCACATTATTTTGGTGAGCCCAGTGGCAAAGGCACGATGCCGCATGCGCTGATCGGCTACGCCGGATCCACGTTGAAAGCGGCAGAAATGTTTGTCGAAACATTCCCCGACGAGCCATTAACTGTACTCGTCGATTACTTCGGCCAGGAAATCACCGATGCGCTGACCGTATGTCGCCGCTACCCGGCGATGGCCACCAGCGGGCGGATATCGATCCGCCTTGATACCCACGGCGGACGTTTTGTCGAAGGTTTGGACCCGCAGGCATCCTATGATGTGCTGGAACGCCATGCGCCGAATGCCATCCGACGGTATCGGAACGATGCAGAACTGCGCTATTTAACGGGAACAGGCGTGTCGGCGGCAGCGATTTTCCATCTGCGTGAAAATCTGGACCGCAATGGTTTCGATCAGGTGAAGATCGTTGTTTCCAGTGGCTTCGATGTTGAGAAATGCAAAGTCATGGCCGATGCCAGCGCGCCGATTGATATCGTCGGGACGGGATCGTTCTTACCCAACAAATGGACGGAAACCTACGCGACCGCAGACATCGTTGATTACGATGGCCAGCCATCGGTTAAAATCGGCCGCGAATTCCTGATCCGTAAGCTTTAAGAGCCCCCTCACCTGTCCTCTCCCCCGCTTCGCAAGGGAGAGGGACCCTGTATGCAAATGAGTCGTTCTCATCCCTCTCCCCCTTTGGGGGGGGAGAGGTTAGGTGAGGGGGGTTAACCCGTCACCACGCGCTTGAGCGTTGTCAGAGCCACTGCCACGGCATCGCGGCCATGGCGTTTGATCATCCGTTCTCGGCCTTTTTCTGACGACATGACTTTGCGCAAATTGCTGAACAAGGCATCTAGCATTCGGCGAAGACCGGGTTCTGACAGGCTCCACGCGCGTTCACCCGCAGATGCATCATCGGCAGGTGGCGTCAGATTGGAATTTACCAAATCCAAATACCATTTCACGCGCTTGTCGAAATCCTGAAAGCCCGAAGCAAGGATCAACTGCGCGTCCAAACTGACGGTCAGCGCATCTTTTTCGTTGTAGAACATTTCCCAATCGAACGGTGTGTCATCCAAATCAGCCTGGATGCGGGCGACAATGCCCTCGCACCGTTCGTGGTATCGGCCGACGGTTTCAGGGCCCAACAACATACTGGTGGCCTGATAGAACCCGGGCAGCAGACGTCGGTGCACCGATTTCCGCCCTGCCGGTTCTTTGAGCAAATGAGAGAACTGCTTCACCATCAAGCGCGAGAACGGATTGGCGCGCTCTAAATTCCATTTTTGTTGATCGATGGCCGCCGCGTAGTCTTCGAGGGCTGATTCAAACTGCGCTTCGATCTGTTGCGATTTTGCGGCCAGTTCTTGTTCCATCACGTCGATGTCTTGTAACGACAACGTGCCGCCATTTTGAATCGCCTTTTGGCGCAAACTGCCAACGACAGACCCCATCGTATCCGCCACCATGGCCTTGCTCACATCCTTGGATGACGCAGGGTTTTTGACCTTTGGCGCAGGTTTTGGCGCGGGCTTGGCTGCCACGGGCTGGGGCTGCGGGGCGGGAGTCGCTTGAACAGGGGCTGGCATGGGTTTGCCGGACTCGGCCTCGATCACGCGGGGTTTTTGACGCAACTTGGCCGACGCATCCGTCAGACCGCCGCCAGCAACAGATTTTCTCTGAGCCGCAGGGTCGCCAAACATCACAACTTCAGTTTTATCAGGTGATTTTACCATATGACCTTAAGAATACGTTGAAATGGAAAGGAAATACCAGCTTCGGATTCTACGAATATGTTTCACTTCATTTCTTCGTTCCCGGAACATCTCATCGTCTTGTCTGAAAGGCCCAGCCAGAGTAATACCACATCATGACTGATCGACTTTCAATCGCCATTGCCCAGATCAACCCAACCGTTGGGGATGTTGCGGGCAACATCGCCTTGATTGAGGCCTATGCCCGCGATGCAGGCACCCAGGGCGCTGATCTGGTCGTTGCGACCGAATTAGCGGTATCCGGCTATCCTCCCGAGGATTTGGTTCTAAAACCTGAATTCCAAAATCGGATTATTGAAGCCGTGATCACATTGGCGGCGAAGCTTGATGCCGAAGGCTTACCCGCTGTCCTGCTGGGCGCGCCGTGGCGGGTCGACGACAAGCTTTATAACGCGGCCCTGTTATTGGATGGCGGTGTGGTGAAACACGCACGCCTGAAACACGAATTGCCGAACTATGGCGTGTTCGATGAAAAACGCGTGTTCGAACAAGGCCCCCTGCCCGGCCCCATTCCGTTTCGTGATGTCCGGCTGGGCGTCATGGTGTGCGAGGACATGTGGTACCCGGACGTCGCCGAATGCTTGCAGGAATCAGGTGCCGAATTCCTGATATCCCTCAACGGTTCGCCGTTTGATGTCGATAAGGTCGATGCGCGGCTGAACATATCGGTCGCACGCGTCTCTGAGACCGGACTAGCAGCACTCTATACCAATCAACTTGGCGGCCAGGACGAACTGGCATTCGATGGCGGATCGTTCGTTGTGAACCCCGATTATTCGATGGTCGTGCGCGCCCCATTTTGGCAAGAAGCCCTGGTCATGACTGAATGGACCCGCGGGTCCAACGGTTGGGTGTGTGCCCAGGGCGATGTGCAGACGAGCCTATCGCGCGATGAAAACATTTATTCGGCGATGGTCTTGGGCCTCCGCGATTATGTGAATAAAAACGGCTTTCCCGGCGTCGTCATTGGCATGTCGGGCGGCGTCGATAGCGCCCTATCCGCTGCCGTCGCCGTCGATGCGTTGGGTGCCGACAAAGTCCTGACCGTGATGATGCCGTCGCCCTATACATCGACCGAGAGTTTAGAAGATGCTGCAGAGTGCGCAGGGTATCTGAACACGCAATTGGACGAAATTAACATTGGCCCCGCAATGGCCGCCTTTGATCAGATGCTGGCGCCTTCGTTCGAAGGCCGCGACCCCGATATCACCGAAGAAAACATTCAGGCGCGGTCCCGTGGATTGATATTGATGGCACTGTCGAACAAGCTCGGCCAAATGGTTTTGACCACGGGCAATAAATCCGAAATGTCTGTCGGCTACGCCACGTTGTATGGCGATATGTGTGGCGGGTATTCGGTCCTGAAAGATGTCTACAAGACGACCGTTTTTGATCTCTGTCGATGGCGAAATGAAAACCGTCCGACGGATGCGCTTGGCCCCGGCGGCATGGTGATCCCCGACCGCATCATCACCAAACCGCCGAGTGCGGAACTACGCCCCGATCAAAAGGACGAAGATTCCCTGCCGCCGTATGATGCGCTGGATGATATTCTGCATGGCTTGATCGAACAGGAACAATCCGTCGATGACGTGGTCGCGCGTGGCCATGATGCCGAGACCGTAAAACGGATATGGCGGATGCTCGACCGGGCTGAATACAAACGTCGCCAGGCACCACCCGGTGTCAAAATCACGCTGCGCGCGTTCGGTAAAGACCGCCGCTATCCCATCACCAATGGCTTTACGAAACAGATCTGATGACGAACGACACGATCCGCATTTTTGATACCCTGGCCCGCGAAAAGCGCCTCTTTGCGCCCATCGACCCGGCGAACGTGCGCATGTATGTCTGTGGCCCGACGGTGTATGACAAGGCGCACATCGGCAATGCGCGCCCCATCGTCGTGTTCGACGTGATGGCCCGATTGCTGCGTCATGTGTATGGCACGGACAACGTCACCTACGTGCGCAACATCACCGATCTGGACGATAAGATTAATGCCCGTGCGCATGAACGCGGCATCTCCATCCGCGACCTGACCGATGACACCATCGACGTGTTTCATGCCGACATGGCGGCGTTGAATGATCTGGGACCGGATATAGAGCCGCGTGCCACCGACTTCATCGAAGAGATGAAGGAGATGATCGAGGTCCTGATTGAAAAGGGCTACGCGTACGTCGAACAGGATCACGTCCTGTTTAGCGTCACCTCGATGGATGATTACGGTCTATTATCCAGGCGCAAACGCGACGAGCTGATCGCGGGCGCTCGGGTCGAAATCGCACCCTATAAACGCGACGCCGCCGATTTTGTGCTGTGGAAACCATCGGACCCAGACAAGGGTGAACCCGCATGGGACAGCCCCGCAGGTATCAAAACATCCGGTCGTCCCGGCTGGCATTTGGAATGCTCTGCGATGAGCAAAAAAACATTGGGCAATGTGTTCGACATTCATGGCGGTGGGCTCGATCTGATCTTCCCACATCACGAAAACGAAATCGCCCAGTCGCGGTGTGCACACGACACCGACGTGATGGCGAACTACTGGATGCACAACGGCTACCTGATGGCCGAGGGCGAGAAGATGTCGAAATCTCTCGGCAACTTCTACACCGTGAACGAGTTGCTTGAGGAATTTCCGGGCGAAGCGATCCGGTTGCTGCTGTTGAAAACCCACTACCGTCAGCCGCTGGATTTCACCAAAGATGGTTTGGCCGAAGCCAAGCGCGAGCTGGATCGATTTTACCGCGCTATTGATATGATGACTGTCTCTGCCAAACGTGAAGAGTGGTCTATAGAAAAGGCTGCAGATGATCCTGAAATCACTATTGCTTCTGATATTTTGGAAGCATTATCCGACGATTTAAACACGCACCTCGCAATATCCATATTACATACTATAGCTGATCAGGCATTTGCAGATCAGGATAGCAATCCGGTTGGAATAGCACTGAAACTCGCTGAACTTCGGAAATCAGCAGCTGTTTTAGGCCTGCTCCAACAAGACCCCGAAGACTGGTTCAAATGGCAACCCGCGTCTTCTGCCGATGGCCTCAGTGATGACGAAATTGACGCCAAGATCACCGCCCGTGCCGAAGCTCGCGCCAATAAAGACTTCGCCGCATCCGATGCGATCCGCGATGAGTTGTTGGCGGCAGGGATTATCCTCGAAGATGCCGCCGGACAAACAACCTGGCGCCGGGGTTAGCTTTCCCCCCCTCACACTAACAAAAAATCTACACAATCGTCATTCCCGCGAAGGCGGGAATCCAATTCCATACAAATAGACCCCCGCCTTCGCGGGGGTGACGAAGGGATATTAACAACGTCGCCCTGAATACCCGCTTACGCGAGCACAGGCTCGATTCAGGATCTCATTCAGATTACTCAAAAAGCCCCCTCACCTAACCTCTCCCCCCAAAGGAGGAGAGGGATGAGATCGAGTTATGTTGATACAGGGTCCCTCTCCCCTACAGCGTGGGGGAGAGGACAGGTGAGGGGGATAAACCTCAGCCAAACGCGCGATAGCGGCGATTAATTTCATCTTCGGTTAAATCAGCTTCAATGACCGACAGGCGTTTCGCCTCGGCCTTGGTCCGCTTTGGGCCAATCCATTGTTCGCCCGAATGCGGCAAGGGCGCGTCATCACAGGCCAGATGCTTGGCGTGATCGCGAAACATCTCCATCAGTTTTTCAAATGCAATCATCTCGACATTTATAAACTTTTTGGTCGGCGGCATGTCGTAGCGCCGCACTTCGATGATCGGTCCGCTATCAACCTGTGCTGCCATTTCATGCAGCGTTACGCCAAACCCATCGGCATCATAGTAGACTGCAAAACTGGCTGCGTGACTGCCCGGGTATTCGGGCGGGCCAGGATGGAAATTATACGCAGGCCCATCCAATCCCGATAAAATATTTTCTGGCACAATGACATCCGTCAGCATCGAGATCAGGCGCGTCCCCGCGAGGTCATCTGCCGCCAATATTAAAGAGCCAAAACTATTGACCCAAACAACGTCGAGATCAGGCCGATGACGTTTGAGCAAGCCAGACAGATGCGGGGCTTCGACGTCGCCACAGAGTAAGATGATCCGCTTCGGCATTAATGATATCCATTCCGAAAAATGTGGTCGGCAACACGTGTCGCCAGCAGAACCCAACCCATATCAAAACATAGACCTTCCCAGGCGATTGTCCAAACACACAAGCCCCAAGCAGACCCTATGTGCTTGAGGTTCTTGGCCTAATTCGGCATTGTCTGGCGGGTTTTGGGGTATTGGGAACGACAGAGATGACTGGTATGACCGGCGAACGCGTTTACTTATTTGATACAACAC
>ENA-UOXV01006009-UOXV01006009.1-marine-metagenome-genome-assembly--contig:-NODE-6009-length-12989-cov-5.623705_pt1 | contig 12989 bp, 21 predicted proteins | sample MGYA00238165_ERZ766961 | MGnify/ENA primary metagenome ERZ766961 (study PRJEB28924, sample SAMN03173240) | marine metagenome | biome: Marine; feature: Water; material: Subsurface seawater | place: North... | reverse complement strand
CCTCGATTTCCGAGAGCTGGTAAGCCGCCCGCAATTGCATTGCGTTTAACGTAGGGTGTAGCGGGTTGAATTTTAGTTTAGTTAGCATTTTCTTATTGGTTAGCGGGTTAGTAGTTCGGCGAGAAACAGCGCAAGTGACGCAACGAGGGCAATGATAATTCCTGCCGAGAAGTTCCTTGCAACGGCTATTTCTTTATCTGTTGGCTCTTCGTCTTGCCAGTCAATAGGCATATGAAGCACCTCATAAGATGCGCTTTGGGCGTCTCTTACCGTAAGGCTAGGGTTTGCCCGCAGCATGGCTTTTGCTTCTGCTGTGGTTAAGGCATGATCATTGACCCGTTCAAGGCCGAATGGCGTGGATTTGTAAGCGTGTAATTTCATATTATTAGATTAGGATTAAGAGAACAATTACCCCCAGGATAGGGTTAATGGCGAACGCGCCGATAATGGCGCAAGTGCATACGATTATATTTATCATGTTGTTTTTGGTTGGTTGGTGGTTTATGCGATTGATTCGCAGTATGTGAATTCTTTTGCGGCTTTATGCGCTGACTCGATGCTGTCCACAAAAAGCATCTGCACTGTTTCCTCAGCATCAATGTCATTCATTATTACACGGTAGTCGTGGCTATCATTGCCAGTTGCGATGATAGCTTCTAGTCCATCGTTATTGTTTGTATATGTGAAGTAGTTAGTCATAGTATTTTTTGGTTGGTTGGTTGGTTGGTTATTTTGTTAGTTCTTCTTGAACTTCTGGCAAGCTTCTTATCCAAGCCCCGCCCCCGCCGACTGTTAGCCAGTCGGCAAGGCGTGTTTCTAGCTCGGCGAGAGCCGCAGCATCGCCCCGCGGGTCGTGGCCTATCTCTTTGCCTAGGTAATACTTTAGATCGTCCTTAACGGCACGCAGAACGGCAAGCTGGCTTTTATTGTATGTTCTGAGGCTCATGAGTGATAGAGTTTGAAGATGAAAAATGCGCCCGCTAGGCAGTGGGCAAGGATTAGTAGGTCTAGGATTATCATTGGTTTAGTGGTTTGAGGTTAATAGGAGGTTAAGACGTTAAACTTGCAACTTGCAACGCTTCCCATGGCAATTTGATCCACTTTGACCTGTTGCTTTCGCCATTGGTCGGCATCTGCATGAGTTTTAAACCCGTCTGAGATGGGCATCCATTGCTTCCCGCCCGTGTGTCCTATAACGTAAAAAAGCCCGTCATTAGGGTTCTTTGTGACTTCGTTTTGCTTATATGTGCTTTTGATTATTAGACTCATTTGATTTAATGGTTTGAGGTTAGTGATTCAAAGTGTGCTATCTCCTCCATTATTAACGCGTCAAGCGCACAGAACCCCTCTGGGCTTAGTGTGCCAGCGTTAAAGTGGCGGTCAATGCGCTTTTCAAGTGCGTGTAATTCAGAAAGTCCAGCTTTTTTGATCTTTTCGAGTAGTTGGATAAATGTTTCTGTTTCTAATTGCGATTGCTTTGTCATGGTGTCTTTAGTTGGATTTAAATGCCCCTAGAAGGGCTTTGGATTAGTTGTTAGTATTAGTGTATACTTTACACCTCGAAAGCCCTCAGCGGTTAACTGAGGGCTTGTGAAGGTGCTATGATTTGCGGCGATCCTGTCTTTTATCAAATTCAGTAAAATGTATTTGCGTTATGATCCTTTTCCTTGCTTCTGATTCGCTGATTTTTAGGTTTTTAACTAGGCAATCTTTTAGTTCGCGGTATGCTTTAAGTGCTTTCATGGTATTAATTAGGTTGGTTGGTTGGTGTTGGTTGGTTATTGAGGGTTATGGCTAGTTAACTCGCATGGCATTTGCCGCCATCTGGCGACCCGCAAACCCGCGCCAATCTGTTTTAATCGGGTGGCTACCGAACATGTTGTAGATGTGCGTGAAACCTTCGCTGACAAGCTGCTCGGCAAGTTTATCCTGCGCTTGTGCTGCATTACGTGCGTAAAAGCCAAAGCAGTTTCTGACACCCTGGTTATACTCCCCGTGGCGACGATCTGAAGGCATTAGGGGCTTTGCGGTCTGCTCTTCCGTGTCAGCGTGGATGGCTTCCATCTCGTGCGCGAAATAACTCTGTTCACTCATGAGCTGCCGCGCTTCCTTAATGTCGCTAAAGGTGTGGATGCATTTAGCGCCATTACCCGTGGTAGTTGTTACTTTGTATGTTTTTGTGTAAGTTTTCATAGTATTAATTAGGTTGGTTGGTGTTGGTTGGTTGCAAGCAGAGTGCTTATACCCAGAAAGCCCCCCAGCGGTAAGCTGAGAGGCTGTTGGTGTTGGTTGGTGGTTAAAGGCCTATGCCATTTCTAGCACATTCTTCTAGAATGTCATCGCTGGTAATGTGAATGCACTCCTCATGTGTCGCGTTAATTTCAAGATTGGCTCGATGAAGAAACTCTAGGGTGTCACTCAACTGGTTTATAAGTGCAGACCTATAACTCGCGAGTTTGCTAGCGCTCATGTTTGCTACGTTTTGTTCTTTAATGCTCATAGTATTAATTGGTTGGTTGGTTGGTTGATGGTTTAGGATTGAGCTTGTATTTTAACGAGGCGGTCAAGCACTTCGCATTCCAATTTCTCCCAGATTTTGACGAACTCATCGATGTCATCGAATGGCACTTCGTATCCCGCTTGGATTTGCTCGGCCTGCACCGATTGAATCCATTGGTCGGCACCCTCGTCAGGTGTTACACGGCCGAATGAAACCAGATCGGCGAGCGTGAAGCCCGTCCAGTTTTTGCGGTTGAGGATTTCGTTTACTGAAGGTGTTTTGATGTTCATGGTATTTATTGGTTGGTGTTGGTTGCAAGCGGATTGCTTACACCCGAAAAGCCCCTCAGCGTGCTAAGCTGAGAGGCTAGTTAAGTTGAGCGTGTCGATCATCTAGGGTTTTTACTTTTAAGCGTATTTTCTCAAGAATTTAGCGAGTTGTCTCTTCTGCTTGAGATAATACGGGTAACTCGTGTGTGGGTTTCCCATGTCATGGGTGCTCTCATTCACGCAGTCAGTCATAATCTCTAAAAGGTATTTAGCCTCGCTGATTATATGATTGTCGTCATAGGTTTCACTAACCTCTTTAAGTGTGCCTTCTTTTAAGATGCCGTCTTCCACATCTTTTTCTTGGAACTGGAGAAGCATATGACTGATTCGATATGCTGCACGTGATAGTGGGCGAATTTTAAGATCTTTTTTCATGGTATTTATTGGTTGGTGTTGGTTGGTTGCAAGCAGAGTGCTTATACCCAGAAAGCCCCCCAGCGGTAAGCTGAGAGGCTGTTGGTGTTGGTTGGTGGTTAAAGGCCTATGCCATTTCTAGCACATTCTTCTAGAATGTCATCGCTGGTAATGTGAATGCACTCCTCATGTGTCGCGTTAATTTCAAGATTGGCTCGATGAAGAAACTCTAGGGTGTCACTCAACTGGTTTATAAGTGCAGACCTATAACTCGCGAGTTTGCTAGCGCTCATGTTTGCTACGTTTTGTTCTTTAATGCTCATAGTATTAATTGGTTGGTTGGTTGGTTGATGGTTTAGGATTGAGCTTGTATTTTAACGAGGCGGTCAAGCACTTCGCATTCCAATTTCTCCCAGATTTTGACGAACTCATCGATGTCATCGAATGGCACTTCGTATCCCGCTTGGATTTGCTCGGCCTGCACCGATTGAATCCATTGGTCGGCACCCTCGTCAGGTGTTACACGGCCGAATGAAACCAGATCGGCGAGCGTGAAGCCCGTCCAGTTTTTGCGGTTGAGGATTTCGTTTACTGAAGGTGTTTTGATGTTCATGGTATTTATTGGTTGGTGTTGGTTGCAAGCGGAGTGCTTACACCCAGAAAGCCCCCCAGCGTGCTAAGCTGGGAGGCTAGTTAAGTTGAGCGTGTCGATCACTCGATCACCATAAAGGCGGCCGTCTATGCTGGGGAGTCTCTTAGTCTCTCGTCATTGCGGTGCGGCTCCGAATTGTAGTGTGCGCTTCGGTCGGCGATTTGTTTGACTGGGAAAGAACGGGTGCTGCATCTCCCACAGTGCGGGTAAAAACCCCCATGTCAACCCCTAAATCAAAATAATTGAAAAAAGTTCAAAATAACCTCAAACCCCTAGCAAGACAGGCAGCGCAGCGCACCCTCCAAAGGCCATAAGGCAGCCAAGGTGAGCCCCGACCGCCGTATATAGTCCAACACCCCCGACCATCGACCGCCGCATATATAAGGCAAGGTTGACCCGACCTGGTCGCCCGATCGACCCAGTATCAACAAGGGGATGATGCCCGTGAGATGATGTGAATGGATCACACCCCCCCGAATAAACAAACGCATCAACGCATCACGATACGACGATATGATAGCATTGATAGCATTGATAGCACGTATCAACGTATCATGATATGATGATATGATAGCAGGGGTGGAGGGGGTCGAGCGATCGGGGAATGTGCCAAAGTCATTATACATATACCACCCTACAAAAAATAGAAATCAGATATCCGACCTGATGTTAAATCAATCGATAGTATATTATCGTGCCTATAATGGACATGTGGCTAAGTTAATCCTTAGTATATTATCATGCCTATTTCGGACATGTGGCTATTAGAATGCCCCTCGTTCAACGTGTTTAAGCCATGAGCTTAGTGTCTTCTCGTCCATGGGTAGTTCAGCGTTTGAGCAAGACTCGGCGAATGAGGATGTAATGTCGTAGCTCTTGCCCACCTCGTGGGGCTGTAGTAGTGCTAGGATGGCTTCTTGGGCTTGCTTGAAGGTTACCTTCTCGTGCTGCCTTACGTGTCGTTTAAAGGCATCTGGGAAGTTCTCTAGTAGCACCTCCTTGGCTTCTCTGACGGTGAGTGACCACCAGTTCTCGCGAATGGCGTATAACATACGTCCGTCGGCCTTGCGTTCCTTGACCAGATAGCCGCTCTCTTCTAGCTCGGTGATTGCTGATAGGATTGCTCTGTATCCCTCCTTGAAGTGTTCGCAGATTCTCTTTGATGCAAACTGGTAGTCATGTGGCTTGGACGTCATGTAGGCAAATATTGCCTTAGCCTTGGCCGAGATGTCTGATCGGTTGATTAGCTCTAGGGGGATCTTGGCGTAATCATCTGTCTTTTCCTCGACCGCCCATTCTGAGTTGTATCTCCACTCCGTGTTTAATATGTTTATCATAAGCCACATTATATCATACAAATACAAGATTGTCAAGCTATTGGCTTGGGGGGTTGACACGTAGTATAGGGTAAAGGAAATGGGCAAAGAATACAATCGCTGGTGGTGGAGAACGCTCTCCGCAGCAGAGCAGGAGAGGATACTGCTACGTGAGACATCAGAGCCATTTGCGGTTCATTGCATCAAGACAATATTTAAACAAAACGCAGAAGCCACACGAGCTGAACTCGAAACGGCGGAAGCACTAACAGAGGAGATTGAATTATAGTCATGTCAACTAAAGGAAGTCAGCCAAGAACACTAAACCGAGATGCCGCCAAGTATCGCAGCAATCTCTCGTCAATTAAGAAGGACACACGCAAGGCTTCGGACAAGCGGGAGGTTCCCAAGGATCAACTACCAGTCGGGATTAGGTCGCGCACTATATATGGCGGAGGGAGCAAATAATGGAAAATACTGACGATGTACTAGAGAAGATCAACGCTATCTTGGCGGAACACTCCATGAACTACGCGTTCGCGATCATAGATGAAGCGGGCGACTTGTGCTACGACTACAGTAATTGGCGAGTAGGCAAGATGCTGTTTGCCGACAGTCTGATGGATATGTCTCAGGATATGGCAATGCTAAACAACGCAATCTGGGCTGAAGTACAAAACAGCCAAGAGGAAGAGGACGAAGACGATGAGTGAAGAACTAGCAGTTGAGACCAAGAACTTCATCACGAAGAAGCTCAGGGACGCGCAGGAAGCCACTGGGCATGGTCGTGCATGGTGTAAGCGCGAGCCTAAGAAGTGGGCGCTCGTCGCACAGCATATTATCCAGAAGCCAAATGAAGTCAACACGTTCCTGCGAAAGAACAATATTAAACGCAACTTCTACTATGATGTGCAGACAGAGCTGTTAGCAGACCCAGAGTCTTCGGAGATACGTAATGCATGGGCATCTGAAATATCATCTGTGCTGTTCCAAGGACTAGACACTTACCGCAAGTCGCAGAATAGCTACTCTGATCGTGTGGAGAGCGGTGACATTGAGATTGACGGCAACGAGCTGTTCAAGCAGGGTAAAAGCTTGCAAGCGTTCAACGACATTCACTCAAAGCTGACGGGCAACAACATTCAGCGACACGTAGTTGAGCACAAGACTACACTAGACGAGGCGGAGGAATACGCTCGTAAGATGCTAGAGGACTTGCCAGAGGCAGAGATTGTAGACTAACATGCGCTTCTCAGAACATCCCATACTCAAGGGTCCATCGCCTGATACCATCAAGAAGCTGTGCTTTAACGACGACGGCTCCACGAAGCCAGAGGGTCTCAAGGCACTCGTGGAGATGCACCGCCAGCACGAGGACGCTATAGCCAATGCTGACGAAGACCCGCTGAACTTCGGCGTGTCACTAGAGGGCTGGGTGTATGCCGATGATATGCTTGATAAGTATGACACGCTGATGATCTTTGGTGGGAATCGATCAAGCAAAACCGAGTATGGCGCTAGGAGCGTCGTGAAGGCCGCACTAGAGAACCCTAAGTCTATCATCGTATGTTTCGCGCAGGACGCTGACGCATCCATCAGGACGCAGCAATCAGCCGTCTACCGCTATCTACCGCCAGAGTTCAAGGTGAAGACCAAGGGTGTGCTGGAGTATTTGAACTACACAGTCAAGAACGGCTTCACTGGGCAGTCATTCATTCTACCCAACGGCTCACAGGTGCTATTCCATACCTACAGCCAGTTCATCGCCAACCGCAGTAAGTTTGAGGGTCTTGAGCTGGGTTCTAAGACACCAGAGTGGCACAACATCGGTCTGTGGCCAGACGAGTATCTCGAAGACGGAGACCTAATCCGCACCATGCGATTCCGCCTAGCTACACGGGACGCTAAGATGATGCTGACGTTTACGCCTATTGACGGCTACACGCCATTCGTAGCTGAGTTTTTAAAGGGAGCAGAGACAAGGAAAACGCGCAAAGCACCATTGCTGGATGACGAAGAAGTTCCAGTGACGCAATATAGCCCAGAGAAGGACGCAGGTATCGTATACTTCCACTCTGAGTTCAATCCGTTCGGCGGATATGAGCGTATCGCAAAGGAACTCAAGCACAGCACTAGAGACGAGATCCTTACTCGTGCCTATGGTGTTCCAGTCAAGAGCATGACATCTCTGTTCCCCTTGTTTAGTCAAAATGTCCACGTGCTAGAACACAAGGACTTTCCCGATATATCGGATAAGAAGAAGTTCACATGCTACCAAGTGGTTGACCCCGCTGGTGCGCGTAATTACACTAGTCTGTGGGCTGGGGTGACGGGTGTAGGCTCGGACACGGAGATTTACATCCGCAGGGAATGGCCAGACCGTAAGACCTACGGACCTTGGGCTGAGTTTGGCGATCCACACTGGAAATTCGGACCAGCATCTAAGAAGCTAGGCTATGACGTTGTCGGATACTGCAAGTTGTTCTCGGACATCGAAAAAGAACTGGGAATCGAACCATTCGAGCGTATCGGTGACTCCCGCTTCTTTGCCAACGAGAATGCCGACAATACCGACCTGTTTGATCAGTTCTCTGCCCACGACTTCCATTACGTGCCATCTATGGGTTCACAGGAAGAACAGGGACTCACAGCCATCGACGACTGGTTCTATTACAATGTAAACCTGCCCATCGACGCAGCAAACAAGCCGCGAGTCTACATACACGAGGATTGCGGCAATCTAATCTATGCCATTATCAACTATGGCGCACAAAAGAAGAAGGACGAAGCACTGAAGGACTTTATTGACTGCCTTCGCTACCTGCGAACAGCAAACTACGGTCAAGGACCAGAACACTACTCTAATGGCAAGCTAAAGTGCTTGGTCAGCTCAGGAGGATATTAATTATGACAGAATCAGAGAACGAAACATGTACATCCCTAGCGGAACAGCTAGGTAAACCATACACAGCGATGTCAATTGGCAAGCTACGAGCTGCTGTATGTTCAGAGGAAGACCTAGACGGCAAATACATCCTACCAACGGGTGTCCTCAAGATCACAGCTCAGATCAAAGGTGAGATTGACGTTATCGAGGCAGCAGCCCTAGATATTATCACGGTTCGCGTCCTGCATCAACAAACTGGCAATCCTCGCTTTGTTTTTGCCGAAGATTTGGATACACGTAAAAAAGTTAATGTATCAGTCCCCAAGCGCCACAAGGATATTATTAATCACGTCGGCAAACGACTGAAAGTAAACAAGGTAATTAAAGATGGAGTCCCTTATTACAGATACCCAGCTATCTAAGCTGTTCATAGCAGACAACGCCGAACTATGGGCGACAATCGACATGATCCGAAACGATAAGGTCGGTAACATCGACGCTATGACCGACGAGAGCTGGGCTGACTCGCTCGGATACGACGAAAATAGACTTGCAAAAATAGCGAGTCTAGTCAAGTCTAGGCGACCGCTTGACACGTGTGTTAGTCTCTCGGTATCAAGTCAGTGCGGAGCAATTAATCAATAGGACTGTCTGTGGTAAAATGAAAACAATGGCTATAAATAGAAATCAAGATAGAGACGAGTCGGATGTGTATTTTGACGAGTTCGACTACAATCAGTTCAAGGAAACGTTCGATGAAGATGTTGATAGTCTTGCTGACTTCATTAAGCGATGCTCGGACTCTGCCGACATCCGCCATTGCCAATGGGAGGGCAAGACAACCGACCTAAAGAAGTCTGGCGAGACAGCGTTTCCGTTCCAGAACTCTAGCGACACCGAGGTTCACTTAGCCGAGTATCACATCTCCTCTCAGATCGCCATTAACGAGAACGCACTCCGCAAGTCATCTATTCGTGCCTATCCACGCAACATTCAAGACGTAGCACGTTCAGCGGAGGTTACAGCCTTCATGAAGTGGCTGCGTGACGCTGGCATCAAGGACTTCTGGCAGCAAATGGAGAAGTCAGATAACTACGCACAGGAGAAATCTCTCCGCGTGGCATATTGCGACTACAAATCCCCCACTAAGCGTTCATACGAGAAAGTATTCGACCTAGAAGAGATCCAAAAGAGTTTCCCAGAGCAAGCGGAGGACTATATTGAGATCCTAGCCGACGAAGATCGCGTAGAGGAAGCACTAGAAGTATTTAACTCAATCCCAGGATGGGAAATTAACGAGAAGCGCGTAAAGAAGGCACTCCGCGAACTACGCAAGACTGGAACAGCCAAGATCCCAGTAACTATTGAAGATCAGGGCGAGCCAGTAGTGCAAGTCCTAGCGCCAGACGAAGAGTTCTTCGCACCAAGCTATACAACCAATTTCTGCGACGCACCTCGCTGTCACACACGTAAGCCAATGACCCCACAAGAGATTCTCAGTCGCGTAAGCTCTGAGGGCTGGGACAAGGAATGGGCTGACTGGGCAGTAGAGAATGAGCGTGGCACACTTAACGCCTTTCGTACAAGCAGCTCGATCCCGAACCCTCGGCAGCCATCTTCAATCGATGAAGACCGCGACCTGATCGATGTTGTCTTTACGTTTGAGCGTTTAATTGACCGAGACGATCTAGCAGAGGGCATTTACCTCACAGTCTGGAGTCCCGAGTTTGGTGATAGCGATGGGCAAGTCCCTCCATTCGCCAAGCGCACACTGCTCAGTGGTCTGCGCCAATTACCTTTCATCGTGCAGTCCCGTAGCTACGACGCACGTACACTATACAGCGCCCCGACAGTTCCTGAGCTGCTGAAGGCAAGCCAGAAGAACCAAAAGGTTCTCCGAGACGCAAACATGGACAACTCAGCTTACGAGGTGAGTCCCTCCCTGCTTGCGCCGCCAACGTGGGATCACGGTCGTCCAGGCCCAGGTGGCGTATATGCCACGCGCACTGGTCAAGCACCGTCATATCTGCAACGTAACACGAACTTCGGCGCTGTGTTTAATTTGGAGAAAGAGATCGTATCTGAGGCAGATCGCCTAGTAGGTCACGACCCACAAGACCCTACATCGATTGAAATGCAACGTGCAAGCATTAATCGCCACCTAACCTTCGCTCAAGACGTCCTGAAGCTAATATACGAAATGTATAAGCTCAAGGGTCCAGAGGAGCTGTTCTTCCGCGTTACTGGTCGCCCAGAGCCTGTCCAGTTTGTCAAAGACTCGGAAGAGACTGAAATGGATGTGTCTGTAAGCTTTAACACCATGTATGACGATCCAGAGAAGATGGAGAAGATGTCACGCACCATCATTCAAGCAGCACAGCTAGATACATCTGGTCGTGTGAACAATGAGGCTGTCGTTGACTTCCTGCTTTCGATGGCTGACCCAATGGCTGCTGAAACTATTTTGTTACCAGCAGAAGTTGGCACTGACAAGATCAAGAACGAAACACTCGCTGATATTGCTCAAATGTCCGCTGGTATCGCCCGCGCACCTGCCGCTAATGCAGCCGAACTACGTATGCAAGTTGTTAATGAGTATGAAGGCGAGCAACAGCAAATCCAGCAGTCTGGTCAAGTCGAATCTATCCTGTTCACAAACCCTCAGTTCATATTCCTCCTCGGAGAATACAAGAAGCAGCTTGAGATGGCGATTGCACAGAAGAAGAACGGCACTGAGTTCGGCATCTACGGAACCGAAGCAGCAAGTGTTGGCAATATGGAAACCCAGAACTTAGAATCAAACGCATAATCGTGAACTTTACTGAATTTAAGAAGCATCTTAACGATAACCCAGAGATTGGTCGTGTACTCTACGAATACTTAGAGGATCGTCGTGATCAAATGCTTTCACAGCCTTGGTATTCCCCAGACAAGTATCTGGGCAACAAGTGCCAGACAATTGCGCAGTTCCTAACAGCAGACCTAATGGAAGAGTTTAACTTCAAGAAACACTCCCGCAAGGACGACCGATAGGACACCACGTGTTATAATTTCACTAACAGCCTCCGCCTTGGCTGATTTAAACCCATAGGTAGATATGACAGATACACTAGAAGCGGACATCCCTGATTCCGAAGAAGCAATTCAGGAGAACAAATCACCAGAGCAGCGCCGACAAGACCTCTTACAAGAGCGAATCGACAAAGCAACTGGTTTAAAAGACGAGCCAGAGCCAGAAGCTCCCGAAACCGAAGACGAAGAGGACGACGAAGAAGAAGAAGTCGAAACCCCTGAAGTCGATGAGGAAGAAGAAGAAGAAAGCGATGACGAGTCAGAAGACGTTCCTTCAGATGATGGAGGATTTGACATTGAGGATCTAAACGAGGAAGAGCTAGAAGCACTTACACAGCAAGTATCAGCAAAAGCAGGGAAAGCCCTGACTAAAGCTCGCTTGCAGGATAAAGAGCGGAAAGCAGAGATTGAGAAGCTACAAGAGCAAGTGCAGGAGTTATCTGCAAATGTTGTTACAAGCGACAATCCATACGCCAACATTAGATCAGTAGAGAGCGCAGACGAAGCAATCAAGCAAACGGAGGTCAACATTAAAGGTTGGAACCGCAAGCTGATTACTGATCGGGTTGAGCAATATAACGAGAAGACTGGTGAAGACGAGTCTGGTGTTATGTTTGGAAGCCAGTTCATGTCGGTTGATCAACTACTCAATGCCATTGACAGGGAAGAGGAGAAGCTAGAGCCATTACGTAGTCGCAAGTCGGAGATCAAAAAAATCTCAGAAACGCTTGGGGATACAGATGGTGTCATCGGAGAAGTCCGTGGCAAACTAGGGATCGAAGACGACTCGGACGAAGCTAAGGAGTATGAAACTCTTTTGTCTAACCCAAAGTTTGAGTTGGTTAAGAACATCCTCCCAGAGTATGCAAAGGAGCTAATTGAGATCCTTGGTCGTGCGGCAGTAACTAAAGTGCCAAAGACTAAGACATTCAGCAAAAAGCTCAAGCGCAAAGCTCCCAAGTCTAAAACGGAGAGCGTCTCACTGGATACAAAAGCTGGAAGATCACCGAAACGATCGAACAGTGCTAGTGTGCAGGTCAAAAAACTGCAGAAGATCGTAAGCGATCCAAGGCAAACAATAGCTGCTCGGCGCGACGCTGACCAGCAAATCAGAATCTTAAACAGAAAATAATATCATGGCAGAAACATATTCAAGTACAGTCGGTAATCGCGAGTCTCTGAAGCAGACCGCTGAATTGCTGGCAGCAGACATCACACCCGTAACAGGCTTGCTGAATCACACAGCAACCAAGAACAAGCGCCCTCGCTGTCTCATGGACAAGCTCAAGGCTGTGGCAAATACACCACACGTTGAAGGCGCTGACACAAACACAGGTCGCGACGCATTCTCGCAAGTTCGCGAGTTCGAAGGTCAAGCACAACGCACAGTTGTTGAGTACGCTGTATCAAAAGAGCAAGAGCAAGAAGACTCCGCTGTTATCTCCAACATGATCAAAGCAGCCGACAAGTCTGCAATTGAAGTTGCGATCGACAAAGAGTTCGTTCTCTGTGGTGACCAAGGCGTCACTGCTGACGTTCCAGGTTCAACTGGTGGTGCTACCGCTGGTATCGGCGCTCTTATCTCCAGCGTTGCAGCAAATGGTGTTGACGCACTCTACACAACTCCAGCAGCATCTATCTACGGCGGTCTCAAGGCTGACTACGATGATGCCGCAATGGGCGCACAAATCGCTTCGATGTGGAGCCAAGACACAACCATGCAAGATCTTTGGTTGGTCGCTGGTCCAGGTCTTCGCGAGCATATCGTTGCTTCGTTCACACGCACAGCAGGTGCAGCTTCTCAAGTTGACTACAACGTGAATGGTACTACTACTATCCCTTGGATGGTTGAGATCATTGACTCTCAGTTCGGTCAAAT
>ENA-UOXV01006008-UOXV01006008.1-marine-metagenome-genome-assembly--contig:-NODE-6008-length-12989-cov-15.787846_pt1 | contig 12989 bp, 9 predicted proteins | sample MGYA00238165_ERZ766961 | MGnify/ENA primary metagenome ERZ766961 (study PRJEB28924, sample SAMN03173240) | marine metagenome | biome: Marine; feature: Water; material: Subsurface seawater | place: North... | reverse complement strand
CACACTCGTGCCCTCTCTTTCTCTTCGCTCCTTTCCTAACAGTCATCTCTTCATCTTCTTCTTCATCGTCTTCTTCATCGTCTTCTTCATCATCGTCTTCTTCTTCTTCCTCCTCTTCTTCCTCCTCCCTTTCCCTTTCCCGCTCCACATCACACCACACCATCAACAAAGCCTGTTGTTCTCTCTGTCTTCTTCTTCGTCTCTCCTCTTCTCGTTCTCTCTCCTCTCTGTCACTCGTCACCACCGTTTTCGCGTGCATCGCGCGCTGCGGATGCTCGTTCTTTCGTCTCGTTCTTCTTTCTTTCGATGCATACATCGCTCTTAAACACGTTTGAAAGAGACAAATATCTGAAGACGTTTCCCCAAAACAAAAGGGCGGTTTCCTCTTCAAATTTATATACACGTAACGCGAAAGAGAGAGAGAGAGAGAAGCGCTGCTCTTTGAAACATCTCTGAGCAGCGTCTCTAAACGCCGCTTTCTTGCGCGCTCTCTCTCTCTCTCGTCTTTGTTTTTTTGTCGAGACGCGAAGAAGAGAGAGAGAGAGAGAGAGAGAAAGTCTCTCGTCATCATCCGACTGCTGAGCGGGTCGTGAGTATCTTTTGAGAGACCTTTTGATTGATTCTTCTTTGCGTAAAGAAAGACGAGGACGACGCAAACGATGGAGAATAAACACCCGAGCGTGGTGTTTACGACGACGAACGCGGTGGAGGAGGCGACGATTCAGACGATTCAGACGACGACATCTTTGCAAGACTCGCCGTTCGTGAGAGAAAAGCTGCAAAAACTGAGCGAAAAAGTTGCCACGAAACGAAACCTTTGCAGAGGGTTTACGAACGCCTTGACGCGATATTGCGACGCGCACGAGCAGATGGCACGAGAAAGCGAACGGTTCGCCAGAGAGGTTGAAGTGTTAGAGGTTGAGATGTTTGGGAAAGAGAGCGGGTTTGCGTTGACGACGACGACGACGAGCGGCGCGAAGAGTATCGCTACGAACAAAAGCATCGAAGAAGAGACGAGGACGGATATGTTGGTCACGAGAGTAAGAGAGAGCGCGGAGGCACACAGTAGCTTTTCGAGAGACGCGAGGGAAACGGTTGGTCACATGTTGGAGGTTTTCGGGACGCACGAGTGCGAGCGGCAAAAAGCGAAGCAGAGCGTCTTCGCCAAGACGGTGGAGAAGGTTGAACGGGAGAGGAGTAAACACGCGAGGTCGAATTCGAGCGTGTCGAAGATGAAGTTTAGCGAAGCCGCGAGCGCGACGGATTTAGCGAGATTCGAGCTGATGGCGTGTTTGCAAAGAGGGGTGCACGAGAGCGAGAGCGTCGTGGAGAAGGTGACGGTGGAGATGGTGAAGAGACATTTGGAGTTTATAAAAAATTTGGGAGGAAATCTGGAGGTGGAGGACGGAGTGAAAGAACGCGAGGAAGCGTTGAGAGGATTCGAAGAAGAGGTGGAGAAGATGATGGGACAGTTTCGGCAAGAGGTGGACGCGTACGCGATGGAGAACGGTTTTAGCGGAGAGCACCACGATGCGGTTGTGGCCGGGATGATTAGTCCGGTATCGGAGGGCGAAGACGCAGAGAATACGACGACGACAACAATCCCTTCCAACTTACCGTATGATGGGAGTTTGACGACAGATCGCGCAAGAGAGCTGTCGAATAAACTCACCGCGTCGTTAGCGAACTTAGAACTATTACGTAGCAAAGCAGCGCGAGAGCGGCAACTACAGCAGCAGCAGCAGCACTCGAATTCCGAGGAGTTTGGTAACCACGGAAGTCTTTCGGCCAGAGAACAACAGAAACAACTCACGGATGTTTTATATGGCGGTGGTAAAGGTAAACACAACAGAAGTAAAAGCGAGGGTTTTAGTATTCACGACGTCTCGTTCAACTCAGACTTGCTCGGCGGCGGCGACGGCACTACTAACGACCAAAACATGAACATCGAAGATCGCATTTTGACGCAAGGGTACCTGTGGAAACGATCCAGAACGCTTCGCGATTGGAAGAAAAGGTACTTTGTTTTAGACGTGTACGGAAACTTGATGTATTATCGATCGTCTTCGAACTCAAAAGCGTTCATTCAGTCGCGATTAGGCGGGGTTTTTGGCGGTAGCAGTCACGAAAACGCCACAAACGACGTCGATCTCACCGAGGCGCACGAAACTGTACGTCTGTTGACGTCTACGGTGAAATCAGGTACTGGCGTAGACCGCGAAGACGATCCGAAAAATTCGAAGCATTTTGTCGCGAACGCGTTTCGTATCGTTTCAATGGAGAAAACGTACGTTTTGCGCGCCGAATCTGAGGAAGCGCAAGCTGACTGGATGGAGGCGATTACCTCCGCCATCGCGGTGTTGCTCAACCAAAACCACCACTTGCCTACTTCCACTTCGCCAACTGATGCCGACGATGCGTACTTTAACAAGCACAAACCGGGTGTAACGTCCGCTGATGCGATGTCAAACTCCTCGCAAACGACTAACACGACTGGTCACCGGAGAACGTTATCGGGATGTTCCGCGTTGTCGTCGGATTTAAGCGACGCGCAGATCGAGAACAACCCTTTCATGAATCCCGACAAGTACGCCACACTCTCTTTAGCAAACGGAAATTCGCCTCTGGAAATCTTGCGTTCTGCGCCTGGGTGTACCACGTGCGCGGACTGCTCGATGCCGGAACCAGAATGGGCGTCGTTGAATTACGGCGTGGCTTTATGCGTTGAGTGTTCCGGTGCGCACCGAAGTCTTGGCGTCCACGTGTCGAAAGTGCGAAGTGCGATTTTAGACGTAAAGGTTTGGACGGATCCGTTATTGAATGGCACTTTCGTTAAGTGGGGCAACGCGAACGCGAACGCAGTTTTGGAGGCAAAGATATTAAAGAAACCGTCGTCGTTTTTGGACAACGACAAAAGCGCGACACGAAAACCGCATCCGAAAAGCACCAAGGAAGAAAAGCTCGAGTTCATAAAGAAAAAGTATACCGAAAAACTCTTCGTGGACGGAAAACGCGAGAAAATTACATCCATGTCGCACCCAGACGCGGAACTTTTGAAAATCGCCGTCATATCCGGCGACGTCGCTGAAATTATGCGCACGTTCACCTCGGGCGCAACCATCGATTCGAGAGATGTGGCGCAGAATATTTTTAAAGCGTGTGCGATGCAAAATTTCACAAATCCAACGGAAGTTATCGAGATAATAGTTCGTAACGGTTTCGATTTAGAAAACTTTAGATGCACGCAAACCGGAAAGACGCCGTTACACTGCGCCGTGATGTCCGATAACGACGCGCTCGCGAAGTTTTTAGTCACGGCGAAACGCTTGGACATCGCCGCGAAAGACGGCGACGGGTTGACCGCGTTGGAAGCAGCGATGCAAAGAGGATACGTGCGAGATGCCGATTTGTTGCACATGTTGAGCGCGAAAGAGTGATTGATTCAGCGTGCTAAAGTCATATGAAATGTACTAGTATTTTTTATTTGTGTTATAAAAATTAGTCATCGCCGATACGAAATATAAAAAAGAATAGTTTACGCTCGGGCTCAGGAGGGAATTTGACTCACTCACGGATAAGAATTCAGCAAATTGATTCATATAGCCAGGTTGTTACCCACATCATCGCCCAAAAGGTTTGTCGCGAACGAACGAGACGAGATACGAAACGAAACAAAACTTTTTCTCGGAAACGCACCTGCTTTTATTTTTCTCCTCTCTTTTACGATACCACCGAGGAAAGAGAGAGCTGAGAGAGAGAGAGAGAGAGAGAGAGAGAGAGAGAGAGAGAGAAACGATATTCGGCTCAGAAGGAGGTGCAATCATCGCTCAGACGCATCGCACGCGCCGTGAAGTTCAAAATTTTTTTGAGTTTGGGTCATAACATCATCGCCGAAGTTCATGTTTCTTTCTCTTTCTCTTTCTCTCTCTCTCTCTCTCTCTCTCTCTCTCTCTGTATCCAGAAAGAACTTTCCCGAGGACACAGAGATACAAAAAAAAACGCTCCCTCCCTCTCTCTTTTTCTTCTGGCTCAGACGGTTTCTTTAAATCATATTTCGATTTATCATGGAGACGATGTTATGTTATGTATTGTCATCATCGCCATCTCCGCGGGCTCGCGGGTTCTCGCGCGTGTTTTCCGCGCCCGAAAAACGCGCATTCCGCGCGCGCAATCTCTTTTTTTTTGTATCTCTTTCACGGGAAATGTTTGGCTCAACTGTGTGATATCGAGTCGGCTGATATTTTTTTGTGTAATCATAAACACATCCAATCATTCGTAAACAGTGTTCTCATCATCGCCAAAACGCTCTCTCTCTCTCCTTCTCTCGCGCGCGCGTTTAGTATCGAGGCATCGGCGAAAGAGAGAGAGAAAGAAAGAAAGAGAAAAAGAGATATACAATATTAATTTTTTTTTCTTGTGAGGAAAAAAAAAGGCGTTCGGATGAAAAAAAAGAAGGAAAGGAAAAAGACTTGAAAAGAGACGGAGAAAACCCTGACACAAAAGACGACACAAAATCATCGTCTTCGCTCGTCCTCTTTCTCTTTCTCTTTCGATATTGTAACGAAGAAGAAGAGCATCGTCTCGAAAAGACTTTGACGGAGAAGAGATCGATAAAGAAAGGCAGCGAGCGAGTGTGATATCGAGAGCTCTCAAACATGCCGCCGAAAAAGAAGCAAGACAAAGACGACGACAACGAACGGTTGGATCGCATCGCCATCGTGGAAGCGGAACGATGTCGGCCGAAAAAGTGCAAACAGGAGTGCAAAAAACAGTGCCCGGTGGTGAAAATCGGGAAACATTGCATCGAAGTGACGGAGAAGAGTAAGATTGCAAACATCGACGAGTTGTTGTGCATCGGGTGCGGGATTTGCGTGAAGAAATGTCCGTTCGAAGCTATCCAGATTATCAACTTACCGAAGAATTTGGAGAAGGAAACGACGCACAGGTACGGGCCGAACACGTTTAAGTTGCATCGATTACCGACGCCGAAATCTGGACAGGTGTTAGGTTTAGTCGGGACGAACGGGATCGGGAAATCTACCGCGCTTAAAATTTTAGCCGGGAAGTTGAAACCAAACTTGGGGAAATTCGCAAACCCTCCGGATTGGTCTGACATTTTGCTTCACTTTCGCGGGTCGGAGTTGCAGAATTATTTGACGAGGATTTTAGAGGATAACTTGAAGGCGTTGATTAAACCGCAATACGTCGATCACGTGCCGAAAGCGGTGAAAGGGATGGTAGGGACGATTTTGGAGGATAAAGATGGAGGCCCGGACGGCGGCGCGGATAGAGAGTATTTGATTGATATTTTGGAGTTGACGCACGTGATGGACAGAGACGTGGCAAAGTTAAGTGGTGGGGAGTTGCAACGATTTGCAATCGCTATTGTCGCGGTGCAAGACGCGGATATTTACATGTTCGACGAGCCGTCCTCGTATTTGGACGTGAAGCAAAGGTTGAAAGCGAGTCGCGTGATTCGATCGCTCTTGGCGATTAATAAGTACATCATCGTCGTCGAACACGATTTGTCTGTTCTCGATTACTTATCCGATTTCATTTGTTGTTTGTATGGGAAACCAGGGGCGTATGGGGTCGTGACCATGCCGTTTGGTGTGAGAGAAGGAATCAACATTTTCTTGGCCGGTTTCGTGCCGACGGAAAACTTAAGGTTCAGACCGGAAGAGTTGACGTTTAAAGTGTCCGAGAACGAAGACGAACGGTTAGCGCACGTGAACGATGAAGCGTTTAGCATGTACGAGTACCCGTCGATGGTGAAAACGCAAGGTGGATTTACTTTGAGCGTCGACGGCGGCAGTTTTACGGATTCGGAAATTGTCGTCTTGTTGGGCGAAAACGGCACCGGGAAAACGACGTTTATTCGTTTAATCGCCGGTTTAATTAAACCCGACGACGAGACCATCGAGTTGCCCGAGTTTAACGTATCCTATAAACCGCAAAAGATTGCGCCAAAGTTTGAAAAAACCGTTCGCGATTTGTTGATGATGAAAATCCGAGACGCGTTTTTGCACCCGCAGTTCATCTCGGACGTCGTGAAACCGATGAACATTGACCCGTTGTTGGACCAATACGTGAAGAACTTGTCCGGTGGTGAATTGCAAAGAGTCGCGTTGACGTTGTGCATGGGCACTCCCGCAGATATTTACCTCATCGATGAACCGTCGGCGTATTTGGACTCCGAACAAAGAGTCTGGACGTCCAAAGTTATCAAAAGGTTTATTTTGCACGCGAAGAAGGCGGCGTTTATTGTCGAGCACGATTTCATCATGGCGACATATCTAGCGGATAAGGTTATCGTGTACACCGGCCAACCAGCGGTAAACGCGACGGCGACGAAACCCCAAGGATTAGTTACTGGTTTGAACCAGTTTTTGAAGGCGTTGGAGATCACCTTTCGCAGAGATCCGACCAATTATCGGCCGAGGATTAATAAAATGGAATCCGTCAAGGATAGAGAACAGAAACAAGCCGGCGATTTCTACTACGTCGGTGAATAAAAGTCAACAACGACAAGAATAGAATTTATATTGATAATAATAGAAAGATATATACCCAGGTACTGGTATTATATGCGGTATATATGAATGCAGTGTATTCGCTCTATCTATTCAAAACTAATCTGCTCTATATAGTATCATTAAGAAGAAGACTTCAACGCTAAGCTGACTTGCGTAGCTTTGGCTGCTATCTTTCGAGAAATTTCATCTATTCTTTCAACCATTTTTTCTAAATCTTTTCCGTTTTCGCTCGTCGTTAACGCTTCAATGGACTCCTCGTGAGCCGATTTTAACTGCTCCAACTCTTTCGCCAACGTTTCCGCCAGCTGCTTCGGTCCTTTATTGTATTGGTGATGACGATGAACGTTGCTCGGTATCTTTGTAAACGCCGCGCGTTTTTGTTGTTGTTTCGCGAGACCTTCACCACCACCCGTCGCGCTCGCGTTGTCCATTGCTCTTTTTGTCAACTGCGCGTTCATTTCCCCGGCTCTTTGTAACGCTCTACGCAACTCGTCTCTTTCTTCCTCCAAGGATTCTTTCTCGTTCGCCAACTCCAACAACGCGTCCCGGACTTTCAAACAGTGCTTTTCCACGGACGCCATTCTCGTGTTCGCCTCTGACTCCTTCGCGAGAACTCGTGCAATTTCCTCGTCTTTTCTGCTTAAACTCGCTCTCGCTTCTTCCTTCACGTCCTCGATGGCGTTCCCGAACGCTACTCTCAACGCCTCGACTCGTTTCGCCATCCCTTTCTCCGTCTCCAACCGTTGTTGCTTTAATTCCACGTTCAACTTCTTCACGGCCAAAGCCATGTCCGCGCTCCGTTCTCTCACAGCCGCGTTCGCTTTCCTACACTCTTCCTCTAAACTTTTGATTTGGTCTTTTCTCTTTTCATTCTCGCTCGTCAGCTGCTCGTTCTCTCTCGTCAGTTTTCCTTCCTTTGCGTCCCTCTCTCTCCTCTCCTTCTCCCATTTCCGTTCCTTCTCCTCCAACGCATTCAAGCACTTCTCTCGTTCGTTTTCCACCTCCAATCGTCGCTCTATGTGTCTTCTCATCTCATCGTCCGCGTCTCTCCGCTCCCCGCTAAACGCCACCGCGGCGTCGTCCAGCGCCCGTTCCGCCCGCTCCGCTCGTCTCGACTCTTTCGCTCGCGACTCTCTCTCCCTCCGTAACTCCGCGTGTACTTCCGAAGTGCTCTGTTCCATCGTCAACTGCCGTATCCGCCTCTCCGTTTCCTCTTTCACCGAATACAGCTCCGACTGCGTCTCTTTCACCACTAATTCGAGCGCATCTCGGTTTGATTCCAACGTTTTCGTTTTCTCGTTCGTTCTTTCCATCTCCTCTTGCATAACTCTCACTTCGCTTGTCATTTTTTCAATCTCTCGAACACATTCATCGTTCTTGATTTTCAAACCTTTCGCGATCGATTCCGCTTTTGACAAATCTCTTTGCAGCAGTTTGTTTCTCTGTTCGGATCGCTCGAAATCCGAGTGTAATTTCACCGCGCGCAATTTGAACAGGTGCGTTTGCCGCGCGAGCAACTCATTATTGGACGTCGTTTCTTCGCCTCTCATTTTTGAATTTTCCCTCTGATTTACTCTTGGTATCTACGTTTGTTATTGCTCTGTTCAAATCGACGACATCACGCGCATACTTTGCAGAGCGTGCAAAAAGTGTGCCCTCGATTTTCTTCTGTGATTCACCTTACAGAAAACACACAGACACACGTGCGCTCCTTTTCTTAATCGTTATTACACGGGGCCTTTTCTTTGTTGTTGTTGTTGTTGTTTTGTTGTGTCAAGTTTGTTGTTGTGCGGTTTTTGAGCTTTCCCTTTAAAGTCCTTTTGTGTCCCTTGTTTTTTAATCACTCCTTTGGTCCATTTTTTTTTTAATTTTTTTCAAATTTCTGCCCAAAAAGCAGCCTGACACAAGGGAGAAAAGACACACAAAAACACCTCTTTGGGATTCCTTTATTCTTATTCTAAATTCTCTCTTTTGTTCTGCGTTTAGGCGCCCTTTGCTTGCGGTGGTTTTGAGATTGAACACATATATATATATACACACACATATAAGATGATGCGCTGCGTTTTTGCGTCTTCTTCTTTTTCTTCTTCCACATGTCTGACGAGTGGTCGTTTTTCCAACGATTCTTCGAAGACGACTGTTGTTCACAAAAACAATCGGAACGTGTTCTCCTTCTCGAATGCGAATCAGAGACGTTTAAGACGAGGAGGAAGAGGTGTATTGGCGTTTCAAAAAGGAGCAGTGGTCTCGTCCTCGTCTGCGAAAGAGCAAGAAGATTACGATCGAAGATTCCAGGAATCCACCAACGCCGGTTTGATGTTAAACGGGAACCGAGCGCCGAGAGGCGGCGATTCCCCACCGGAAGGGAGGTGGAGTTGGACTTTGAACTGGGATTACATGACGTTTGATCGAGAGACGGAGGTACCGATTGAAAACCCATCCGAACAGGAGTTAAAGGAGTGCTCGATGCTTATTGGCTCTTGTCCGAGATCTCCGGGAGATATCGATCGGTTGATCGATGAAGCCGGGGTGGAAGCCATCGTCTGTTTGCAGTGCGAGTTGTGCCACGAGGCGATGGAAATCGATTGGGAACCGATTCGGAAGCGGTGTTTAGAACGGAACGTGGTTATTTTAAGAGTTTCGGTGAGAGATTTTGACCGGTTGGATCAGTCCAGACGGTTGGCGGATATGACCAGGGCGTTCAATTTGTTACACGATGGATTAGGGAGGAAGACGTACGTCCATTGCACGGCGGGGATTAATCGAGCGAGTTTGACTGTTTTGGGGTATTTAACTTTTTGTCGAGGGATGGAGTTGCAAAAAGCGATGAACATTATTCGAACGTGTCGACCTCAGTCGAACCCGTACGAGGTTTCTTGGCAACGCGCGAGGAAGATGCTTTTGAGCGAACGCGTCGAGGACTTATACTTGTACGCGAACACGGACGGCGGAGGGTGTTCGAAAGAGGAAGGAGGGGATTGGATCGCGAGAGATATGGATAAAGCGGAGAGAGGAATTATTCAGCAAATGTTTCAGAGGAGTCTGGAGGTGGATAAAGGTCTCTCACACGCGCTTTTGAATTTGAACCAAGACGGGAAGTGATGAATTAAAAGGATGGACGAATGATGATATGTGGGGACGTTTGAGAGGAGGAAAGACGAATTTTTTGTACAAGAAGAAGCGCGCGTTGTTATTTTGTAAAAGTGTAGCACTCGTTGTAATATCCGAGTGTATTTATGTTGCATTGAATGTTACCGTAAAGCAACTCTCATGAAGTCTCTATGTGCGTGTAGGTATGTTAACGTTTTCAATTAAAATATTATCCTAGCATCGACTCTAAGTCGATATCTTTCGCCGAGAGTACTTTTTTGGCGCCCAACTTTAGAGGTTTCGCGCCGAGTTTCTTCGCGCCTAGACTGACGTGCCCGCCACTGTTCATCGGTCGTCTTTGCGCTGCCGGAGCAGGCGCGGCGAAGGCTTCGTCCATGTCTTCGCTCCCCCATCCATCGCTCGTGGCGCTCGCGTTGCTCATTTTCTTCGCTCCCATGCCGGCAAGAGAACCTCCCGGTCGGGCAGCCGTCGCCGGTCGCGACGACGTGGTGGACATTTTACTCAAACGCGCTCTCGCTTCTTCTTCTTCTTTATCGAATCCAGAGTAGTCGTCGTCGTCGTCGTCCATATCACCCCATCCGTCCGAAGGATTTTTTGTTGTCCCTGCTGGTGCTTGTTCTCGGCTATTAAAATTATTATTGTTATGACTAAGATCTTCCTCACTTCCGAAATTCTTCAACGACGGAGGCGGCTGTTCTTCGTAAATCGGACTGGAGTTGTTGACGTACCCACCGCCTCGAGATTTTACCGCTTGCGCTGGACTCGGGTTTGGCGACGGGTTCGGACTCGCGTTTGGAGTTAAACCGTACAATCTTGGCGGCGGTGCCGAGGACCCGAAACTTTTCGCCGCAAACACCTCGCTGTTCAAATCGATGTTATCGCCGTTGTTTACGCTATCGCTATCGTTGCTACCGACTTGACCAACTGCATTGGCCATCTTGTCAACCGCCCACGATAACATCGATCCAGCTTTGCTCGCTTTCTTCTTCGCTTTCTCGTGCGCTTCGGCTTGTTCCGCTTCTAACATTCTTTGCGCTTCTTCCGGGCCTAATTTCATCGCGTTTGAGTTTCTTCGAAGAATTTCCATGAAGACATTCATAGTCTCAAACGCCTCCTCTCGGACTGATTGCTCGACATCAGTCATTAAAGGCGCAATGGACGGTACGATTCTCGAGGAAAGTTCAACTGGTTCATAATATTGCGTGGTATATTTTAACGCCATCAAACCAGCCTGTCGCGCGTTTGGAAACGCGTCTCTCAACGCCCTCGTAAACGCATTACACAAAACTCTCTTCGCCGTGGATTCCGATAAATACGTCGCCACGTTTCCTAGACAAATCGTCGTGTTTGCTCGAATAGCCGGTTGTTCGTCCACTTGTAACTTAGATAAGTGCTTCAACAAACTCGACCCTAACGTTCGTTGCGTTAATTTCGGAGCCAACAATAACACCGTGCGTAAAGTCAACTCTCTCACAAACGGATCTTGATCGTTAAATCCAGTCGATATCTTATCGTAGATGATTTCATCCGTCATCTTTTCGTCCATCGCGTGGACGTATTTTTGCAGGTGCTCCAACAATGCCACGCGAATTGCTCGGTCTGTTTTGTCGTACAACTTCACGATGGTTGGGATAATTTTCTTCTCGAAGACTTCAACCGGTAAATTTTTCGCCGCTTGCAACATCGGGGTGATGGCTAACGCCGGCGCAGCGCCGAATTCGAGAGCGGAGCATAGTTTTGGTAGGATTTTTCTTTCAACCGTGACCGTTGCCAAACCTTCCATAACTCTCGGTAAGTGTCTGAAAAAATATTCTTTCTCGATGGCGTCTTTCAAGCTCAAGTTGTCGATGAAGGCAATCGTTTCAACCAATTTGTTCTCGAACAAGGTTGAGTTTTCAATCAACTTTTTAGGATTGTATCGTCTCGCCGGTTGACTCCCCAACAACTTTTGATACTCTTTCAATAACACCTTCGGTATGTGTTGAATGTCTCTCAACTGTTCCGCGCTCGTCATCGCCCCGCCGCCGTAAACTTCTCGAATCAAACATCCCAACCCCCACGAGTCGATGGCCCACGGCGGCCCTTCCGGAACGGACTGCCAATCGCCTCTGCGATACTCGTCCGGTTTATACTGATCTGGAACCATATACGCGCCGTGCACGATAGACGCCTGCCCGTTCACCCCTCGTCCAATCTCGTTCAATTCGGAGACTAAATCGAACCCGGCGATTTTCCACTCTAAATTTTCCGTCACGACAATCGAGGACAACCCTATCGCGCCGTGGACTAATCCAACCGCGTTGTTCAAGAACGCAATCCCAGTCGCGACTTCGCGAATGCCCAACGCAAAATATTCGTCTCTCTGATGCGTCCCCTTCGGCACATCTTTCAAGTGATCTTCTAACTGCACGCATTTTTCCTGTTGTTGTTTTTGTTGTCAAGTAGATACCAAAATGAAAATTTTACGACGCCGGGTGAGCGGAAAGTTCGTACCACATCGAGCGCGGGAAGCGAGTACGTCCAACGATCGATTTACGGAATCCTTTTTTCCGTAACAATACAATATTTGGATGATCGAAGAAAAGAGAGCAGAAATCAAAAGAAGAAGATGTTATCGAACGCCGTTCTCGAAAAACAAACAAACATACCGTGACCACGTGAATGGTAATCTCGTTCCCACTCTCGATCTCTAACGTTTCTTTCACTTGCAACACGTTCGGGTGTTTGCACAATTTCAAACGTTTCGCCCCGTTCCTGGCTAACTCTAACGCCACTCGTTCTTTCTCCTTGTCTTTAATCTTGCACGTGAATACAGTCACCACCTCGCCGGTTTCCTGCGATTTGCCCTCGAACGTTTTCCAATGCGAGCCGAACAAAGTTCGCGAGGAGGAGATGATTTCGCCGCCGACGATATCGTGCGCGAGCTTTGGACCGGATTGGAAGAGAGAGCCGATCGCTGATCCGAAGTACGAACTCATCAGTATTGTTTTACGCGTTCTTCTGTTTTTGTGCTCTCTCTCTCGCGCGCGTTGTTCTTCGTGTAAGAGTCGTCGAAGAGTGGAGCAAGAAGGAGTGGAGGAGAATTTTGCGTCGATATTTTAGGGTTTCATACCCTAATAACAAGGTGAGAAGAAAACAGCATCTCACATGTGATTGAATATTACTCTTCATACTACTACTCTCTGATACGTTTAAACGCGTGGCAAGAATAGCACACTAACAATGAGCAGACGAAGAAAGAACCCACACCCTCAGCGCGCGGTGAACGCGAGGACGGTTTTGAAGGCAGAGAAAGAAGAGGAACCTTTGGTGTTGCGTTCGAGGATGATGATTCCTGATGCC
>ENA-UOXV01006002-UOXV01006002.1-marine-metagenome-genome-assembly--contig:-NODE-6002-length-12998-cov-3.638646_pt1 | contig 12998 bp, 12 predicted proteins | sample MGYA00238165_ERZ766961 | MGnify/ENA primary metagenome ERZ766961 (study PRJEB28924, sample SAMN03173240) | marine metagenome | biome: Marine; feature: Water; material: Subsurface seawater | place: North... | reverse complement strand
ATTGAGACGGTTGTTCAGCGTTTCTACCATCGCAACAAAACACCAATGATCGTCCTCCTCTTCGAGTTCTTTGACTTTGCTATTGATGATTTTGTTCGGGATTCCAATGTCCGTGAGCATCCGACTTGTCTGTCCGCACAATTCAATTCGGTGGGTGAGGATGAGGACCCGCTTGCCCGTTTTGAGGATGTATTGCTTCGCGAGTTCCGAAAATATCACTGTCTTTCCTCCGCCTGTGGGCAATTGAAACAACAAGTTGTACCGTTCCGGAAACTTGTCCATTCTGCCCAGCAAGGTGGCGATGGCATTCTCTTGATATCCGTAAAGGGTCTTCCCTTTATGGGATTCGAGCTGCTTTTTGAGTTGGGAATCGGTCAAAGACAAGGTCTGCTGGCGTTTTTGGTAGGCCCTATGAAAAGCATCAGGGATAATTGCGAAAAGGCAAAAGTACCCCTTCCATTCCTTCATTGAAAGAAAATGAAGGAATAGGTTTTCCACGGAATGATGTGGGGCGTTGGAAAACCTCTCAGAATCTCGCATGTTTGCCGTGTGGAACTATCGTCTAATTCCAGTCTTTTAGATCGCCTTCCGGAGGAGTGGCGGATCTTAATTGAGACGGCTTCGCTTGATTGGGAGGGGCTGAGCCACGCCGTGGATCGCGAACGAGAAAAAGCTCCTTGCTACCCGCCAGCAGGTTTCGAATTTGAAGCTTTGCGTGCTGTAAGTCCCGCAAATGTTCGGGCGGTCATTTGCGGTCAAGACCCGTACCACGGTCCGGGACAGGCACACGGGTTGGCATTTTCGGTTTCGGCCGGTGTCCCACATCCACCTTCCCTGAGAAACATCATCAAAGAAGTTCAAACAGATTTGGCCGCTCCGTGGCCTTTGGGTCAAGATTTCGATTCATCTGGAGCGTTGGGGCATTGGAGCAGGGAAGGTGTGCTGCTTCTCAATGACGTTTTAACGGTCCGCGATGGTTCCCCTGGTTCGCATTCGTTATTCGGTTGGCAAGAAGTGACCGGAGCGATTCTTGATGCAGTTTCAAATCTAGATGTACCCATCGCCATTTTACTTTGGGGTAAGCCAGCTCAGCTGCACGCCAAGCGGTTTACGCAAAAGCAACACGCTGTTTTTGAAGCTCCTCATCCAAGTCCATTGTCTGCGTATCGCGGATTCTGGGGATCCCGACATTTCTCCAAGGCCAATGATTGGCTAGAGGCTCATGGAAGAGCGGGAGTCAATTGGCTGGGGTCTGAGGATTGATTGAGGTTCTTAGCGAATGAGCATGCGCACTAAACGGTCGTCACCGCCGAAAATCAGACGCCCCGTGGTTCTTCCGTTAGATGCCATGGCATTGATCGATCGATGTGAACCTCCATCCTTATGGGTCACCTTCTCATGTGGTTCCAAATCATTCCATCCCCATGCCTTCAGGGACTTATCCCGGCTCGCAGTCCAGAGCATCCCATTGAAATAGCTTAACCTGTATATCGCGCTTTCATGCGCTGGAATGGACAATAAAAGCGCACCCTGGGGATCCCAAACGCGCAAATAGCCGTCGCGACCTCCTGATATCCAAACGCGTTTTTGTGGATGCCAAATGGCAGCATAAGTTCCCCCTTCATGTCCAGCAATGGTCGTTCCCCCTTGCAACGAGCCAACTGCGTTCAGCGGAGGGCTGATGACGGCCGCCCCACCGGAAGTCCCGATAAAAATACCTGCGTCGGAGGGGACTACGCATCGGATTTTACGACCACCCTTCATCTGCCAATCGCTTTGTACAGCATTGTCTTTCCAGTGAATGACCCGTTCGTCTCCTCCGCCTGTAACCAGCGTGCCATCCTCCATCCAGGTCAATGCAAACAGGCCTGATGAGTGCGCTTTTATCCGTCGTGCAAGGTCTTCCTGACCTTGTTCCCATAGGAATAAGTCACCGTTTTCTGCACCGGCAACCCTCATCCGCTTGTGTGCTGACACCGAAAAAAAAGCTTGGTCATGGTGCAGCAATGCGCGGCCTTCACCGCTGCCGTCCTCGGCCCACTCCGCAATGATTCCATCCCCCCCCGCAGTGAGCCAGCAGGATTGGTCATTTGCCCAAGTCACATCGTAAATAGCGCCTTGATGACCGGAAAGTTGTTGGATGGTTTCGTGGGTTCCCATGGATTGCCGAATTTAGCACCTGTAAAACTCCCTTCCTCATGCAATACGTTTTTCTCGCGATGGCCATTCTTACGGTAGTTGCTTTCATTCAATACCGTCGCCAAAACAAGCGTTGAAACGCTGCAATAGCTGATTATGAGCAAACCTTCGATCCCCAAAGGAACCCGTGACTTTGGTCCAGCAGTCATGGCCCGACGCAACTGGATGTTCGGTGTGATGCGCAATGCTTTTGAGCGCTATGGTTTTCAACCCATTGAAACCCCCGCAATGGAAAGTTTACAAACGCTAACGGGCAAATACGGAGAAGAAGGCGATCAATTGATATTCAAAATCCTGAACAATGGGGACTACCTCGCAAAGGCGGATTCGGAGGCGCTGAATAGCAAGGATTCTAAATCGGTTACTCCGCGCATTTCCAAAAAGGCTTTGCGCTATGACTTGACGGTTCCTTTCGCGCGGTTCGTGGTCATGGCTCGGAATGATTTGGCCTTTCCTTTTAGGCGCTACCAAATGCAGACGGTATGGAGGGGAGACCGTCCGGGCAAGGGTAGGTACCAAGAATTCACTCAATGCGATGCTGACATCATTGGTTCAGATAGTGTCTTGTGCGAACTCGATTTGGTAACCTTATTTCATCAAGTTTTAAAAGAGCTTGGAGTTCCGGGGTTTGAAATTGTCCTAAACGATCGAAGGTTGCTGAATGCTTTAGCTCGCGCGTGGGGCATTGAAGATCGTTTTGAGGATTTCACGATAGCTTTGGATAAATGGGATAAAATCGGAAATGAAGGAGTTCGCTTAGAACTGAGCAACCGTGGCTTTGCACCTGATTCAATCGAATCCATTATGGAGCTTTTTGCGCTCCTCGCACATGAGGATGTGCATGCCCGGCTGAATGGAATGCGAGCGATGTTTGCTGCGGGTGATTCTGAAGCACTGGCTGCTTTCGAAGAAATGTCTGAATTGATTCAAATGGCGAGTGAAGCAGGAGTTGGCTCGGAGCATCTCGTATTCGATCCTACGTTGGCTCGGGGATTGAATTACTACACGGGCGCCATCTTCGAAGTCCGGGTAGCCGATGCGCCTGTGGGAAGTATTTGTGGTGGAGGGCGCTATGCAGACCTTACAGGAATTTTTGGTTGGGAAGGGATGAGTGGCGTGGGCATCAGCTTTGGAGCAGATCGGATCTATGATGTGTTGGATCATTTTGATGCTTTTCCAGAGTCCGTGTTGCCTCAAGCGCAAGTACTTATTGTTCAATTGGATGACGAAGGGAGATCTGATGGTCTCAAAGCTTTGCAAGGGCTGCGCCAAGTGGGAATCAGCACGGTCCTGTATCCGGATGTATCCAAATTGAAAAAGCAAATGAAGCACGCTTCTGATTTGGGTGTTCAATTTGTGTTAATGGCCGGGGATGAAGAACGCACCAAAGGGAGTTGGACGGTGCGCAACATGCAAACGGGAGATCAAGTTGATGTGAAAGCCAAAGAACTCACCTCTTGGTTAAAAGCTGAGATTACTGGCTGATTGCCAAGATAATTTGCTCTTCTATTGACGTCGGCAAAGCGGAGGAATCGCCGAGAAGGCGGAAAGATTCAGTGTGTTCTTGCTCAGCGGCATCTTGTGGCAAATACATAGAGTCGGGAGGTGAAAATGAAACGACCAGACTTTCGTTGATTTGTTCCAATTGCAAATGGGTGTCTCCAATGACATCTAGGCTCCTTTCCGCCAAACTGAAATAGGGCCAAAGAGCATTCTGAGCCCATGCGCTGATCATCAATGGCTGGGTATAACGCTCCAATGTGGTAGCATCCAGCATCCCGTCGTCTAATTCGCATCGAAACCGATTGCCAGTTAGGAGTTGCATCAATTGAAGGTGAGTTTGGATGTGTTCTACCGTTTCATGAAGCGGTAAAAAAGGAGTCGCTCCTTCATACAGCACCTGCCTGAGGTGACGAGCGAAGAGGGTGATGATCTTTTCTGCCTTTTCATGGTCACCCATGAGCAGGTGGTTTTCAATCGTGAGCAGCGTCAATTCAAATCGCTCGCTGAATTGGCTCATCGCATGATGGGACAGCGATGTCTTGGTCAATGCTGCATCCAATTGTTCTCTTTCCTTTAATCGGTCCAGCTGATGTTGGAGCGCACGGAGTCGACTATTCAGAACTTCAGGACTTTCCTGATGAAGAATGGGTTCGAATTCCCAAAAGTGTCGCATGCTGCAGAGGGCCAGCAAAGAAGCCACTCCCCACAGGGTTGATCCGATTTGAAGCGGAAGCGTCAGAATGCAGAGAATTGCAACGGCAATCAAAAATAGAAACGGTCGGTTCGTTTGAAAAGTGAACGGTCCAAAGTGGGATGCTGTTCGCTCGACGCCAATTGCAGGAGCGAGCTGCGCTTGAGTCCAAGCCAAGAGTGCCACAAAGACACTGACGAAGAATAAGACGGCAATCATCGATTTGAATCCATTCGTTCATTCATCCATTCTCGAGCGGCGTGAAAGGGCTGAATTGTCCCATTTTGTAATTCTTCCATCAGCTTCCTCCACTTTTCTGAAACTTCACCGCCTTCCATTCTGCGAATGAATACCAAGTGCTGCACATGTTGGCGAAATTGATCAACCCTTTGCTCAGATCGTTGTTGATCCAACCATCCGTTGGCCATCCATTTTGATTGCAACCCCTCGAGGGCCGTGCAACTCTCTTCGATCCCTTTGGCGTCAAGTGCGCTGATGGTCAATACCTCAACTTGATGCCCGCCTGGATTGGGGGGAAATAAATGAAGCGCCTTTCTGTATTGATTAGCGGTTTCTTCTGCGAGCGTTTCCCTTCCGCTGTCGCATTTGTTCACGAGCAATAAGTCTGCCATTTCCATGATGCCTCGCTTGATTCCTTGGAGTTCATCACCGCCACCTGGAAGCATAAGTAGGATAAATGCATCCGTCAAGGCCCGAACGGAGGTTTCACTTTGTCCGACACCAACGGTTTCGATGATGATTCGGTCGTATCCTGCTGCCTCACACAGAATCGTCGCTTCAGAGGTGCCTCGCGTGACGCCACCCAGTGAAGTTCCCGTGGGGCTGGGTCGAACAAAGGCGGCGGCATGTTGGGAGAGGTGTTCCATCCGAGTTTTATCCCCGAGAATACTTCCTCCTGTGCGGCTGCTGGACGGATCAATGGCCAAAACGGCTACGCGGTGGCCTTGTTCGATGAGTGTTCCACCGAATTGTTCGATAAATGTACTTTTTCCAACTCCGGGCACCCCCGTGATTCCGATGCGCAGGCTCTCCGTATGCCCACCATCTCTTTCAAGCGCGTCAAGCAGGGCATCCAGTAATTCAAGGTCGGATGTGCGATGGCTTTCTGTCAGGGTTATGGCTTGTCCCAGCGCTTCACGATTTCCTTCACGTATCAGCGCAGCCCAATCAGCCACATCCGGACGGACGCCTTGGGCTGCACGAATCCTCGCAAGTGCATTTTGTCTTGCGAGGGCTCCCTTTGGGTTTTGGCCTTTTTTATCTGCTGCATCCAACGCCATGAGTCGAAGTTAACGCGAAGTACGGCCTATCTTGCAGGCGTGGAAAGGACTTTTTTACGAACGACCTGTTGGATTTTTTGCATGGTCCTGCTTTGCTCGGTTTCTGCGCAAAATCTGCAGGATCCGATTCGATGTGATTCATTGATGTTCATCACGGGGCGGGTAGTGGACGAATCCGCACACTTGGTTCCAGTGGCCATGGTGGTCAATCGTGGGCAGGATGGAGGGGGGCAGTTCGTTGATCATCAAGGACAATTCTTGTTGGCTGTTTGTCCTGGGGATACGATTGCCTTCGGTGCGATTGGCTTCCATACGATTCAGCGCGTTGCTCCATTGACTGGGAGGCAATGGGATTGGGAAATTCGACTGAGTCGACTGCGTGTAGAAGTGGGAGTAGCTGAGGTCGTCGCACCGCGAGATCTTCGAGAAATCGTTCGTGACATTGAAGCACTTGGATACAATGAAGAAGATTTTAGGCTGACTCAAGTCGATGCACTGAGCAGCCCAATAACGTTTTTGTATCAGATGCTAAGCCGCGAGGAACAAAGCAAGCGGCTTGTGGCTCAATTGGAAAACAAAGATCGCCGACATGACCTGCTGCGGGAATTGTTCGTCAAATATGTGAACTTTGAGATTATTCGATTGAAACCCGAGGAATTTGATGCGTTCATTGCATTCAGTGATCCAGGAGATGAGTTGCTCCAGGCGTGGACGCAGTATGAATTTATTCGGTACATCCAGCAGCGCTTTGAACTGTTTCGCACCCTTCCTTCTCGTTTGAATGATTCGGATTATCAGTATCATTTGGACGATTAAGACGGAAAAAGATGCCCATCAGCTCAAAAGGGCGCTGTCCAAGTAGTGAATAAAAAACTGACAACACCAGCTGATAGAACACAAGGCCACACCCGTTAAGTGCCAGGGTCTTCTTCTTTCAGCTAAGTGGTCGAATCGAATCACCATATCCACGAACAAAACGACGCATCCTATCGCTTGGGCAAGCAACCAGCCTCCGCGATGATTTTGGAAAATAGATCCAAATTCCACGTCGGAGAACATCTCGAAAAGAAAGATGCCCTGTAAGACTAGCATAACAAAAAACAGCAGGTTGAGGGATGTTGAATTGGAAGCGTTGCGCATCGTTTGAAAAAGTTATACTAAGTTTGACATCCCTGCGTTCTGAAACCACCAATTGAGAGAAGATGCTTTTTAATAAACCGAATACCACAAAAATAGGTTCAACTGGTCTAGATGTAAAGCGCATCAACCATGCACGTTTGCAGCAATGTATCGTGGCGATATTGGGCTTGATGATGGTGGCTGTTTTAGCTACATCCTGTACTTCACAAAAATCGTGCAGCGCATACCAATCAGTCGAGCAAGTCGATTAACGCGGTTTCTCTTTAAAATTGAAAGTAGATGAAAGGCTGAACTCCGGAAGCTAATCCGGCGTAAGCCAAGGCGAGTACAGCAAGTGAAACGGCCAATTGAACAAGGAGCGGGGCATGTGCAAAGCCACTTCGGTACTTCTTCTTTAATTGTTCGGGAATCAAATGAATTCCGAACCCGAATCCCATCAAACAGATTACAGGGGCATAACCGGTTGCAATTTCCATGAAAGGGCTGGTCCAAAATGCCGAACTCAAACGACCGATCATTTCATTGGCCGTGAACCATTCTGCCCAGATATCGTGGGGCCGGTCAAGTCCTTCCCAGCTGACATGGCTTCCCGAACGGAACCAAATTCGGGTGAACGTAATGAAATGAAACGTTAAGAAAACGCCCAATGCGCGTTTCCACCATTGCCGTCCCTTTTCCCAAGGGCTGATGCGCCTCCAGCCTTTGTATACCACCAAACCCAGTCCATTTAATCCACCCCAAAGCACAAAATTCCAGCTTGCTCCGTGCCAAAGCCCCCCAAGTAACATGGTCATGATCAAGTTGACGTTTGTGCTCAGTCTTTGCCGGATGGATGGCACTGCATACCCTACTGCGACGAATATGATGAGGCTGCCGGCTGCAATTAATCGGTAGCCTGCGTTTGGGAGCATGAGCATGACGAAGCCTCCCAAAATGCAACCACTGATCAAGGTAAACATCGAGGCCCCCCGGTTTCCGCCCATCGGGATGTACAAATAGTCCTTGAGCCAGCTTGAAAGACTGATGTGCCAGCGTTTCCAAAAGTCTCCAACGTTGCGCGCTTTGTAGGGTGATTTGAAATTCAAAGGCAAGCGAAAACCCATCAACAATGCGATTCCTATGGCCATATCCGTATACCCGCTGAAATCAGCGTACACCTGCAGACTATACGCATAGAGCGCCAGCAAATTTTCAAAGCCGCTGAAAGATCCGGGCATAGCGAATACCCGATCGACAAGGTTGACGGCGAGGTAGTCTGCGAGCCAGATTTTTTTAAGAAGTCCGTTTAAGATCCAAAATACGCCCATCCCAAATTCTGCTTGAGTCAAGGCGTATGGACGGTGCAGTTGAGGAATGAAATCTTTGGCACGGACAATGGGTCCAGCCACGAGTTGCGGAAAGAAACTCACGAAAAAGCCAAAATCAAGAAAGCGTTTTACGGGTTGAACATGCCCTCGGTAAACGTCGATGGCATAAGACATGGTTTGAAATGTGTAGAATGATATGCCAACGGGAAGCAAAATTTGATCCACCCGAAACGTGGTGCCCAAATGTGAATTCGCCCACTGTCCCAATGCCGCATGGGGTTGCGCCCAGTGTGCTCCCAACATGGGTTGCATGGCATCGGCGATGAAATACGCGTACTTAAAGTAGAGAAGGACTCCAAGATTGATGACCAAGCTCACCGCGAGCCAGCGCTTTCTGACAGTGCCATGGGTCCCTCCGATGCGCTTTCCAATGAGCCAATCGCAGCTGGTCGAAAAAATAAGCAGAGCAACGAACCAGCCACTTGTTTTCCAATAGAAAAATAGACTGACCGCAAACAGGAAAGCATTGCGCGCCTGGATGCGTTTTTCCAATCGGTTTAATAGGCCGAACCCGATGATCACAGCCCACAGAAACAGCCAAAATGTTCCGTTCAAAAATGTGAAAGGAATTCCAGCGGCAGGGTCGAGCCAATCAAGGAACGAATCAATCATGGACCAATGGATTTTGACCAGGATGTGTAGGAGTCGTGCCAGGCGGCGAAAAGTATTTGGCTCATCTGAGTGTATCCAAATTTCGTAAAATGAATACCATCAGGTTTATACCATGGATTCACCTCGGTTGTTCCGTTCTCCAAAGCCAATTCGATAGCTTTTCCGAAGTCCCAAAAGCCTAAGTTATGCTGGTACGCATAATCTTGGAAGAATGCCTTGATGGTCTGCGATGCGCCTGCCATGGCCTTTAGATCATCGGCTAAAGGGGTATTGGTCATGAGCACTATCGCCGCACCGCTCTGTTGAAGCGCATTGATCAGTTGGGCATAATGGGATTGAAATTGCTCCATGTTCAGTCCATTGCCAACGATGGCATCATTCAGTCCCAAGCCCATAAAAATTAAATCGGGTTGCAAGGTCTTCAACAGGTCTTCCCATCCTTCCAATTTACTGGCATGGGAAGCTCGCAGCCCATTGTGACCCCACTCGTGGACGATGCATGTTGGCCCATGAACGGGGGCTGATGTGTTCATTCCTGCATACCAGATATCGCGGCCCCTTTCCGGAATGAATTCAATGGCGATCGTATCTGCAGGCTCAGACAATTCAATTTGCCATCCATTTCCATTAGGCAAAGGGTTGGATGTTTTTAATGGTGTATTTCCTGCCCATTTCCATTCATTGAATTGGGCATTTGTCCAAAGGGTTAGATGGGACGTGCGCACCCGGCTGGAATCTGGAAAGTAGCTGACGTGCTGAAGCCAATGCTTATCTGGGTTTGAATTTGTTTTGGGGTGGACCGAAATCCCTGTTGCTACGGGAGCATTATGTCGTGTCTGATCGTCTGTCTTGCCGATGCAGGTCTGCTTGTTCCATGCGCCGGTAAATTCTGTGCGGAAGTGGGTGGGTGTGTTGGTATTGGCAATGCGATATGGAAGCATCAAACCTCTTGAGTGCTGCGTATTTGGCGCCCAAGCCGCAAGTTCTTGCCGCAAGCCGTGCCCGATCCATCCAGCTTGCACGTGTGATCCGCCGATGTAGAGAATAACCAATGTTTCATCCTCCCGGTTGTCAATGGATTCCATTCGCTTGAACAATTGTTCAAATGCAATGCCTTTATCTGGAATGCTCCACTCGATCAAAGATTGCGCATTGGCAGGGATGCGGATCCATAGAACCATCAGCATAGCTAACGGGAGTATTTGTCTACTCCTCATGATGCGCTGAATTTTCCTCTTCAAGATTCTTCGCGTTTTCGAATTGATCAATTTGCCACATGGCCCATTCTGTTTGAATCGATTGACGAAAAAGTTCGGATATTTCTCTGGCTCCGGTTGTCGTAAAGTGAATGTGGTCAGAACTGGCCAGCGCGGGTGAAGATTGAACCCAAGCCGCCATACTGCCTGCTCCCCCCATCACTTCAAAGATGTCCCAGTAGAGAGCGTCATGTTCAAGCGCTGCTTGTTTCAAGGCATTTCGAATGGCAGGTAATTGCGCATAGGTCTCCATTCGAGTGGAGACTTTATGCGCCATGTCCGAAGGTCCCATCACCACAACGGGAACGCCTGGAAGCAGTTGATTGAACAAGCGAATTTGTGAGGCAAACCAACCACCAAAGCGCTTTATGCTCGCAGGGTCCGTCAGGTAAGGCACTGCATTTCCGCCGTATTGGAGCATGATCAATCCTGTCCTGAAACCCTCGAATTGTTGAGTGAGTTGAGTTCGGTTCAACGATCGAAAAAGGGTTCCAGAGCTTCCTCGCATGGCGATGTTGTGCACCACAATTCCTGAATCTCGCCACATACCGACCCCGTCTACTTCGGGAACCTCTCCTGAAAAGCTGAGCCGCAATGATTCAAACTCCATGGAGTCAAGTGACGGAAGGGGGATGTCAATGCGACGAGCGAAGCTATCCGCTTCAAGTTCGATGATACGTTCGGCGAATGAATTCAATTGATAATGCAATTGTCCCCCGGAATCGACTTGTCCAAGCAACAAGCTCACCTGATTGAAGGAACGATTTCGGAGATAACTCTTTGGATGGGGTTCAAAAGTTAGGTGAGGTAAAACGCTATCCAGGCTGCTCTGATTGGGATGGGTCGCAAAGGCTGCCATTATTCCAAAGCGGTCGTGAACAATTGCAGTATCCTGACGCCCATATTTGGCGTGTCGAACCCATCCATCAGACCACGTATGACGCATGGCGAGCGAGGGAATGGGTTGCAACGGTGAAATCAGGCCAGGGCCGCTGCCACCCCAGATTGATTGCCATTTGTTGCGCAATGGACCTGTGATACGATCGCCTTCTATTTGTGAGTCACCAAAGTGAAAAACATGGATGGGTGGCTGCCGTTGGGGTTCATTGAGTTGCTCGAAAAAGCCGGCCAATGAGACGAAAGCAGCATCACTTCCTGACAATTGGAGGTTCTCATGAAGATAGTCATCAACGACTTTACGGTCATATGCCCGATCGCTCCCCAAGGGCTCCTCCGGCTTTACCACCGATGCCGTGGCTTGTTCAGGTTCAGGTTTGGTATATGGAGGCGTTGTGGACTGTACCAATGAATCGCTGGAAGCGTATTCCTCCAAGATGGCCTGTACATTTTCGGGCGATATCTGCTGAGATTCAATGGTCCACGATGACCATCTTGGCCAATCATCCAGGTGTTCAGAAAGATTCAGTGGTCGGGAAAGAAACGCACAAACCGCCAATAAAAGAGCAGACAAAAATACCGCAGTTCTGCGAATAGAATGCGGTGGGTTCTTTATGGGATTCTCGGAATGCATAGCACTTGGCCAATGCGAATGTAATCCTTGATTCCATTGATTTCAGTGATCCATTCAGGAGTTGTTCCAGGATATCTTTTGGAAATATTCCATAGTGTATCACCTTCTTTTACTTCGTGCAAGAGGCACTTGATCCCTTCGTCATAGGCAGCGGATTCTGCGATGGGCTCGTCCAAAGTCTCCAAAGGAATTGTTGTGGAAGCATCCGTTGAAATTGTACTTTGTGAAGCCAGCGGTCCCAGGACTGGAAGTCGAACTTGACGGTTGGTCAATTCTTCACAGCCAATGGAATTGCCGATCCACCATGGAATGAGCTGATTCAATTCAGTCTCAGTCATGGACATTTGCTTTAACACATCGCTTCGAAGGACGATTTGATTGCAAGGCAAAGCATTCCATTCGGCCATTAGTTGAACCCAGTCAAGCGAGCGATCCTCTAATTGGACATTGACCATCAAGCGGCTGATGACCTTGTAAAGTGCCAACCACTCATCCAAATCAGCATCGTAGCCGGGTTTGCCTGTCCACCGTGTGGCATAGGCCATGCCCTTGACGTACGCCACAAGAACACGCTCAGGGTTTTCAGGAAATCTACGCTGTAATTTTAAAAGGGAAGAGATAGCCGCTTGGGTTGATTTATCTGGGATGAAGCGTTCGTCTATTTTCGAACTGATGGTCAGCCCCTGGTTCAGTGCGAGTTCCTTGGTGTTGTTCCAGAGTCCAGCATTTTGACTTCCATTGCTGTGGGCATGATTGAATTGGTTCACTAAGGCAGGCAGCCAAATAAAGGAGTGGGGGAGGTTTGATTTTGAAAAGTGGGTTTCCAGGTCGGCTTTATACAGGCTGTAAAGCGCATGGAGTTGACGGAGTCGGAGTGCATTTTCACCCATGAGCACCTGCATTGCAAGGTTTTCTATGGCTTTGCTTTCTCCCCAAGGTTGCAACGCTTCTTCTAATACGTCAAGCGCAGGGACTTGCGATTTAAGCGCAGGAGTTTTGCTCACTGATTCGAACGGGAAGCGAGATTGAAAAGAAGCAAAGTCTGCGTAATGCGTGCGTTCATCAAAAGAGCCTTCCCACTTTTTTATGGTCTCTTGTGAGACACCTGACAGGGTGGCTGAATGCATACCAATTAGCAGCAAGCCAATGCTCAAAATATGCTGTTGGTGGATTGCAAAACGCATGGCCCAAAGGTATCCTAGTTCGAGAAAACTTTGATGGAAGATTCGTCGGAACGTCTGTTAGTTTGAATAACTAGCCTGATTAGTATAATAAATAGATGAGTATTTTTATTTAGCTTATGAAATTGTTATATTTGAGAATAGGTCAAAGAATTAAAAGTTCTTGGAGGACCTAGTTGTGAATCGTAGTGAAGCATCTGCAACGGCGGATGCTTCA
>ENA-UOXV01006001-UOXV01006001.1-marine-metagenome-genome-assembly--contig:-NODE-6001-length-12999-cov-14.886897_pt1 | contig 12999 bp, 8 predicted proteins | sample MGYA00238165_ERZ766961 | MGnify/ENA primary metagenome ERZ766961 (study PRJEB28924, sample SAMN03173240) | marine metagenome | biome: Marine; feature: Water; material: Subsurface seawater | place: North... | reverse complement strand
GAGAGAGAGAGAGAGAGAGAGAGAGAGAGAGAGAGAGAGAGAGAGAGAAGGAGAGGAAGAAAGAGGAGGATATAATGTAAAATCAGTAATCACAGAAAAAAGTTAAGTAAAGACACAAAATCAGAGGTTTGACCGCACCCGGGAGTCGGCGTTGGCGGGAAGAAAAAGACGAGAAATCTTCTGTTTCTTCTTGTCCGTGCATCCATCCCATTAGCAGAGTAGTTTAACCATAACGCAACTCGTTTGAATAAAACAAAACATACACCACAAGATAAATAAACTACCCAGTATTAGCGATTATTCAAATTATATTCTGCTCTATTTGACATCTATCTGCTGTGATATTCGCTCTAAAACTACTACGTCCTCGATATCTTCCATCGAGACGCTTGAAGTATAGATGCGGATATCCCTGCCTTGTTTCCGTTCGTCTTGGATTCGGATTCACCGGAACAAACAGCAGGGAGAGGAGGACATTCCGCGCAGCAACACGTCAAAAACGTATTCTTGACGCCGGACATGAACTCGTCTTGCACCATGTGCACGCCGCCGCCGCCGCCTCCTCCTCCTCCATCTTCCATCAAACATCTCCGCATCTCTAAAGATAAAAATATGCACCACAAACGGTAGTTATCTACTTTAAGTGCTCTGGCCTGATCTTTCACGTGAAATCCAAACGCGTCGTGCCTTCTCCTCTGCGGCAAACAACACGGCGATAACACAATCGCCGCTCGACCGTCCATCCTTCGTCTCACGTTTCTCCACAAACGAATAGCCACTCGAGACAAATCCCCGCACAAGTGTACCCCGCAAATAAACACAAACTTTGACGTATTCGCCGCGTCCTCCACAATCTTCTCGCACTCCTCCGACGTCACGTCCACGCGACGAAACGTCACGTTTTTCATCGCCTCCACGTGCTCCACGTTCGCGCTTTCGTCTCGGTCCATCATCTCCACTCTCGCGTTCGGGAACGCGAACGATAACGCGATGGACAAAAAACCTTTCCCGGAACACAGGTCCACGAACGTCAGCCCTTCGCCGCCGTTACTCCTCAAAGCCTCCTCTTCCTCAATTAATACTCCTCTCTTCTTCTTCTTCTTCATCAAAACTCGTTCGATCTGTTTCAAACACGCCGTCGCTTCCTCGATTTCCTTCACCAGTGAAGATTTTCTCATCCAGGAATCGAACAACGCATTTTCTCGCATCTCTTTGCACGCGTTCGAACGCAAAAACTCGCGCACGTACGGGGAATATCTCCGTGGGTTTTCGCGGCAATGCGCGATCGTGTACTCGAGTTTGGTTTTCTTCGTCGCGTGATGTTTCTTCTCCGCATCTTCTTCCTCCTCGCGAACGTGATTTTGTCGAGAAGACATCGTCACGCGCTCATCTGATGCCTTCTCTACAGTTTCCAGTCCTCGCGTTTGGCTTTACGCCGACCAAAAACCCGCGAGCAACGCATCACTCGCGACTCGATTTGTAATGGAGTTTCCTTCAGAATTTCCACTCGCAAAACACACGCGCAAACATAATAATACCTCACGAATGGGTTCCCTCTTCCCAATTCAAAACGCCTTTCACTTGGGCGCGTACCAAGTCGCGATAAACGAAGCCGCGGACTTAGATTCCACCGGAACCACCTCTTTATCCTCCTCGGACGCGATCGAGAAGGATTGTTACGTCTATCGATCGTACATCGCCTTGGGGTCCTACCAGGTACGTTTGAAGATGCTCTCTTTGTTTCTTTGTGTCTCTTCGTGATGCGCGTCTTTCGAACAACGCGAGAGATGATGCGAAAGTTTGCGCACGTCTCGTCTCGTTCGTGTTCTCGCGAAAAGCGTTGCGACGGTTTGACGACGACTTTAGACGCGTATTCATTCGCGCGCGGTGTTTGAAAGAATTGGACGAGTGCGGGAAGAGATCTCCCTCGGTTTTGTCTCTCGCGTTAGTAACTTCTCTCACGCTCTCACTCTCTCTCTCGGTGACTCAAACGACGACGAAACGATGCCTTTGCTTTGTGCGTGTCTTTGACGATTCATATGTATACTATAACATAAAATAACAGTTGGTTCTGGACGAAATCCCGGACGATTCCCCGTCGCAATTGCAAGCGGTGAAAGAACTCGCCAGATACCTCGCGGATCCTCTCGATCGGGAAACAATCTCACAAAAGATGAAGGAGATGTTAGAAGATCCAGCGATCGCGCAGAACGCGACGGTACAACTCATGGCGGCGACTGTTTTCGCGAAGGAAGGCGAAATGGTGGAAGCCATGCGATGTTGCGCGACGTCGTTGAGTTTAGAGTTGTCGGCGTTTATGGTGAACCTGTTGATATCGATGGACAGAGTGGACGCGGCGGAGAAGACTTTGGCGAAGATGGTGGCGAACGACGACGACGCGACTTTGACGCAGTTGGCGACGGCGTGGGTGAATGTCGCACTCGGTGGGTCGAAGGTTCAAGACGCGATGTACGTGTATCAAGAGTTGGGCGATAAGTACACGTGGACGGTGAAGTTGTTCAACGGCGCGGCGACGTGCGCCATGGCCATGGGAAGGTTCGAAGATGCCGAGAAGGAGTTGTTGGAGGCGTTACAGAAAGATAGTAAAGACCCGGACACGTTGCATAACTTGGCGGTGTGCGCGTTGCACTTGGGGAAACCGTCGACTCGTTTTTTTAATCAGTTGAAGACGTTAACGCCCAAACCCGGCGCGGTGGAGAAAATGGACGAGTTGGAGAAAATGTTTGATACGGCGAGCGAGCAAATGGCGAGCGCGTAATAACGAAGACGTTCGTTGGAAAAACGTGCGTAAGTGTCACCCCTTAATATTTTAGCAACAGTAATAAATTGTTTTGTAAATGATTCGAGAAGAGTATATATATTTTTAGTAAAACACCACCCGCGCGCGCGTCTGAGGAAGAGGAAAAGAGAGTATTCATTATTGCGAGCCTTCGCTGACGACGCACTCGATGTCCTCGTCTTGTAAGGTCAAACCGACGAGAAAGTTTCTCGCGTCGAGAACTCCAGACGATCCAGTTAAATCGCCGTTGACGACGTACACTCTTCGACACCCGTTGGCGAAAAGTACCATGACGTCTTTTAAAGACGTGTTTTTTGGATCTACGCTTTGGAAAACACCGATATCCGCTTTCGTTTGATCGCGATGATGGCGTCTTCGCATGGTCGCCGCAAACGAAAGTGGATCCGATTTCAACATCGATAGGTTCTCAATGTTCATTCCTCTGAGATCAGAGGAGGTTATATCACCTCGCACGTGTACCGTGAAATCTCTCGGACGAGGCGTGACGAAACTCGACGGTACCGTGGTGACGAAACACACCGAGACTTTTTCGCCGACGATATCCGGGAAGAAATCGAGAGCAGATTGCTGTCGAAGCGCATCGTTATTTGTCACGAACAACGTCTCGTCTCTGTAGATCTTCTCTCCGCTTTTCAACACCGTGAAACCTTTCCTAAACAAGTACGGCACATCGGCCAAACAAACGTTGGCCAAAGCGGCTTGAACTTCAACGTTCTCGTTTAGATATTTCACAATATCCGTGCAACTCAACACGTCGTGTTTCGCGTGACTCGTCCCATCTAAACGCTCGACGAGACACCTGTGCGCTCTTGGAATCTTCGCGATCTTTTCCTTCAAAATCGATAAAAGGGTTTCCGAATCTCTCACCACGATTCTCGATCTCGGATTCGCCGTCAGGCGATCGAGCACGCTTTGCACCGTCGCGTGAAACGTGCTCGCGATGGGATCTTCCTCGTCCTCTCTCGTTTTTTTCGCCGGAACGTCCCCGCTGTATTGACACCCGAATCTCGACACGTCTCCTGGTTGCAATCCCAACTCTTCAATCATCGGAGGCATAACTCTCGGATTCGCTCCCGCGCTTTCTTGCTGGGAGACACAAAAAGGTTCCTGTTTCCGTCCCACGAGAAACACCGCCATGTTTTCCAAAAACACCCTCAAACAACTCTCCACCGCGACGAACCCGTGGAACGAATCCTTGGTCGTTTTCTTCTCCAAATCCAAAATCGGTAGCGATAACACGTCTTTTTCTTTCATCTTTTCGAGACACTCGCCGAGCGTGTCCGTGAGCTTCGCGAACGCGAGTGTTCGTTCACTTTTTTTTTGACACCCTCGAACACTCGAAGAAGACAAGGAAGAAAAAAGCGAATTCGCGCGCGCCTCGCTCAAGGCTTTCCTCACCGCCCGGCGCACCTCCGCTTCTTCCATTTTACTCGAGAAAGACTTCTTATTAGTGTTCTTCTTCCCCTCTCCTGGCGTTCCCGCAAGAGCTCTTCTTTTCAACGACGTCTTCTTTTAATCAGAGAAAGAGAGAGAGAGAGAGAGCAATGTGATTGGGAAAAGTGAGAGATATTTTTTTTTCTGATTCTGAAAAATGTCCGTTTTTTTTCTTTTTTCTCTTTTTTCTCTTTTCTGGGCACCTTAACTTTTTAAAAAACACAACTTTATAAAGACGACGACGGCAAAGAGAGATTCTCTTTAGCATAAAAATGGCACCCGTACCGAGACGACCAGCTTTTACGACGAAAACAAAAACGAGAGTTTGGGAGACGAGAAGAGGCGAAGCGACAGAGGAGAAGAGTTGTTTCGTGTATTCCGAGCCGCATCAAAACGAACTCGCGGCTTTTGGTACGACGAAGAAGAAGAAGAACAAAGATGAAAATGATGTCGATGCGACCCCTCCTGGTGGAAAGAATTTCGAATTATTCTCGTTCGTGCCAAACGCCGGGAGAGGAGGCTCGAAAACGACGACGTCTAAATTCAGCGCGGGGTTTGCGCTGTTAAAGTCGCGGGAAATGTCGAGAGAGAAGGAGATGTCGCACACACGCAGCGGCAGCTTTTGCGAAGCTGGTAATGGGTTGGTGTCGATTAAGCAACAGAGAGAACAGAGAGAAAAAGAGGACAAGGCGAGAGCGCGGAAAGAGAAGGAGGAGATGGTGATGAGAGCGCAACAAGAACAACAACACGAGCAGGAGCAACGGCAGCAGCAACAGCAGCAGCAAAATCACGCCGCGACGAACATCAACAACAACCCCGGGAATAATACCATTATTGGGTTCGACGACGACGACGACGAGGACGACGAGATGTTCCAGCTCGTGGATATCGAGGCTTTGGAGACGAGGAAACATGTGGTTGCTCCAGCTCAACCGCAACGACCGCAGCATCCGCAACACATCGAAAGTTTTCCCGTCGTCCCACCGAGGGCTGACAACATGAAAGACGCATATTGTTTGCCCATAGCCTTGGACGGAAGTGGTTTAGAGTGGGTGTGCGAACACGGTTGCGCGTTGCGCGAATGCGATAAGATCTCACTTCATTTCCGCGCGCTTCAGCCGATTTTGAGCTCAATCATCCAAAGACTGGACGACGACGAGTACATGATGAAAAATATCGAAAGGAAAAACTTAGAAAAGAAACGGAAAGAAGCGGAAACGATACAAGCGTTTTTGAATAACGGCAGTATTGGTAGCGGCGTACCGAACGCCGCGCCGAGTATCGCGCCGATGAATAATAATAATAACATCATGGACAACAACAACAACAACAACAACTCCTTTCAACAGAACACGAGTTTTGACATTCATAACAACATCAATAACTTTCAGCATAACAACATGCAAAGCAACAACTTCAACAACGACTTTCAAATGAACGGCAATAACAACAATTTCAACAACGATGAGTTTTATTATCAAAACAACAACAACAACAACAACGGCGGTGACTTTCAAGCGGAATGGGACGACGATAACGGCGATGATATCGTCGATATGGAAAATTTACCGAAACTTGGTCTCGGCGCGAACGGCGGTCATGAAGTTATCCCGGCGGTGCAGTGTCAAATGACCGAGGCGGACGGCGGCAAGTGGAATCAGAAGAACTTTTCGTGGACGAAAGATTGCTATTACGCGTTGCGAAACAACTTCGGCGCGCAAGATTACCGAGGACTGCAGCTTCAAGCCATTAATGCGACCATGGCTGGTAAAGATACTCTGGTTTTAATGCCAACTGGGGGCGGTAAAAGTTTGTGTTATCAGCTCCCGGCGATTGTGCGCGACGGCGTAACCATAGTAGTCTGTCCTTTGATTTCGCTCATCCAAGATCAGCTGTCGAATCTGGAGCAATTGGATATTAAGGCGTGTTTGCTTGGCGCGTACAATGCGAAGAACGATGCAGAAGTGTACAACGATTTATACGGTCCGGAACCTAAAATTAAATTGCTTTACGTGACTCCCGAGAAACTCTCAATGAGTAACAAGTTAATCAATTTGATGAAATCGTTGCACAGAAAAGGTAGATTACAAAGATTCGTCATTGATGAAGCGCATTGCATCTCGAGTTGGGGCCACGATTTTCGAAAAGATTATAAAGAGTTGCGAGTGCTGAAGCATCAGTTCCCGGATATTCCCGTCATGGCGCTCACCGCGACGGCGACCGTTCGCGTGCAAGACGACATCGTGCGCCAACTCGGTTTGGCGAATTGCGTGCGTTTCTTCACGACGTTTAATCGAACCAACATCACGTACGAAGTGATTCCGAAAAAGAAGGAAAAGCAAAACGTGGAAGAGATATTAAGTTTAATTCACGATCGCGGATTTGTTGACCGGCGTGGTCGCGTCGAGTGCGGCATCGTGTATTGCTTTTCGAAGAACGATTGTGAGAAGATGGCAAACGCTTTGTGCTTGAAAAATAACCAAGACTCGAGGTTTCGTCATGGGATTAAAGCTTTGCCGTATCACGCCGGTTTAGACGACAAAGTACGTAAAGCGCACCAGGAAGCGTGGACGAATGATACGTGCAACATTATCTGCGCGACCATTGCGTTCGGCATGGGGATTAATAAACCAGATGTCCGATACGTCTTCCATCACTCGATGCCAAAATCGCTCGAGGCGTATCACCAGGAATCTGGGCGAGCGGGGAGAGACGGCGAGAAAGCGCTTTGTGTGCTCTTCTATTCGTGGGGGGACGTCACAAAAGCGCGATCGATGCTCATCGACTCCGCTGAGAAAGACAACGCGCCGCACGAAGTGAAAATGAACAAGCTTGAATCGTTGGTGACGATGTGCACGTATTGCGAAAATACCGCGGATTGCCGAAGGACGCAACTTTTGCGGCATTTTAACGAAAACTTCGATCGCAGCAGATGTAAAGGCATGTGCGATTGCTGTCAGTTAAGGAAGAACTACGGTTGGAACTGCTTCATAAAGCGAGACATGTCTAAGCACGCGCTCAGTTTGATCTCCATCTGTAAAGATACCTCCGAACAAGGCATACCCATGGGCTTATTGATCGATGTCTTTCGCGGCTCCAGAGCGAAAACAGTCACGCAGAGATACTACGATCGTTTGCCTGGGTTTAACACTGGTAATCAGCTGACAAAATCCGAATCCGATCGACTGGCGAGATACTTGGTGAACCAGGGTTATTTGTGTGAAGAGACGACACGCCTCCCGCCAGACGAGAAAAGGCAATACGCCATGGTTTCCACGTGCATTCGTCCGGGAGAACCCGGTAAGATTCAAGCGTTGAAACAGAAACAACACAAAGTGGAGTTAGAGTTTGAGAACCTTCCGAAAGATACGAGCAAAGGAAAGAAGAAAACGGCACCGACTACGGCGCCGAAGACGAGAGCGCCGCCGAAGAAGAAAACAACCGCCGCGAAAGCTTCGGGAACCGCCGCTGCTACTACTGCGAGAAAGAAGAAGACGTCGACGAAGACAAGAACGCCAAAAGCTACTCAACAACAACAACAACAACAACAACACGACAACGTGGATCTCACGCTGCCGAGCCAACAACCGAACGGCACGCAAGAGATCGACGGTCAACTCGACAACGCCTTTGCAATTTTGATGAGGAAACAAAAAGAAGAACGGGAAGGCATCGTCGTCGAAGACGATGAGGAGGAAATAGTGAACAACGACGACAACGTCCAGTACGAAATCGACGAGTCGATCGAAGACGACGACGAGGAAGACGAGGAAGAAAGATTGTACGAGTGCGTCTTCCAGGCGCTCACGGTGTGGAGAGATATCCAAGCCACCGACATCGCCAACAGACAGGGCACCCGCAAAAATCCGCAAGGTATCATCAAAAACGCCTTGCTCCGCAAACTCGCCGGCAGCCGACCGACGACCATCGATGAAATGAACGAGTTCCGCGAAGCCGAAGTCGCCGATCTCGCGAACAAAAACATGCTCAATAAGTTTGCATACGATTTAGTCTCAAAAATCGAACAGGCGGTTTTTCACTTCCACAACAACGAGGAGAACCCGTACACGCAAACGCAACGGCAACAGGAGACGCAAGGAAACAACCTCAACAGCGGGGACCCGTACGAGTTCAAAGCGACGCCGGCGTCGAATACGAATAATGGTCCTCGTCCAGCGTCACAGATGATGACGATGATGCAGCAACAACCGAACAATTTGCAATACAGCGGGGGGGACCCAAAAAGGCAGCGCTTAATGCTCGACAACAATACGGAGTCTCCGCAGTGGCTCGAGCCCAATCGAGGAAGAGGAGGAGGAGTCAATGAATAACTCCACAAAAAAAAAAAAGAATTCAAACAACGACAAGAACAACAAAACGATGCCACCACCTCCGAGCCGAACGCCTCAGGCGCAAAGCTTCTTGCGTAAGTACGACAAGTTCACCGCAGTGATGGTGGTGATGGCGTGTGGAATGTACGGGGCGGAGTATTACGTGTCCAATTACGGGAAAAACACAAAATTGGAAAATGCTGAAGAACAAAGGAGGGAAAAAGATTGATGAAAGAGAGACGACGCAGAGATGATGATAGAACTACTCTAGAAAAACAGAACGATTAGCAAAAAGCGATAGTCACCACGAACCGTGTTTAAACGCGTTTTAGTCAGAAATGTTGTAACACGGTGAATGTTTGTATAATAACATACTTATAAATTACTTTTCTAGTAGACAGATGTGATTTTGATTGAACTGCTTTTTTCTCTCTGAGATTTTTGCGAATAATAATAGTATTATTGAAAGACGCGAAGATTGTGATCACCACCACCGACAACGACACCACCGGCGTCTTTCAAAAACTGCACGCAAAGATTTCCTTTTTTACTCTTACTCTCGAAGGTTTGGACGATGTCCCACTCGCCTTTGACGTTGTACACTTTGGCGGTTTTCCCGGCGCAATAGGCGACGTATTTGCCGCTCTTGTCGAACGCGACGCCTTCACATTTTTCTTTCCCGAAATCGTGCGCGACCGTGTTCTTACGCAAATCCCATATCTTACACCCTTCGTCGCCAGAGACGGCGAAGAAGTAGCCGTTCTCGCTAAACGAGCACGATTTGGCAGCGTTTTTACCGCCGTTGGAAAAGGTTTGTTGTAAAGCGCACGATCTGGCGTCCCAGAGTTGTACCGCGCCGGATTGCGTCAAAGCGGCGAGAAACATGCCGTCCGGGTGAATGTTAATGGAAGTGTATTTGTCTTTCGGATCGTCGTTGGTGGCTTGGTATACAGTCGAGGCGGATTCGACGTCGTGGAAGTGCCAACTGGCGTCGGCGGAGGCGGAGACGAAGAAGGCGCCGGCGACGTGCGAGGCGACGGAAACGACATCTTGCGTGTGTTCATCGTACGTGGAGATGTTCTTTCCTGCCTTCCACACTTTCACGGTGTTATCAGCACCACAAGTGGCAACTATGCCACCACTTTTGTCCGCTCCTACCAAAAACTTCGCGTCTAAACACTTCTTGTGACCCGTCGCTATCGAACTCGATTTTTGTAAGCCCGCGTCGAAGAAAGCCGCCGTTCCGTCTGCGCCAGCCGTCACGATTAGGCTTTTCTCGTGAAGCACGTCTACGTTATGTATCGCCGTATTCACTTTATGCCCCGGCACCGGGTCTTGCAACTTAAACTTCCCAATCTCTTCTTTGGCTTTCAACGACTCGTGCGTTTTCTTCTTTTTCCTCTCCGCCATCAACTCTTTATTGGTCGACTCGATCGCGTCCAAAATCGATCGCGGAATGGCATTCTTCGCTTTTTTCGCAAACGCGTCCGCGTCGCCGCCTCCTTCTCTCTTCTTTCCCGTCGTCGTCGTCTGAACCGTCGTCGTCCCGTTCGCCCCACCACCACCACCAATCATCGCCCTCGCCTCGTCTCTCTCCTTCACCAACCTCGCCACCGTCCTATTCGCCGCGTCCACTTGATACGCCATCGACGCTAGCTCCCGTTCCGACTCCCCTAACCGTTTCCTGGTTTCAAACAACTCTAACATCAACGCGTCGTATTCGTCGTGAAATGTTTGCAGTAAACCCGGAATGCTCGCGTGCGCCGTCGCTCTCGGTTTGATTGCGATTGCGCTGCCGTTTGAGGCAAAATCAGTCTCGATCGGAATCAAATCCTCCACGGATAAAGGTTGCTTGGTGATTGGATTCTCTCCGGTTTCTTTGACGTATTTTTCGATTAAAGTGCGTTCAAAGATGTGTCCTGATGGGGAGACGCACGGTTTCGTGATTTCAGAGCCGGAGAGTGCGCAGAGTAACATGTTTAGTCTTTGCGTTCGTTTCCAATTTGGCGGCCTGAATTGGTTCTTTTTCTGCGTAATCTCTCTTACTCTCTGCAGCGCTTCAACTCGAGAAAAAGGAAAGCGAGAGCTTTAACTGGCGTTCTTCTCGCGAGAGCGCGTGTCTTTGAGTCTGTTTTGATGCAGTATCAGCGTGGTATTTCTTAATTCGTTTGGGGAAATGTGAGGCAATTTTGGACACGTTTGAGACTCTTACGACGAGAGCAAAGAGAAAGAGAAACGAGAGCGCAAACGAGACATCTACTCTACCACTAGGCGCTTTTTAGTATTAAACGAGCATTAAATATACGTTCTCGCTATTTCGACGACTCCTTTGTCTTCGGCGTGACTTTCACGCTCACTTCGTTATCTCTCGGTCTCAAGGAATACATCGGTCCGAACGTGCTCACTCGAAACCCGGCGCCGTCGAGCTCGAACGCTTTCGTCTTTTCGACTTCCTCGGCGATGATATCTCGACATCTTCGCACCGCATCTTCCGTTGCCATCCCGACTAAAGGCATCACCGCGATTAACTCACCACCGGCAACTTTCGCAGAGATTGTTTTTGTGTTCTCGGTCGTTTTCGCCGCCGGGTTGGTTTCCGGGTTCACGCGAGGCCCGAGGTACAGTTCCATCGTCTTGCCTAAAATCTCTCCATCCGAATCCAACGCGTATCGCATCGTCAGCGGTTGCGTCGGCGGGTAACGCTCCTTAGATTCGTTCTCACCTTCGATGTACATCAGTAATCGAGATAAGCCTTCCTCTCTGTTCTCGTACGGGGTGATGGCGATGGTGTACGGGTCGAGTAAGCGTATCTCGATTTCGTCGTTCCCGGGAAGCGTTACGACTGTCGTGGATGGGATTTTGTACGCGTCGAGGATGTCGTCGTTTACGTCGTCTTCTTCTTTATTGCTGCTCTTTACTTTACTTCCGTCGAAAGTAAGACGACTTTTACGACGACGACGACGAGAAGATGATGCGAGCGAGGACGAAGCGACGCGGAGAAGATGAAGGTTCGACGAGAGAGGTGATGGTGACATTTTGTTGTGAGGAAAAGCAAGGCGACGAATGCCCCTCTCTCTGGATGCGGAAAATGTCACGTTCAAAACGAGGTATTATATGATTCGAATTAAACGCGCGACTAAGACTACGCATACTTGGAAACTTTTACGATTGAGAATCACTTTCACTTTCTTTTTCTCCGTCTGTATTTCGATCACTCTCTTCGTGCGAGGAGACGCCGTGGACTTTCTCGCGATGCGCTTGCAGCTTGAACTTTCTCGTGTACGACGCGTCGCACATGTCGCAAACGTGTCGCGCGTTCAAGTGCGTCTTTAAATGCGCGGTTAGGATGAAATTAGTCGCGAAGGCTTTGAAACAGATCGCACACTGAAACGGTCTGTTGGCGTCATCTTTCGGTGGTGGTTTATCGATGTCGAAGTATCGTTGCGGGAGCGGGGGTCTCAACGATTGAACCCCGGGATCTCCGTTTACTTTTTCCATGCCTAACTCGAGGTTCTGTTCGAACGCTCGCGCGACTTCCTTGTGACGCCCGTTCGTCGCGTGCTTCAACACGTGCACTTTCCACTCGTACGGTCGATTGAATCTCCTCCCGCACACGTTGCACCCGTACGGTCGGTCCCCCGTGTGCGTTCGTTCGTGCGTTCTCAAGTGATACCGGCTCGAGCACTCCAAATTGCACCGCGAGCAAAAATACGTCCTCGTCGGCGCAAACACTTTATCCTTCACGCTCGGCTTCCGTTGTTGTTGTTGTGCTATTACTATTTCATCGCTAGGATTGTCCAACAACATCTCATCCTTATTACTCCCCATTTGCAACTCCTTCCGCATCGACCGATACAACGCGTTATAACAGCTCTTGCAGCATCGTTTCCTCGCGTACGCCTTCATTGACACCCGTCTCTCTTCCTCCGTTATCTCCTCGTTCGCCTCGTCCTCTTCCTCTCTCAATCGAAGAAAATCTTTCGGAAACTTGCACAAACGTTTGTTCTCATCTTTCATCCCTCCTCCTTTCCCCGCTCTCTCGAGCAACGCCGTCGTGCACTTCCCTCCTTCCACGAACGCGCAAAATCGGTCCGAAGAATCCTCCTTCTCTTCTTCCTCCTCCTCCCCCTTCGCGGTTCCTCCTCCTTCCAAAAGCCTCACCTTTACCACCTTTGCCTTTTTCCTCAAATCATCCTCGACGGTTTCGACTTCGGCGGCGGCGTCCCACCCTTTAGCAACAGCCGCGACGACGGCGTCGTTAAACGATGTCACCGACATCAACGATTTCTGCTCCTCTCTCCTCCTTTTTAATTCCTGTTCTCTTTCCCTGATGATGTGTTGCGCGGCGATTTCGGCGAGTTCAAAATGCACTCGCTTCGGGGGACGTGATTTTCGTCTGCTGCTGCTCATCGT